>Ga0129310_1003459_pt1 | contig 10194 bp, 7 predicted proteins | sample Go1ome_2_FD_94433 | JGI IMG/M metagenome (GOLD analysis project Ga0129310, IMG submission 94433) | Western lowland gorrila individual fecal microbial communities from Wisconsin, USA - Go1022A metagenome | ecosystem: Host-associated > Mammals > Digestive system > Large intestine > Fecal | place...
AGGCGGAAAGTCATATGTTGTTCTTCGGGAGAAAAGGAGCCGCATATACCGATACCCCATATATGACACTATCTTCAAGCGGCAAAGGCGATTCTTGCCTTCATGTCTATGTTGAAGATTTTCTTATACTTGATTGGAGCATTTCGCTTTCCATTGGGAGCTGGTTCGATGAGTACGGCGAGTATCATTTCAGCCATAAAGAGTGGAATGATCTCCTTGATGAGGCATGGCGAATCTTTGCTGCGGATAGTTTTGATGAATTGTTTGATGAGCTAATCGATCGGCAAGGAAAGGGCAATTACATGATGTGGAAGCTCAATAGCCGAGTCGCATCTTTCTGGAAAGAGCGGGATAAATACAGAACACAGATCAAAGATATCCGAGAGTGGTCTGATTTGGTGCTTGGCCCCAACGACATGATGGATATCTACGGATTTTAGGAGGTGTAAGTATGGATCAGTATACTATGATGGACATACTGGGAAAAGCATTCGCTGATGGCGAAATCGATGCACTGCGTCCTTTGATGGCAGCGGACTGTGACTATGCTTCCCAGTATGCAAACAAGTCCTTTTCGGGGGCATCTGAAATCCTGTCAAATATGGAGTCTGTCCATAAGAACATTGATGAAACCTGTGCTTATACTTACAAGGTCATAGAACTGGAATCTGTCCTGGCAAATGGCCTAACCCTTGCTGATTTGGACAATCAAGCCGGAATGCATCCCTGCCGGTACGGCCTGCTTTTGTATCAGTATGGCTCTGATTATCCTGTTGCTGTTGTTGCCTGTATGATAGACCGCTACGAGAAGTTCAGAAGCATATGGCTGTCTCGAGACACAAGCAAGTTCAATGAAACCTTTTATGGCGAAGAATTGGGACCCGATTCTCCCGATGACCTTCCTTCTACAGTAGTGCCACTGACCACACATGATCGGCATGTCAACGAAATGAGAAGCTCATTTGCAGGTCAAAAGTGGGATAGGACTGTAGATACGGCTGATGGGATTTATATTTGGCGCAAAGCAGATGAATATGCCAAACAGTGGCTGCCCGAGCAGGGCTATAGCGTACTGGAGTCGCAGATCTTTGATGATTGCATCGGTTACCGGTGCAATAGAAAAGGCTATATTTACACGATTTTCATGTATGCCTACGGCCAAAAGAAAACTTCTCAGCTGGACGGTGATTTCTGCAGCAAGCTTGCCAAAGAACCCTTCGCCGAAAACAGCATCATCCTGATCCTCTACCTCAATGTCGATCGCTACACGGCCGGAGCTGAGATCAAATATCGTGTAAGAAACTACTGCGGAAGTGATACTCACAGCCCGGAGTTTTGGCATCTTAAAGAAGTCAACGGCTCGTATCTGTTTGAATACTATCCTCGCAAAGAGATGATGGATCAAACCTGGCAGTTCATGTACGCCTTCAACCGTGAAGATACGGACATCTATGACTGCATTATCACAGATGATAATCCGTCCATTGAAGGAGATCCCAAATACTCCGGTGCATTTATGAACAGCGCCTTCTATGGGACGCTGCGGACGATGCATCGGGAATACGGTGATATGAAGTTGGGCTATGTCCGTTATAACGATGTAGTTTACAGCTCTGTCCCCTACATTGAAGGTCTTGGCTTCTTCAGTTGGAGCTCCTTCCATGCCACTGACCGCATGCATAGCATGGTCCGTCATCCCTTTGACGGTGGTGATCGGAAGGTGGCAGAGTTTATTAAAACCGAGCAACGAGAACCAGATGATCTGTTCGCATATATTCCCAAACTCATAAACGCCGTCCCGCTTGCCCCTGTTCCCACAGAACGATTCGCCGTAAAGCTCTTTTTCGACAACAGCGAGTGCAAAAAGTATGTACTTCCTATTCCGACGGAGTCTGAGCACGAGGAGGTTCTTTCCTATCGCGGTCATGTGTTTACCGATAACATCTGGGCATCCGTCTCTGTAATTCCTCGGCACGAAAGCAGATATAAAGGCTATCCCGAATGTGGCCCGGCAATTGTGTTCAAAAATGAGTTTCTAATCGCGGGAACTCGATGCTACATGGAGAGTGTGCCGTACTCCGAGCCGGAGTTGACAGACGAGATCGTGTATGCCGATGAAAAGCACCAGATCCGGAAAATCTGGAAGTGGAATGTAAACTCTCTGTACGAAGACGGAGAAACCGGTCTATTGAAGGTCTTAATCAGCGGCCAGGCATTCAACTGGTACGGCAAGTCCGTGTTTGCTTCTATTGAGGGAAAACGACTGACCAGCCTGACCTTCGATATCATCGACAGTTTCCAAGAAGATCTTGCTCGCGTTGCTATCAACGGCCATGGATATGGCTTCGTTGACAAGGACATGAAGTTTGTCGTTCCTATGAAGTATGATCAAGCAGATGATTTCAGAGAAGGCAAAGCAAAAGTACAGCTTGGAGATAAGTGGCTTTGTGTTGATCCAAATGGCTGTGAGCTTGAGATTGGTGGCAGATTTCGACAGGATAATTATCAAGAAGTCGGCGATTATTCCGAAGGAATGTGCCGCGTATCTACGCTCAAGCTGCGCTTCATGGATTTGGCTTATCATTCGGATTATGATCAAATTGCGGGTACTTTGGGTTTTGTAAATGAATCTGGCGAGGAGGTTATTCCGCCCCAGTATATCTATGCTAATGACTTTGAAAATGGTATTGCTATCGTTGCAAAGGGCAAATGGACTATCGACCCTAAATGGGACAACAAGTATAATCAGGGCCGTTACTGGACGGAAGAGGAGCTCTGGGGTGCCATCGACAAGGACGGTAACGAGGTTATCCCCTTCATCTTCGATGAAATCAAGCACTTCTTCGATCGCTCCGATATGTTCATGGTCCATTATGGTGGCTGGAAAGACGGTCACTGGGGTGTCGTTGATTGCAAGGGTAACTGGCTCGCAGAACCAACCTTTGAAGGCTTCTCTTATGAAACCTGGAAGGACAGAATCCTGTTTTACGCTGAAGATCCGGATGCAACGGGCGATGGTCTCCCCATGGGCATCTATGATCTGGCACAAAAGAAAGTCCTGTTTGAGCCCCAATTCCTTGATGTCACCTTCCGCGACAACGGCGATATGGAAGTCGAGGTCTTCGATGAAGAACTCGGCCGGACGATTGAAAAGATCATTGACCCATCTGGCAAAGAGCGTTTCAAATCCATATATTCTTCGATCTATACCTGGCATGATCTGTATGAAGTGGTTATACGCGATAAGGATGGCGCCAGACATGGTTTGATTGATAAGGAGGGCAACGAGATCCTCCCCTGCATCTATGATGTCCCTTGGAATGGCTTCTACCATGAACAGCAGAGAATTTGCTTCGTAGAAAACGGCAAACAAGGCACGAAAGACTACGATGGCAACATCATCATTCCTGCTATCTACCATGAAATCCATGGGCGCAAGGATCCATATCTCATTGTCAGAGTTGGTGAAAAGGACAGCTACAAAGAAGGTCTTATCACTTATGATGGTAAGACTGTTATCGAAGCAAATCACAGTCGCATCGGATGGTGCAGCGACCATAAGCATTTCTTCTGTTGTGCTGATGGATGCTGTGAGATGTATGTCGTAGAAGATTGCGCGGCTATGCCTTAAGTTTATGTCGCGATAAAGGTCGAAAACGGCAACTTTTCTGCGTTCTAAGCAAGAATCAGAGTATAGGTAATACGCAACCCCTATTTCTTTCGATTTTGCCCTTAATTAGTCTACACGCAAGAAGAAACCCGCAACTCTCCCATAAACGGCAAAAGGGTATGCACTTTGATGTGCATACCCTTTTTGTCAGCAACCCTTGCATGGCAACTGCCATAATTCTTATTTCGTAAAACCTGTTTTATGAACAGTTACCTGATGGCAGGAAGTTAGCTGCTATTGGGGGCTGTTTTATTAGCTGCCTTCGCGATATATTGTTCTTTGCGGCTGGTTCATGCTATACTATCCCCGAAGGGTAAGGTGATATTTTGCTCAAACTTAACGCATGGATAAAGCGTTTTTCAATACCGCTTCTGTGGGGCGCGGGAATACTCATTGCTTTGGCAACAGCGTTTTCGCATATATTTAGTGTTAAAATCGTTGCTGATGTGTGTTTCATTGCGGCGTTCGTGCTGTCCGGCGTACCGATATTGCTTCGGGCTGTTCAGGCACTCCGCTTAAAAACGGTCAGCATAGAGTTGCTTGTGTCCATCGCGGCAATAGGTGCATGCGTGATTGGCGAATTCAACGAATCCGCAATAGTCACGTTTTTGTTCCAGTTCGGCTCGTTCTTGGAGCAGAAAACCATGAAAAAGACGCGCTCTGCAATTAGGGCGTTGACCGAAATGGCTCCGACTACGGCATGGCGTATTATTGAAAACGGCGCGGAAGATGTATTCGAAACGGAAGAGATAGATGCGGACGAGGTTGAGATTGGGGACATCCTGCTGGTTAAGGCCGGCGGCAAGATAGCGTCCGACGGCATTGTGGTAAAGGGCGACGGCTATGCAGCGGAAGCCAGCATTACGGGCGAACCTATGGCCAAGCATAAAACCGTTGGCGACACGGTCTATGCAGGAACCATTCTGGACAGCGGCACAGTACAAATGCGCGCAACAAAGGTAGGGGAGGATACCACATTCGCCAAAATCATCGCCCTTGTTGAAGAAGCGCAGGACGCAAAATCCCCAGTTGAACGGTTCATAGACAAGTTTGCAAAATACTATACACCGGCGGTTATAGCAATAGCTGCGGCGGTATTCATATTCACACGAAATTTTGATACGGCTATTACGGTACTGGTGCTTGCGTGTCCCGGTGCTCTTGTTATAGGCGCGCCCATCGCCAACGTAGCCGGAATTGGTCGCGGTGCGCAGGAAGGCATACTGCTGAAGGGCGGAGACAGCATCCATACGTTTTCAAAGACGGATACAGTGGTTTTTGACAAGACCGGCACCCTTACAGAAGGAGTTCCGGAAGTATGCATTCAAAAGGATTACTCAGAGGAAGCCACTCAAGCTTTGGCCTTGGCGGCAAGCGTTGAAAAGGCGTCAGACCATCCGCTTGCAAATGCCGTGATTAGGTATGCCGCAGACTTGCCTTCTTATGAAGCCGAATCCGTACAAAACATTAAGGGCTGCGGAATGGATGCAAGCATCTGCGGCCACAGAGTGCTGATAGGCAACCGAAAACTTATGGAGCAAAACGGCATAGATTTAACTGAGCAAGTGCTTAATGATTTGAGCGAAGTGCAAAATAGCGGCGCATCTATCGCCCTGATAGCAGTAGACGGCAAAGCAGAAATGCTTCTCGGAATATCGGATAAATTGAAAGCAGATGCAAAAGACAGCATAAGCCGCCTGAAGAATATGGGCATTGCCGATATAATAATGCTTACTGGCGACAATGCCTGCACGGCCTCTGCAATAGCGGCTCAGCTTGGCATTACGGAATACCGCGCGGAGCTTTTGCCGGAAGATAAGCTTACGGTGATACGCGAACTGCAAGGTAAAGGCAGAACCGTTACGTTCGTTGGCGATGGCATTAACGACAGCCCTGCGCTTGCGGCGGCTGATACGGGCATAGCCATGGGCTCGGGAACCGATGTGGCAATAGACAATTCGGACGTGGTGCTGATAAAATCCGATTTAAAAAGCTTGGTTCACTCACTCACGTTGTCTAAAAAGACCGTGCGCACGCTGTATGAAAACATAGCCATTGCGGTCGGAACAGTTGTGCTGCTGCTCATTGGCTTATTCGCGGGCTATATACACATGTCGATAGGCATGCTGATACACGAAGCCAGCATATTGGTCGTAATACTGAACGCGATGCGTCTTTTGATTCATAACAAGAAGGAGAATTGACTATGAAGAAAACTATTCAGATGGAAGAACTCGTTTGCCCCATGTGCGCACAGAAAATCGAAACCGCCCTGCAAAAGGCTCCGGGCGTGGTGAGCGCATCCGTGCTGTACAACGCCAGCAAGGCCAAGGTTGAATTTGACGAGACCAAAACCAGTGTAGACGAGCTTGTAAAGGTTATAACCGGACTGGGCTATGTTGTCATAGGTTAAAGAAATAGGGGACAGCATGAACGAAGAGATAATAAAGAACCTGAATAAGATACTGCCCGTTGTTGAACGAGTACATAGTGACCATCACCCTGAACTGCATCAGGTGGCGGCGCTTTATGCCGAACTGAAGCAGAATCCAAGCCGTGAAGTATTCGATAAGCTTAGGAAAGTTACCAAGAACTATACCCTCCCTGAAGATGCCTGCCAGGCATATGCCAAGGTATACAACATGCTCGAAGAACTGGATAAGGCTTTCGTGTGAGGCGCCGATAAACTTCACAACATAATATGAAACAACTTAAGCCCCTGCCGCATTTAACATACTTTGTATGCAAAATGTTTGGCGGGGGGCTAATTTTTACAAAGCCTATTGTGGTTATATGTATACTATGTTAAAATACTTGGTGTATACACCAAAGCCATGAAAGGAAGTGATCGTCATAGCAATTACAAGCGCAAGCTTGCCGGCTAAGAAGCGCATTTTGGCCGTGTGCGTGCGGCTGTTCCTCGAAAAGGGCTACAAAAAAACCACTTTGGCCGAGATAATCGATAAGGCCAACGTTTCATACAGCTCCTTTCAGAATATATTCCGCGCAAAAGACGGCGTGCTGACGGAATTGGTTGAGTTTATGTTCAGCACTCAGTTCGGCATGGCAAGGCAGCTTGCCGGGGCAGACTTGCCGCCGGTTTATGTTTATGCCGTTGAAACGGCTATTCAAATGACGCTGACAGAGCTTAATGAAAGCCTGAGGGAAATCTACATTGAAGCCTACACTCAAAAAGAAGCATCCGAATATATATTCAGGGAAACAACAAAGGAACTGCACCAAATCTTCGGCTCATATCTGCCGGGGCTTACTTTGCGCGACTTTTATGAAATGGAGATAGGCTCGGCGAGCATAATGCGCGGCTATATGGCGCACCCGTGCGACGATGAACTGACGCTTGAGAAAAAGCTGAGGCTGTTTCTTACCATGAGCCTTAGGGTATATAACGTCCCTAATCAGGAGATAGACAAGGCTATTCATTTTGTTGAGGGACTGGATATCAGAACGATTTCAGAACAGGTAATGCAGCAATTATTCAATGTGCTGGCAATGCACTTTGAGTTTTCGCTGCAGGGAATAGAAAAGGCAAATATAACAAAAACGGAGGGAATTAAATGAAGAAAAGACTGATCAGTATTCTGCTCTCACTCTGTATGGTGCTTACGCTCCTGCCGGCAACGGTATTATCGGCCGTAGAGGACACATCCAAGGCCGGCGCTGCTGCATTCACGCTCAGCGCGTCAAGCGCCTCCTGCGTGGGTGGACACACCGGCGAAATCGGAAGCATACAAATAACCGATGTTGGCATTTCACGGTGGGGGTCGAACAAAAAGATCACGCTCAAGTACGATGTGCAGTATCGCTGCACCGATTCTTCGTGCGAGCTATACGACAGCGGCGATTCGTTCTTTTCCTACAGCGGAACACATACCTTCACGGATACAAACGCGGAGTTCTGTCACAAGAAAATCAGCGAATCCTTTACGGCGACAATTCCGACAGACCTTACGTCCGGCGCCAAGAATTTCTCTGTCTCCTTTATGCTGACATCGGATAAGGGGATTTACGAGTCGGTGCTTCATGAGCAAAATGTCAACCTCTGCACCGCGAACTATTATAACCCGCGCTGCTGGGAGTGCACTGGCTGCGGGTATTTCTTCCTGCATGCGGACATGTCCGACGCAAAACTTACAAAGGACAACGTGTATCATTCTCCGGTTGGGCATAAGATGAATTATGTTGATGCGAAAGGCCCCACCTGCGTTGCAAAAGGCACCGTGGAATACTGGCACTGCGAACGCTGCGGCCTGAATTTCAGCGATGATGAAGGCAAATACGAGCTTACCAATATCGAAACTGACGCTCCGCTTGCAGCGCATCGGTATGATGCCGACGGCGTCTGCGAGGTTTGCAATAGGAAGGCTGCCGCGGGCGTCCAAGCAAACGCGGGCATGGTGTGGTACGATACCATGGGCGAAGCGCTGACCGAGCTGACGGATGGCGCACAGCTAGCAATCAATGCGGATTATGCGGATACCATCACGCTTAATCAGACCTGCACAGTGGAAGTCAAGGCGGGCGTAACGGCCGCCGACATCCAGATTGAGAACGCGGAAAACTGCGTTGTCACCATTGTCAACAACGGCATCATCAGCAATCTGAGCGGCTATACCGGCAAAGTTGTGCTGATGAGCGCCGAAGGTACATACGGCAGTATAATCAACCAAACCAGCGGCGGCAATGTCGGCAGCTTCCTTTACGGCGATCCGGAAGATGCTAACAAGTTCTGCTATTACAAGAATCTTTCCAATGGCAAATGGATTCTCCCGGCCGAGGCTACGACAAACACGCAGAGCAACGTGAAGGTCAGCTATGCGCCTATGGCTTATATTGAAATCGCAGGCGACGGCGTTACAGGAAGCGATGGCAGCTATGCACTCACTACCAGTTCCGGCAATACCGTAGCATTTACCGCGACAGCAAAAACCGCGGACGGCAATGACAGAGCCAACGTTACCTACAAATGGTACTATGACGGTCAGGACGATACTATTCTTTCTGAAAAGGCAGAACTGACCATCGAGAATATCAAGGCCGGAAAGCGCACCGTAGTCTGTATGGCGACTGCCGATGATTACAGCATATCCGCCAAGATTGTGCTTACGGTAGCGGGGGAGAAGGAGCCTCAGAACTTCACACTGAATGTATCCAAGACTACCGTTGGCATACGCGAAAAGATACTTCCGCTGCTTTCCGTTGAAGGCATAAAGGAAGATGCTGCCATAACATATTACCTCATGAACGGGAGTTCACCCGCTCCCGAAAGCGATACCGTTATAGACGAGAACTTTGCTTTCGCTCAGACAGGAACCGGTTCCATATATGCCTATACCGCGGAAACCGACAACTATGCGGCAACGGCCTCTGCGCCGGTTTCCATCAACGTCACGCCGCACGCTAACCACTGCATCTGCGGCGGTATGTTCAATCATACCCACGAAAACGTGGAATGGCAGGCGTGGGACGGCAAGAGCGAGATTAAATATGAACAGAAATGGGTTCAGGTCAGCGAATACACTAAACAGGGCCGTTATGTTGCTTATGTCTATCTGACCGGCAATGTATCAGCCAATCTGACAGTTGCGCCGAAGCACATCCTGTATCTGTGCCTGAACGGCTACAGTTTCACCTGCGCCGATCCATCTCAGCCGGCCATCACTCTGACGGGCGAGGATGGCAAGCCTGTGGAGCTGGATCTGTGCGACTGCGTTGGCACAGGTACGCTTGGCGGCTCCAATGCCAGCGGCGGTAGTATCCGTATCGGCGCATATGCAAACGCCACGCTCTACAGCGGCACGCTGACCGGCAACAACGTATCCGGAGACGGCGGCGCTGTGTCAGTCACGGGAGGCAATTGCAGCTTTACGATGTATGGCGGTGCGATTACCGGCAACACGGCCACCGGCAACGGCGGCGGTATTTCTTCTTACGACTCTTGGAATGCCGGCACGGTCAATATCAACGGCGGTGTCATTTCCAATAACCGCGCTACCAACGGCGGCGGTATCTATGCCGCAAGCAGAACACATTTTCATCTCAACGGCGGCGAGATTATCAACAACACCGCCACAGGGGATGGCGGCGGAGTTTACTGCAGCGGCCTTTATAGCAACGCAGACGGACGCTGCGAGTTTAACGGCAGCACCATATCCGGCAACTCGGCCAAACAGGGCGGCGGCGCGTATGTCCGCGTCTGCTTCATCGGTTACCGGAACTGCCGCATCACCGACAATACCGCCACCGAAGCGGGCGGCGGCCTCTATCTGGTGCCGTTTGCGTCTGCAAAGATAATATACATGGGCAGAGTGTATGGAGGCGGCGGCACGATCGCTCCGTATATCTATGACAACACGGTCAATTCTGCCCAGAACAACCTCTATCGGAACCACTGAAAAAAGGAGAAAAAAAGTGGTAAAATAGGAGTGAGAGAGGTGAAAGAGAGAATGAACGGGCAGCAGAGCTTTACGGATATAGAATATACAAACAGAAAACGAGCAACTAAA
>Ga0129310_1003460_pt1 | contig 10194 bp, 9 predicted proteins | sample Go1ome_2_FD_94433 | JGI IMG/M metagenome (GOLD analysis project Ga0129310, IMG submission 94433) | Western lowland gorrila individual fecal microbial communities from Wisconsin, USA - Go1022A metagenome | ecosystem: Host-associated > Mammals > Digestive system > Large intestine > Fecal | place...
AAGACCCAAAATGCTCCCCCGGCGGCGCGCCGGGCATTGATAAAAGGAGGAATCCGCCATGATCCAAAAACGGTTCGTTTCGCTGCTGCTCTGCGCGGCACTGGCCCTCTGCCTGCTGGCTGGCTGCGACACCGCCGCCAGCGGCAGCACCGGCTCCGCTTCCGCCCCGGCCAACAGCTCGGCCAGCGCGTCCAGCGAGAACATCCCCAGCACCACCAACGAGGCCAACACCTCCGGCCTGCGCCCGAATTTTGATGAGAACTCGCTGTTCAGCATCACGGGCACGTCCGATGCCTTTGAGCCCTGCCTGGGCTGGGGCCCCGGCGTTTCCGGCTGCTCCCTGAAATCCGTGCTGGCGGCGGCTTCCCTGCTCCAGTGGGCCGAGCAGACCAACCTGACCAGCCGCACCACCGACGCCATTGAAGACGCGTTCAGCCAATGGTACGACGCGCTGGACTCCATGGACCAGGAGAGCTTTGCCGAGGCCTGGCCTCTCATCAAGGACGACGCCAACGCCCTGCTGACCGATAAGGACAGCCTTTCCGGCCGCATCGAGGATGCCGGCCTGGACCCCGCCGACCTGCCCGGCTGCTCCGAAAAGAACTGGGACGCTTTGCAGGACGTCATTGACCGCCTGACCCCCGAGGCAAAGGGCGAATTTTGAGCAACACAGCAAAAGAGGCATCGTGCACTGCACGATGCCCCTTTTTTTGCCGTTTTGCCGTTTTAGACTTTTTTCAGCGTATACTTCCGGCTGCCCATGCCGATCTTCTCCGCCTGCTCCAGAGTGGCTTTCCACTCGATGTTCGGGTTGGAATCCTTGAAGTTGTCGTGGTAGCACTTCCAGTCGGACTTGGCAAGGTTCTGGCTCAGCTGGCTGTTGGGCAGGGGCTGGGCTGCCAGGCAGGCGTCCACACAGGCCTGATCCAGTGCCACCGGGTCAAAGGAGGCAAACATGCCGATATCCGGCAGGATGGGCGCGTCGTTCTCACCGTGGCAGTCGCAGTTGGGGCTGACATCCTGCACCAGGCTGATGTGGAAGCAGGGACGGCCCGCGCAGACGGCGGCGGCGTACTCGGCCATCTTGCGGTCCAGCATCTCGTTGGCGCTGTCGCACTGGGAATAGATGGCGTCATAGTTGCAGGCACCGATGCAGCGGCCGCAGCCCTTGCACTTGTCCTGGTCGATGACGGCCTTGTTTTGCTCGTTGTACGTAATGGCGTCGGAGCCGCACTCCTTTGCGCAGCGGTGGCAGCCGCGGCACAGCCCCTCCTGCACCTCCGGGTGTCCGGCAGCGTGCTGCACCATCTTGCCCGCGCGGGAGCCGCAGCCCATGCCGATGTTCTTGATGGCACCGCCAAAACCGGTGGACTCGTGGCCCTTGAAGTGGGTCAGGCTGATGAAGATATCGGCATCCATGATGGCGCGGCCGATCTTGGCCGTCTTGCAGTACTCACCGTTGGGCACCGGCACCTCGACCTCATCGGTGCCGCGCAGGCCGTCGCCGATCAGGATCTGGCAGCCCGTGGTCATGGGCCAGAAGCCGTTGGTCTGGGCGCAGGTCAGGTGCTCCAGCGCGTTTTTGCGGCTGCCCGGGTAGAGGGTGTTGCAATCGGTCAGGAACGGGAGGCCGCCCTGCTCCTTGCACAGGTCGGCCACCACCTTGGCGTAGTTGGGGCGCAGGAACGCCAGGTTGCCCAGCTCCCCAAAGTGCATCTTGATGGCCACGAACTTGCCGTCCATGTCGATGTTCTTGATGCCCGCCGCCAGGCACAGCCGACGCAGCTTTTCCGTCAGGCTGGTGCCCACCGGACACCGGAAGTCGGTATAGTAAACAGTCGATGCTTCCATTGTTTTCTCCTCCGTTTTGCAGTTGCGGCGCACTCCCCGCCGCAGGGTTCTCTCTTGGTTTTGATTATAACACACTGGGAATAGAGGCGCAATAAAGGTAAAGTTGGGTTCAGGGTGATTTTTTTGCATGAAAATGCCCCGCAGGGGTGAGCTGCGGGGTAGAAAGGTTTTCTAATTACTCGGCGTCATCGAAATCGTTGGCTTTAATCGCACCGTTAGGGAGCTTCATAAGCGAATCAGAGAAGTTATTCTTCACCTCTTCATATACCTGTGCATTTGCCTGCTGGTTCAGATGGTTAATCGTCACAACCATTTCCAGTTTTCCAGAAGTAAAGTTGTAGCAGTAAATCTGAACATCGCCAGAATCACTATTTACAAGTTTTTCGCCATAATATTTCTTACCGCTGTTCTGGGGATACTCGTAAGTGCAGATTTCCACTTCCGTATTGTCGCTCGGAAGTGTAGCTCTCAAAGTATACTGGTCTGCATTATCCTCAAAGTAAAAGTCTTTTCCCTGGAGTTCTGCCGGCACTTTGCTCGTATCGAATGCATCATTTTTCAAGTTGAAAATTTCCTTATAGAAAATCTCATACTCTTTGTTATTCTTCCAGTCGGTCAGCATTCCCATGCACTTGATGCCGTCAACGGTAACTCCAACATATACATCTTTCGTTTTAGTATTCCCAGCCATCTCAAAAACTGCCGGGATGCTACCATCATACAGACCCTTATACTTAACATAGATTTTTCCGTTTGCGCCAAAGAATTTTCCAGTACGGCTGTCTTTCCAAGTGGTCTTCTTGGCAACAACATTGGTGTCAATGGGGCCCAATGTCGTATCATTCTTGCCGTCGTCTTTTCCGTTGTCGGTAGTATCACCACCAACATTGGAACTATTGTTGCCGTTGTTAGAGCCACCATTGCCGCTGTTGCTGCCGCCCGTGCTACCGCCGCCGCCACCGCCGCAGGCAGTCAGCATAGAAACAGCCATGACCGCAGCCAGAGCAACTGCGGCAATTCTTTTCGATAATCTCATGATTGAATACCTCCTGTTTTTTGATTCAATTCCAAAACAAAAACCCCAAATATCATTGTTTGGTATGCCAATCTTACCCCCCCCCGACCACTCTGTCAAGGGTATCCAATAATTTTGTCAGTTTCTGCAAAAATCTTCATTTTACATGGTGCAACATGACAAATCCACACCTTGCGGGCAACACAAAAGGGCCGCCCGGCGGGCGGCCCTGAGATGCATTTTGGATCTTGTTTTACGCGATGGCCGTAATGGCGGCCACAGCCAGGACGATGGCGCCCAGCACGATGCGGTAGAGGCCGAAGAACTTGAAGTTGTGGCGCTTGACGTAATCCATCAGGAAGCGGATGGCAACCAGGCTGACCACAAAAGCAACCACACAGCCCACCACGAGAACGGCCACTTCGGTGCCGGTCATGGCAACGCCGGAGAGGACGAATTTGACCACCTTGAGCAGGGAGGCACCGGCCATGACCGGGATGGCGAGGAAGAACGTGAACTCGGCCACGCAGGCACGGGAGAGGCCCAGCAGCAGGCCGCCCACAATGGTGGCACCGGAGCGGGAGGTGCCGGGGATGATGGCCAGCATCTGCCACACGCCCACGAGAAAGGCTTCCCGGTAGGTGATCTGCTCCAGACGGGTGACATGGGGCGTGGTACGGCGGTTTTCCACCAGAATAAAGAGCACGCCGTACAAGATCAGCATGGCGGCCACGGTGATGTAATTGTAGAAGTGGGCCTCCATCCAGTCGTCCAGCGGGCTGATGACCAGCACGGGCAGGGTGGCGACCACCACCTTGAACCACAGCTGCCAGACCTGGGGCTTGGAGACCACCCGGCCATGCTGGAGGCCAAAGGGCCACAGCTTATGCCAGAACAGCACCACCACGGCCAGGATGGCACCCAGCTGGATGACCACCCGGAACATGGACAGGAACTCTTCGCTGGCGTTGAACTTGATGATTTGCTCCACAAGGATCATATGGCCCGTGGACGAGATGGGCAGCCACTCGGTAATGCCCTCCACGACGCCCATTAAAATGGCTTTTAATATTTCCAAAAACATGGTTTCCTCCTGAAACGCGCACCGCGCTTATTGTCGCTTTTTGGATTTTGCAGCTATCAGTATACCATACTCTATGCCCCAGCGCACGCGGAATGCGAAATTTTTCCCGGACGCGCTGTATTTATCTCCCGGTATAAATGTGGTATACTGGTTTCAGATCACATCGAAACCATAAACGGTTTTTTTCGAGTTTTAATTTTAAACAGTTGATAAAGTTGATAACATGAGGTGACTTCCATGAACATTCTGGTGATCGGCTGCGACCAGGTAGGCGCCGCGCTGGTGCGCGACCTGGAGCGCATTGGCCACGACATCTCGCTGGTGGAAAGGGACTCCGAGCAGCTCAAGCGGCTGGACGGCTTCGACGATTATTCCTTTGGCGGGGCGGCCCTTGTGGGCGACCCCACCGACCCGGACGTCCTCAAGCAGGGCGGGATTGAGAACTGCGACGCCGTGGCAGCCGTCAGCGAGGACGACTCCGTCAACCTGATGGCGGCGCAGATCGCCAAAAATATCTTCCAGCGGGAGAAAGTCATCTGCCGGGTGTCTGACCCTCATTTGCAGATCCTGTACCACAAATACTACGGCCTTGAGACCATCTGCCCCACCATCCTCACCGAGCAGGCAGTGTTCCGGACGCTGTCCAAGTAACCTCTCCGTCATCATCGCTTCGCTCGATGCCACCTCTCCTGTCCGGAGAGGCCTTGGCAGTCCGTTTTGTTTCCAAGCAGACTCCATTGGGTTCATCGAAAACGAAATCTCTCTGCCAAGGGCTCCCCTACCAGGGGAGCTGTCGAGCGGATGCGAGACTGAGAGGTTGGACAAAGGACGCCTTTAGAGTGAGCGGAATAACGCAGGTGCTGCTCTGTACAACCTCTCCGTCATCTTCGCTCACGCTCGATGCCACCTCCCCTAGTAGGGGAGGCTTTGGCATTCCGTGACGTTTTCCAGCAAACGCAAATCGGTTTCATCGAAAACGAAATCTCTCTGCCAAGGGCTCCCCTGATTGGAAAGACTCCCCCGGCCGGGGGAGGTGGCACGCAAGTGCCGAAAGGGGAACGGCTGTCGCCGCAGGCGGCTGAGGGGCTTTACTACATTTTGTAATAAGAGGTATTGATATGAAAGTTTGTATTGCAGGCGGCGGCCGGGTAGGGCGGTATCTGGCCCAGAATCTGCTGGCCAACCGCCACAAGGTGGTCATCATTGAGCCGGTGGAGGCTCAGTGCCGGATGCTGGCCGATACGCTGGACATCTCGGTCATCTGCGGGAACTCCATCAGCACCGACACCCTGCGCACCGCCGACGTGGCCAGCTGCGACGCCTTTGTGGCCGTGACCGGCTCCGACGAGGACAACCTGGTGGCCTGCCAGATCGCCAAGCAGGAGTTTGGCGTGAACCGCACCGTGGCCCGGGCCTCCAACCCCAAAAACCGGGGCCTGCTCCACACTCTGGGCGTGGACACCGTGGTCTGCGGCACCGACAACCTGAGCCACATTCTGGAGCGGGAGATCGAGACGGACAACATCCGCCAGCTGCTGAGCCTGGGCGGCGGCACCGCCAGCCTGAATGAGATCCTGCTGCCGGCGGATTTCCAGTTTGCGGGCAAGCAGGTGATGGAAATTCCCATCCCGGGCGACACCATTCTGGTCAGCATCACCCGCGACACGGAGTTCATCATCCCCCACGGCAACACGGTGCTGCTGCCCTGGGACCGCATCCTCTGCCTGACGCAGGATGACTCCCTCCACCTCCTGACCGAGGCCTGGGGCCTGACCGACAAGTGACAGAGCGGGAGCTGCGGCGCACGGCCGTCATCATCCCGCCCAAAGGCCGGGCGGTGCTCTGTGTCTGGGCGGCGGTGCCCGGCCTGCTGGCCGCGCCGTTCGTGTTCTGGCAGGGCATTCTGCCCGGCCTTGTGTTTGCCGCGCTCTGGGGCGTGCTGGTGTTTCTGGCGCGGTGCCGGGCCTGCAGCTTTGCAGCGGTGCTGGGGGCCCGCACCCTGACGGTGTACTCCGGCATCGTGCTGCCGGTGCGGCAGGTGTTCCCCCGCCGGGCCGTCACGGGCGTCCAGCAGCTCCGCACCCCGCTGCTGCGGCTGGCCGGGGCCTCGGTGCTCATCATCTCGGCCCCCGGCTCCCGGATGTTCCTGCCCGCTGTCCCCGCCACGCAGGCCGGGGCGCTGGCCCACGCACTGGCGGAGGAGCTGCCATGACAACGCCCAACCCGCGGCCCGGCTTTCCAACAGAAGAAAAGCACTTCCACCCGTTTGCAGCCCTGCGCTTTCTGCGCAAAACGCTGGCGGTCTACCTCATCCCCCTCGTCAACGTGCTGTTTGAGCGGAACTGGCCCGCGTTCTGGACGGCTCTGCGGCAGGACGCCATCCTGTTTGCCCTGCTCTGCGGGGTGAGCTGGGTCATCCTGCGGTTCAGCAGCTGGCAGTTGGACGAGGCCGGTGTCCTGCACCTGCGCTGGAAGCTGCTTTTTAAACTGGACACGACCGTCCGGAGGGAAGCGCTGGCAGCCCTGACGCTGGAGCGGCCCGCGCTGTTCCGGCTGGGCGGGGCGACAAAGATCACCCTCTACCCCACCGGGCAGCCGCGGAAGCATGTGATCACCCTCTGCCTGCGCCGGGCCGACGCCCGGGAGCTGGCGGACCGCCTGCTCCCCATTGAAACGCCTACCCTCCACACCCCCGCCGGGAGTGAGCGGGCCGCACTGGTACTGCTGGGGGCCAACGGCATCTCCACGCTGGCGCTGGTGGCGCTGGCCATCCGGCAGACGCGACAGCTCCCGCTGGATGCTGAGACGCTGGCGTTTGCCCAGCTTGGGCATCTGGCGGCCTTTGCCGCCCGGTGGCTGCCGGCGGGCGCGGCCTGGCTGCTGACGCTGGCAACGGCACTGTTCGGGGCCAGTTTGGCACGCAGCTTTGCCCAGACCGTGCACTATGAGGTCTGGCACACGGCAACGCAGATCGGGAGCCGGGGCGGCTGGATCGACCGCTTTGAGTGCCGGGTGCGCTCGGCCCAGATCAGCTATGCGGACGTCCGGGTCTCCCCGGCGGCCCGGGTGCTCAAGCGCTGGCCGGTATTTGTCACGGCGGGCTGCTGCACGCCGGAGCTGCCGCTCTTCGTCTACCGCTCCGGCGGCGAGGTCCTGTTCCGGGAGCTGCTGCCGGAATTCCAGATGCCACCGGACGTCCGGGCCGACACCACCCAGCGCAGCCTCATCTTTTTTGCACCGGCCGGCATCCCCTTTGCGCTCTGCGCCCTGCTCTCGCTGGTGTCTGTCACCGTCCTGCCCGCCATGACCGTGACGCTGCTCGTCCCCACCGTTTTCTTTTTTGTGATGCTCTGCGGGGCCGTGATGGGCTACACCCGGGAGGGCATCTGGCTGCGGGAGGGCAAAGTGACCCTGCGGCGGCAGGAGGGTGTCTACCTGCACTGCATCTGCGTCTTCCACCCGGACCTCTGCCTGATGGGGGTCCAATCTCCCTGGGCAGCCAATGTCCGGCGCACCAACTTGGCCCTGATCTTCCCCGGGCAGGTGCGGCTCAAGGTGCGGAGCATCCCGCTGGCGGAGGCGGACACAATCATCCATTTTCTGGAATTCGAAAAAGAAGGAGAACAATGATAAAAACGATTTTATTTGATCTGGACGGCACCCTGCTCAACACGATCGACGACCTGGCCGACGCGGCCAACTGGGTCTGTGCCCAGAACGGCTGGCCGACCTTTTCGGTCGAGACTTACAAGCACTTTGTGGGCAACGGCATCCCCAAACTGGTGGAGCGCTTCTCCCCGGAGAGCGCCCGCACGTCGGAGCAGCTGGCGGCCACGCTGGCAGCGTTCAGCGCCCGGTACGATGCCCACAAAGAGGACAAGACTGCCCCGTACCCCGGCATGGCAGAGCTGTTGGACGCTTTGCAGGCCGAGGGCATCCAGACAGCCGTCTTTTCCAACAAGGCCGACGAGTTTTGTGGAAAGATCGTGGAGCACTACTTTGGCAAGGGCAAGTTCACAGTCATCCGGGGCAGCCGCAAAGGCGTGCCCACCAAACCCGACCCGGCTGGTGTCTATGCCCTGATGCAGGACATTGGAGCAGACCCCAAGACGACACTTTTCATTGGAGACAGCGATGTGGACATCCTCACCGGCCACAACGCCCACCTGCCCGCCATGGGCGTGCTCTGGGGCTTCCGGGGCGAGGCAGAGCTCACCGCCGCCGGGGCCGACGCGCTGGCTGCAACGCCGGAGGATATTCTGGATCACGTCCATAAGGCAAATAAAACACAATAACATAAAAATAGTCTCGCCCCGCAGACATTCCTAATTTGCTGGGACCCGCGGGTCAAATAAAAAAATCCCCCGAGCAAACGCTCGAGGGATTTTTTATGACCCGTACGGGAATCGAACCCATGTTACAGCCGTGAAAGGGCCGTGTCTTAACCGCTTGACCAACGGGCCTTAGAAATACAGAGCTTCGCTAAAACCTCCGACTTTCGTCATCCACTACTGCGGACAACCGTCCCCCTTATCTTAGCGAAACTCTGTAACATGGTAGCGGTAACTGGATTTGAACCGGTGACACTTCGGGTATGAACCGAATGCTCTAGCCAACTGAGCTATACCGCCATATTTATTTCGTGCACTTGAACAGTGCTTTATTATTATATCCAACCAGACCCATTTTGTCAACATCTTTTTTCAAAAAATTTCACTTTTGATAAGTCAACCAATAATTTCAATAAAAATTCGCCTAATTTTTTGTGTATTTTAGCATAACACAAACAGGCCGTCAAGTTTTCCACTCTTGCAGCCTGCACAAATTGTTCAGTTTTACCATTCCTTATGCTCCCACTTTTCCTTTCCGGCTTTCGCCCGGCTCTCTTATGTTGTGGTGTCTTAGCTTTGCTTTATGCCGTCAGTCCCAATTCTCGCAGGCACTCTCTAAACACCGTGCCCGCGCTCTTGTACCCTAGTATCCTGCGCGGGTAACTGTTGATCCAGCTTTCCGTGACTGCGATTTCTGCCGCCGTAACCTTTGAGAAGTCCGTTCCTTTTGGATGCCTGCGGCGGATCATTGCATTGATGTTCTCGTTGCTCCCGCGTTCCCAGGAAGAATACGGGTGGCAGTAATACACTTTCGTCCTCTTGCTTTCGGTGATGCAGGACTGTTCCAGCTGATCCGCCAACGCGAACTCGCTGCCGTTGTCCACCGTGATACTTTTATAGATGATGCCGAATTTCTCTGCGCCCAGCTTCCGCTCCAATGCGTTGATAGCCCGCACCGTCGTTTCGGCGCGGCGGTTTGGGACCAGTATAATGTTCTCGTTTCTGGTCTTGCGTTCCGTCAGCACCAGCAGCGCCGCCGTGCTTTTCTTTTTGCCAGAGTACACCGTGTCCATCTCCCAGTGTCCAAACTCTTCTCGGCTCTGGATTTCCTCCGGGCGCTTTTCGATGCTTTCTCCCGCAGGGGCACGGGCTGGATCTTTTACGCGCACCTTGCCGTACTTGTTCTTGTGCACTCCTTTTCTCGGCAGTTCTTCTTGCGTCAGGTTCAGGAAAATGCCCTTTTTGATGTAACTATATATAGTAGGCACCGAAATGTGCGTCTTGAACGTCTTGCCTTCTTCCTGTGCGTATCCGTACACTGCTGCCGGGGAGCAGTCCTTATCTATAATGGTTCGCTCAATGTAGGCGGCAAGCTCATGGTCTTTGCCGATTTTCAGGTTCGGACCCTTTTCCCGCAGGTGCGCTTGGTATTTCTGCTCTGCAATGTCCGGGCTGTATGTTGGGATCAGTTCCCATGTCGTGTCGTTCAGCCTGTCGTAGCTGCCCCTTTTCAGTTCTCGGTACACCGTGGACGGGTCCACCCTCAATTTTTCCGCGATCTCTCGCGTCCTCATTCCCTCCTTCTTCCACTTTTCAATGCGGATTCTGTCCGTAAACGTCAAATGCTTGAACACTCTCACATTATTTTCCTCCTTTCTGCTATTGCGTTTCTTTTCGTATCAATCATAAAATATGCGGTACACCGTTGTCAATTTGCAAACTTTCCACACTTTGCACAGTTCCCTTGTGCAAAACTGCCATATAAACAAAAAATCCCCCGCCAGCAGCCCGTGAACTGCACCCCATTTGTTAGACAGTATGGTATACTGTTTAGGAAATGGGGTGTTTTTGTATGCCAAAGGGACAACGAAAGTACAACGGAACGCAGAAGGTAGAAATCATTAAACGAATCC
>Ga0129310_1003462_pt1 | contig 10190 bp, 9 predicted proteins | sample Go1ome_2_FD_94433 | JGI IMG/M metagenome (GOLD analysis project Ga0129310, IMG submission 94433) | Western lowland gorrila individual fecal microbial communities from Wisconsin, USA - Go1022A metagenome | ecosystem: Host-associated > Mammals > Digestive system > Large intestine > Fecal | place...
CTGGCGGAGCTGGTGAAGATCGACCCCAAGGCCATCGGCGTGGGGCAGTACCAGCACGACATGCCCCAGGCCCGCCTGGACGAAACCCTCTCCGGCGTGGTGGAGGACTGCGTCAACGCCGTGGGGGCCGACCTGAACACCGCCTCCGCCCCCCTGCTGGCCCGGGTGGCCGGCCTGAATCAGACCACCGCCAAAAACGTGGTGGCCTATCGGGAGGAACACGGGGCCTTCACCGCCCGGAAGCAGCTTTTGAAGGTGCCCAAGCTGGGACCCAAGACCTTCCAGCAGTGCGCGGGCTTCCTTCGTGTGCCTGAGAGTGCGGATGTGCTGGACCGCACTGGCGTCCACCCGGAGAGCTACGCCGCCGCCGAGGGGCTGCTGCGCCTGAGTGGTTACGACCGGAAGGCGGTGGCCGCCGGAGCGCTGGAGGAGCTTCCCCGCCGGCTGTCCGCCTACGGGGAGGAGCGGGCCGCCCGGGAGCTGGACATCGGACTGCCCACCCTCCGGGACGTGGTCAAGGAGCTGATGAAACCCGGCCGGGACCCCCGGGACGAGCTGCCAGCCCCCCATCTGCGCACCGACGTGATGGATCTGAAGGACCTCAAGCCCGGGATGGAGCTCACCGGCACGGTGCGCAACGTCATCGACTTCGGCGCCTTTGTGGACATCGGCGTCCACCAGGACGGCCTGGTCCACATCAGCCAGCTCTCCGAGCGCCGGGTGAAGCATCCCGGGGAGGTGTGCGCCGTGGGAGACGTGGTCACCGTCTGGGTGCTGGAGGTGGATGAGAAGAAAAAGCGCATCGCCCTGACCATGCGGAAACCGAAATAGGGGTTTTTTCCATTTTGCCGCAAAACACTTGACTGTAAAGCCCCTTGACACTCTATACTGCCCCCAGGAGGTGGTATGATGACCATCAAAGAACCGGAAGAGGCCGTGGGGATGACCCGGGCCAACATCCGTTTTTATGAGCAGGAGGGTCTGCTCTCCCCCGCCCGGTCTGCCAACGGCTACCGGGATTACAGCCCCGAGGACGCCGCGGCGCCGGAGAAGATCAAACTCCTCCGGCGGCTCCACTTGGACCTGAACACCCTGCGCAGGCTCCAGGCCGGGGAGCTCACGCTGGCCGAGGCACTGGAGAAACAGCTCGGCCAGCTGGGGCGGGACCAGTCGGCCCTGGACCGGGCCCGGGCGGTCTGCGCCCAGCTTCGGGCAGCCGGAACGGAATATCAGCAGCTGGACGCCCACCCCTGGCTGGAGGAACTGGACCGGGCCCCGGCCTCGGAGCGGTTCGCTCCCCCCGCCGATGAACTTCCCCCCGCGCCGGGACATCCCTGGCGGCGGTATTTTGCCCGCATGCTGGATCTGGCTTTGTATGGCCTGCCCATCACGGCGGTGGAGGTGCTGGTGCTCCACCTGTCTCCCAACCTGACCTCCAAAGCCTTTATCGCCCTCCTGGAGGGCTATCTGGGCTTTGCCCTCATGTTCCTTCTGGAGCCGCTTCTGCTGCACTACTGGGGAACCACTCCGGGCAAGCTTCTCTTTGGCATCGTCCTGCGGGATGCCGACGGCAGTCCGCTCTCCCTCTCTGACGCCCGAAAGCAGCTCTCTCTTCTTTTTTCCCGGGGCCTTGGCTGGGGCATCCCCATCTACAATCTGTATCGGCTCTACAAGAGCGCTTCTCTGTGCTCCGAGGGAGAGCGCAACCCCCGGGAGTGGAACGCCTCCGACGGCCGGGCCCAGCGCATGGACATCCCCGAGAACACCTGGCGATGCTTCGCCTTCGTGGGGGCTCAGGCAGCCTGCTTGGCCGTTGTGGTGCTGATCACCCTCCAGGGTCGTTACTTCGATCTGGACGCCCGCCCTCTCGGCCCAGACGGAAGGCCGTCAGCCGCGGAGGACGGCACAGGGGGCTTCTCCATGGAGCTTTTCCCCAGCCATTCCAGCCAGTGGACGCCTCTCCTCACTGCCGGGACTGTCACGGGATTTCAATACCGGTCCGAGTTCACCGGCAGCTTTTTTCCCCTGTCCTACCTGAACTCCCCACAGTCCCTGGGCCTGCTGGCCTATGCGGGGACCCTTCCCGGGATCAACTGTCTGAACTTCAAGCCCAAGCAGTGGCTGGATCAAATCTCCGACGAGGACTGGAACTATGACGTCACCTACCGGGGTCTGCGCATGACACAAAGCGCCCGGTTTGCCAACGTCGAAAACCAGTCGGGGGCCTTTGTCACCGCCCCCGACGGACAGGAGGGCCGCCTGCTGCTGACCTTCACCGTCCAGGCCGCGTAGCGGCGGCCTCCCAAACGGAAGGGGAAAACAACGAGCGGTCCCCCGGCTTGCCGCCGGGAGACCGCTCTGATGGTTTCGTTTGACTCGGTCCCTGTTTCTTCCTTTAATACCGTCCCAGAGACGCGGCGGTGTCGGCGTTGGCGCTCTGGCCGAAGCGGAAGTCATTGCCGGGGAGGATGGCGTTGAGGACGATGCCCGCGATGGCCGCGATGGCCAGACTGGTCAGGGTGATGGTGGCCCCGCCCACGGTGAAGGTCAGCCCCCCGGTAAAGCCCAGGCCGCAGACCAGGATGACGGCGGCGATGATGAGGTTGCGGGAGTTGGTGAAATCCACCTGGTTCTCCACCACGTTGCGCACGCCGATGGCGGAGATCATGCCGTAGAGAATGAAGCTCACGCCGCCGATGATGGCGGCCGGGATGGAATTGACCAGCACGGCGAACTTGGGGCTGAAGGAGAGGATCACGGCATAGAGGGCGGCCAGCCGTACCACCCGGGGATCGTGGACCTGGGAGAGGACCAGCACGCCGGTGTTCTCGCCGTAGGTGGTGTTGGCCGGGCCGCCGAAGAGGCCCGCCATGGCAGTGGCAATGCCGTCGCCCACCAGGGTGCGGTGGAGGCCCGGATCTTCAATGAAGTTCTCCCCCACGGTGGCGGAGATGGCGGACATGTCGCCGATGTGCTCCATCATGGAGGCGATGGCGATGGGGGCCATCACCATGACTGCGGAGAGATCGAACTTGGCCACGCTGCCGGAGAAGTTGGTGAAGAAGGGCTGCAGGCCGATGAGACTCGCCTCGGCCATCCCGGAGAAGTTCAGCATGGGGCCGGTGGTGCCGGAAGCGGCGTCCACAATGACGGTGGCGCCCATGGCGTTGCCGATGACGGCCACCACATACGCGCCCACCACGCCCAGCAGGATGGGGATGATCTTGATCATGCCCTTGCCCCAGATATTGGCCACAATGATGATGGCCATGGCCACCAGGGCCAGCCACCAGCAGGTGGAGGCGTTGTTGACGGCAGAGGGAGCCAGGTTGAGGCCGATGAGAATGATGATGGGGCCGGTGACCACTGGGGGCAGGAAATGCATCACCTTGTGAACGCCAACAGCTTTAATAACAAGCGCCAGCACAACATAGAGAAGGCCCGCCACCACGATACCGCCGCAGGCGTACTGGAGCTTTTCGGCCCCGCTCATGGAGGCGTAGATCCCGGCATCCATAGCCCCGATGGCGGCGAAGCCGCCCAGAAAGGCGAAGGAGGATCCCAGGAAGGCGGGCACCTTCATCTTGGTACACAGGTGGAAGAACAGGGTCCCCACACCGGCGAAAAACAGCGTTGTCTGAATGGACAGGGGCAGGCCGTAGGTGTTGACCAGAATGGGCACCAGCACCGTGGCGCCGAACATGGCGAACATGTGCTGGAGGCCCAGCACCAGCATCTTAGGCAGACCCAGAGTCCTGGCGTCCCGGATGGGGCCCTTTCCCGCGTTGGTTTTCGTTTCCTTCATTCGGATTCTCCTTTCATCTCTCACACACCGCCCAAATGGGCAAAAAAATACCGGCATTCCTGCCGGTCTACGAGGAAAACGAAAATAGGGAACAGAAAAAAGACGGTCTTCCGGGCCCGTTTTTCACACTTCCGGTTCTGCATCTCTTTTCCCTCCTCATTTTCACATTGTCGAATATTATACAAAAAGTTCTCATAGATTGCAAGCGTTATTTTTCCTTTTTTCGAAATAAATCGGGAGGTTACGACATGATCCTTTCCTTTGACCGCGTGGGAAAACTGCTGGATGAAATGGCAGAGGAGTTTCCGCCGGAGTTTTTTGAGGAACTCAGCGGGGGCATCCTGCTGGAGGCGGAGAAAAAGGAGGACCCGGACTGCCTCGGAGAAAACCTCTACCTCATGGGAGAGTTTTTCGACGATCTGCTGGGCCGCCGCATCGTGCTCTACTACGGCTCCTTCGCCGCCCTAGCCAAGCTGGAGGAGTGGACGGAATGGGACTGGGCCGGGGAGCTCTACACAACCCTGGCCCACGAGCTGACCCACCACATGGAGGGTCGGGCGGGCCTGCGGGATCTGGAGGTCAAGGATGAGGAGGAAATGGAAGCATTCCGCCGGGAGCGTGATCGGCGCCCCTGAACCCCGGTCGGAACAGTGGGAAACAAATATTTTGCGAACCGGATCCGCGCTTTTTCTCCTCCCAAAATAAGCAGCGCCATTCTCCACCGACGGAGAATGGCGCTGCTTATTTCTCCGCGACTGGAACGGACATGCCTGCGTCCCCGTTTAATGAATTTTTCAAAAATAATTTCCTAATAAACAAAATTATCTGTTAAAAAGATTACCTCTTGTTCGTTTTCCAATAATATATTTAAATTTGATTGAAATTTCCACAAATCTTTAAATAAATAGAAATAATTGTGTATAAAATCAAATTGTTTGACAGACGTGATATCTTATGCTATATTTTGTTTACCAAGAAACAAAACAAGAAAAGGGGGAACCGCATGGACGGGTTCTACAACGAGGTGGAGCAGCGAATTGTCCGTATCTTTAACACCTATATGGAGATGCAACGCAGGCAGCATGAATACTGTCCTGGTATCCTGCTGTATCCCTCCGAAATTCACGCCATTGAATGCATCGCACTTACAAACCCCATCAACATCACCGAACTGGCCCGGGCGCTAGGCATGACCAAGGGTGGCATTTCCAAGTGCGTGGTGAAGCTAGAAAAGCTGGGGCTGGTCCGCCGATATAAATATATTCGCAATCAGAAAGAGGTCTACCTACATCTCACCGGGGCCGGGGTCGATGCCTTTCACGGCCACGAGCAATACCACGCAGGGATGGATCGGGCCATGGCGGCTTATGGGGACCAGCTTTGCCAGGAACAGGGAGAGGAAATCCTGAAGTTTCTTGACATTTATTCCGAACAGATGAACGGATTGTTAGAACAGAGTGTGGAGCCCGCACGTCATAAGAAGGGAGAATGAGATCATGGAAATTGTACTGTCTTCCGCATCCCACCATGCAATGCTCTTTGCCTTCCTGGCAAAGGAGACCATCGACACCTTTGGCGAGGCAGGAAAACAGGCTGTGTCGGCCGGCGTCAACCGCTATGGGGAGCAGCGCGGACACAGAATGGCCCTGCGCACCCAGGCAGACGGCTATCCTCTGGATGTGGAACACTACCTACTCTATGGGGAGTGGGAAGCGTTTCCAGGGCAAATGGATCTGCGCTTTCCCACCTACGCGCCGGAGGCCAAGATGCAGAATTTCCGCTGTCCCTGGTACACCGAGTGGAGCAAGCGGGGGCTAGAGGAATACGGTCGCTACTACTGTAAGGATGTAGATGCGGCTCTGGCCCGCGGGTACAACGGCATGGAACTCACCCTCAACGCCAACCGGATGCTGGGGGACAACTGTTGTGATTTCACTTTCCGCAACTGCGGCATCCCGCCGGAGCAAATGGAGGATTTTTCCCGCAAGCGGGCCAAACTCGGCAGCAAAGCCAAGATGCCTTGGGAGTATCATGTTGGACACATCTTCCGCACCATGAAGGAAGCTGTCGTCAGCGCCTTCGGCGCAGAAGGCGAGGCCGCGGTTGCCCGGGCACTGAAGTCCTACCGTGCGGAGTATGGAGAAGATGCCGAAGCCCTGGTGTTGAAATACGCCGACATAGATTACGACGTAATGCCGGAGTATCCAGGCATAGAAAGCGAGGGCTGAACCATGGGACATCAGTTTGACCGTGTGATGGAGTGCGATCTGCTGGCCGCAGGCGGGTCCGGTGCCGGGATTACTGCCGCCATCTACGGTGCCCGGAAAGGCCTGAATGTAATTCTGGTCTCCAAGGGCAAAGTAGGTTTCAGTGGAAACGCCATCATGGCTGGCGGTGGGTTTGGCATCGACGGACAGAGCGGGAACGAACTGCTGGGCCTGAAGGATGCTGACCCCTCCTTCACTCAGGAGAAAATGTTTGACTGTATCGTCAAGGAATCGTTTTACCTCGCCGATCAAAATATGGTGGAGCAGTACGTGACAGAGGGGCCAACAGTGGTCAAGGACTATCTTGGGTGGGCCCAGCGGGCCGGGCAGGACTTCTTTTTCTGTAAGCCCGCCAACTGGATTTCCTCTGGTCTCAGTTTTACCAAAGCTCTTGTCCAGGGGCTGAAAGAGACCGATGGCATTCGGACAGTTGAGGATGTGGCCATCGTTGAGGTGCTCACCAGCGCGGGTGAAACCTGCGGCGCCATTGGCTTGGACATCTACACCGGGGAACTTATTCTCTTCCGCTCCAAAAGCGTAGTGCTGGGCACCGGAGGCTACCAGCCCTTCAGCAAAAACAATACCGTCACAGACATGACGGGCGACGGCCCGGCCATGGCCTACCGGGCAGGCGGGCGGCTCACCGATATGGAATTTATTCTCTCCTTCCCCACCGCAGTGGTCCCACAGGAAATGAAAGGTTCCATTTATCCCTATGTGTTTGAATACAATATGAGAAATCTTACCTACACCGTCCGGGACAAGAACGGAGACCCTCTCCCTATGCCGGAGGAAATCATCAAGCTCTCCCGGGGCGGCAAGCTGAGCAAACTGGTGGCCTCCTACTACTTTGGCTATGCCGCAGACGCCGGTCTAGCCGGGCCGAACGGTGGTTTCTTTTATGATTACTCCGCCAACAGCCGCCAGGAGAAGGAGAAGGGCTTCGAAACCTTTTACAGCCGTTTTGACCGCTGGCATCGGCACGGCTACTACAAGGGTGAGAGTCTCGCCAAGGTGGAACAGATGATCTTTGACGATGAGCCTCTGGAAGTTGGGATCGGTGCGGAATACTGCATGGGCGGCGTAGAGATCAATGAAAAAATGGAGACCGGTGTCCCCGGGCTTTATGTGGCCGGAGAGGCTGGCAGCGGCGTCTTTGGCGCTTGCCGGGTGGGCGACGGTCTTGTGGAAATGATGTGCCAGGGGATGCGGGCCGGATACAGCGCTGCAGAATACTGCGAGAGCCGTGCGCTCCCGACGGTGGACGAAAAGCAGACCGACCGCCTGTTGGACAAGCTTCTGAGTCTCTTTAAAAATCGGGGCGGCCGCAGCCCCATTGAATTCTACCAATCCATTGAAGATATCTGCGACCGCGGCTTCGGCGTCATCCGCACTGAGGAGAAACTCCGGCTGGCTCTGGAGGAAATCCAATCTCTAAAAGCAGAATGGCCCACGCTGACTCTGAGCACCCGGAGCCGAGCCTACAACGCCGAGTGGCTGTGGGCCCTGCAGGCGGAAAACCTGCTCACCTGCTGTGAAGCGGGAATCCGGGCGGCCCTGCTCCGCAGAGAGAGCCGGGGATGCCACATTCGGAAGGACTTTCCCAAAGTGGATCACGACCACTATCTGGTTAAGTTCATCCATCAAAGCGGGCCGAACGGTATGGAGACCTATACCCGTCCGCCAATCCAAACCACGATGGACCTTCCCGGTGGAACCTGTGAAACGGTTATCTCTTATTTTCTGGACCCCGGATTGAACTATCACCGCTGAGAGAGGAGCTTTGCAATGATTGTTCTGATCGACCGGTATGATCCTGACAGCACCCGGAACTGGACGGATACCTTTGACGTTCCTGAGACTGAGCACCGCCGCATGACGGTCATGGACGTATTGGAGTACATCACCCTACATTTGGACCCCACGGTGGCCTATTACCATCACAGCGTATGCGACCACGGCATCTGCGGTCGATGCACTCTTCGCGTCAACGGAAAGACCTGTCTGGCATGCCTGACTGTCGCAAACGACTACCCCCAGCTTCATCTGAGCCCCGCTCCTGGACGCACGGCGGTGCGTGACCTGGTGACACGCCCCTAACCAACGCCATCATCACGGCAAACGCTGTGTTTTGATTGGAAAGAGAGAAGCAAGTAGAAAGAAGGAGGAATCATTTATGGCAGCCCCTATTCCGACCAAAGAAGTGGACACGTTTGAGCTCCCCAAAGGTGGTATTTTCAAAAAACTGGCGTATATTTTGGCATTCGTAGGCCCGGCCTCCATGATCTGTTCCACCTCCATGGGCCCTGGCACCGCCACCTCCTGCATTCAGGGTGGCGCCATGTTCGGCTATGACCTTCTGTGGGTCATTCTCCTCAGCGGCATTATGTGCGGTGGGGTGGCCTACCTGGGCGCAAAAGTCACCGCAATCTCAGGCAAGCCGGCCTATGAGTTCATTGAAGAAAAAATTGGCCGCGTGCCCTCTGTCATTCTTTTCCTGGTTGTTCTGTGCACCTGGTATATGGTGATTTACAGCCAGGGTTCCACAATGATGCATCTGAACAAAATCATGTTTGGCGAAGCCTTCGGCCCGGTGGGCTTTGTCATCACTATCGCAGTGATCGCCTATCTGTATGTGGCCAGCTCCAACACCAGTGTCGTCAAAATTGCCTCTATTATGTGCACACTGATGGCCGCCATCTTCTTCATCAACATCTTCGTGTGCCACCCCAGCCTCTCCGGTATGGCTAAGGGCCTGGTCCCCAAGATCCCCGGTGGAAATCAGGGTGCAATTATCGTGGCCGGCATTATCGGCGGCTCTGCCCCTGGCACTTCCGCACTATGGTACTCCTACTCCGTGAAGAACCAAAATTGGGATAAGCCCAAAGCTCTGGGCTTCATCAAATACGACCAGATCATCTTTGCCGGTCTCTTTACGATCTTCTCCCTGGGCATCTTCATCTCCGGCGCGGCCGTACTCAATCCCGCCGGCATTCAGGTCTCCTCTGCGCTGAATGCCGCCGAGGCTTTGGAGCCTGTCGCTGGCAGCTTTGCCACCTATATCTTTATCGCCGGCTTCTGGGGCGCCGTGTTCACCACCATTGGTGGCATGAGCACCCTGGCCACCTACTGCCTCAACTCCATGTTCCGTATCAGCCCCAACCGCACCGATAAGAAAGTGCGCAAGTTTGTTCTAGTGGGCATTGCCATCAGCCTGCTGGGAGGCCTCTCCGGAGGAAACGCTCTGAGCCTGCTGGTCAACTTTATGGGTCTTCTGAACATTGGAGGCCTGGTGATTATCGCCGTTTTGCTGTTCTTCTGCTGCAGCAAGAAATTTACTGGCATCGAATATGCCAACAAGTGGTACACAAATGTGATGGGCTTTATCATTCTGGCATTCAACATTTATTCCGCCTGGACTTATGTGGCTCGGTTCCTCTAATCCCCAAAAGCCCTATCCCCACCGGGCTCTCCCGGTGGGGATCTTTCAAAAGGAAAGGATGTATTATGTATGGAGCTAAAGGACCGTGTGGCGATTATCACCGGGGCCAGTTCGGGTATCGGTGAGGTAATTGCCCAGTTCTATCTGAGAGAAGGGGCTTCCGTCTATGGCTGCGGCCTGGAAAAGGCCGCTCATATCGAAGATCCCCGGTTTTTTTACCAACAATGCGACATTTGCGACCCAGTCCAGGCCCTCTCAGTCGTCTCCGGTTGCGAGGTCCGATTCGGCGGGGTGGATATTCTGGTCAACTGTGCCGGTGTCACTGGACTGGGCAACATTGACAACACCTCGGTAGCCGAGTTCCGCCGACAGTTTGAGATCAATGTTTTCGGCCTCTACACTATGACCAAGGCGGCAATCGACGCCGTACGCCGGTCAGAACACGCCGTGATCGTCAATATCATTTCCGAACTGGGGGTCAAGGCCATTCCCAACCGGGTGGCCTATTGCCCATCCAAAGCGGCGGTGGAAATGCTCACGCGTTGTCTGGCCGCCGACTGCGGCCCACGGGTCCGGGTCAACGGGATTCTTCCCGGACTCACCGAAACTCCCATGACTAAAATGCGCTATGAAAATACCCCGGATCCGGAGTCGGAACGGCAAAAGACCCGCGCAC
>Ga0129310_1003463_pt1 | contig 10187 bp, 6 predicted proteins | sample Go1ome_2_FD_94433 | JGI IMG/M metagenome (GOLD analysis project Ga0129310, IMG submission 94433) | Western lowland gorrila individual fecal microbial communities from Wisconsin, USA - Go1022A metagenome | ecosystem: Host-associated > Mammals > Digestive system > Large intestine > Fecal | place...
ACAAAAATGTCCCTTGGTTTAACTACGCCAATTATGCTTTTTGGTGGGAAAGCAATTCAGGCAACTGCTGATTTTGAATATGCAATGTCAGAGGTTGCAGCAATTTCCGGTGCCACAGGAGATGATCTTGCAGCACTCACCAATAAAGCAAAGGAAATGGGTGAAAAGACCAAGTTTTCTGCTTCTGAATCAGCTGAAGCTTTGAAGTATATGGCAATGGCAGGATGGAAAACCAATGATATGTTAGATGGCCTTGAAGGTATTATGAACCTTGCTGCTGCATCTGGGGAAGATTTGGGGACAACATCTGATATTGTCACGGATGCTTTGACAGCGTTCGGACTTACTGCTTCTGATTCAGGACATTTTGCAGACATTCTTGCAACAGCAGCATCCAATGCAAACACAAACGTATCCATGATGGGCGAAACATTCAAGTACTGTGCACCGGTTGCCGGTGCGCTTGGCTTTTCGGCCGAGGATACTGCCGAAGCAATTGGACTTATGGCGAATGCAGGTATTAAGTCTTCACAGGCAGGCACTTCCCTTCGTACGATTATGAATCAGCTTTCGAATGATATCGAGATAAGCGGTGAGAAGATCGGGGATGTAACAATAGCCACGACAAATGCGGATGGATCCATGAGAAACCTGAAGGATATCTTAGCAGATTGCCGTGTAGCATTTAATGGTTTATCTGAATCAGAGCAAACCGCAAATGCAAAGGCGATTTTCGGCATGGAAGCTATGTCAGGATTCCTGTCACTTATGAATGCTGCACCGGCTGATATTGAAAAGCTGGAAAGTGCAATTAGCAGTTGCGATGGTGTGACACAGCAGATGGCAGATACCATGAACGATAATCTGACCGGTCAGATCACGTTACTTAAATCACAGCTTGAAGGACTGGCAATACAATTTACAGATTTAATAATGCCTTATTTAAGACAGGGCGTAGAATGGCTTTCTAAATTATGTGACTGGATCGCCGGCCTTGATGATGGATCCAAAAAGATGATGATAGGAATGGCCGGTATACTTGCAGCAGCCGGTCCGCTTCTTATATTTCTTGGCAAGATTTCAACCGGTATCGGCAGCATTATAAAGGTTGGTAGTTCATTGATCAGCGGTATTAGCGGAGTAAGTGGAAGCTTATCCGGTATCGGAGCTGTTCTGTCGGGATTATCAGCACCGGTGCTTGCTGTGATTGCCGTTATAGGGACATTGGTTGCTGCCTTTATCAATTTGTGGAATACCAATGAAGAATTTCGAAACAACATCATTGGTATATGGGATGGTATCAAAGAAAAGTTTAATGAGTTTGGCCAAGGGATCGTTGACCGTCTGAATGCACTTGGTTTTGATTTTGAGAGTTTTACTGAAGCTATAAGTGCATTATGGAATGGATTTTGTGAGTTGCTGGCTCCGGTGTTTGAGGGGGTATTTAATCAGGTGTCGGTTATCATTGGATCGGTACTGGATGCAGTGATGGGAATACTTGACATATTTATTGGACTTTTTACAGGAAACTGGGAACAATGCTGGAATGGTGTAAAAGAAGTATTTGGGGCAGTTTGGGAATTAATTAAAGGTACATTCGAATCATGGGCAATGGCATTTCAGGGGATCGCAGATACGGTACTTGGATGGTTTGGAACATCATGGGAAGAATGTTGGACTGGTGTCAAAGATTTCTTCACAGGCATATGGGATGGCATAAAAGAAGCGTTTGCATCTGCAGGTGAGGGCTTAAAAAATATATGGGATAACATTGTAAATGCAGTATCTTCTGCATGGGAAACGATCCAGAACATTGTTCAGGTAGGCATCATGTTCCTGGGAGAACTCATACAACTTGGATTTGATATTATTACAATTCCATTCCGCTTTATATGGGAAAACTGCAAGGAATATATTATTGCAGCATGGGATTTTATCAAAGAAAAAGTTGAATCGGTTCTTAATACGATTTCAGAGATTATCACAAACGTATGGAATGCTATTTCCGGGTTCTTGGGACCTATATTGGAAGGGATCAAGAACGTTGTTATATCGGCATGGGAAGCAATAAAAGAACATGTGTCAACAAAACTTAACGAGATCAAGAACCACGTTACCAATATTTGGAATGCTGTCAGTGGATTTTTAAAGACCATTTTAGAAGCGATCAAGAATATATTCACCACCGTTTTTAATAACATTAAGAATACAGTAACCAATGTGTTTAATGGTATAAAAGGTGTTATTTACACAGCTATAAACTATGTGAAAAATAATATTTCGACCGGCCTAAATGCAGCAAAGACCATTGTTACCAACATTCTAAATGCAATTAAGGATAAATTCACGGAAAGCTTTGAAAAAGTTAAAAATACGGTGAAGAATGGCATTGATAAGGTGAAAAGCTTCTTTAACTTCTCATGGTCCTTGCCACACCTGAAGCTTCCACATTTCAGTGTAAGCGGATCTTTTAGCCTTAATCCACCTTCCGTACCATCTTTCGGTATTGAGTGGTACAAAAAGGGTGGTATTATGACGGATCCTACAGCCTTCGGGTTCAATCCGTTTTCAGGTAAAACGATGGTGGGCGGTGAAGCAGGTGATGAAGCTGTTGCACCAATTGATCTGCTGCTCGGTTATATCAGACAGGCTGTTGCAGAGCAGAACAACACCATGGTGACAATTCTTACAAAGATACTGGATAAACTGGATGAATTCAAACCAAATGATGATGGTGATATTATCATTCCTATTTATTTTGGTAATGAATTGTGGGATGAAATCATTATTAAATCAAAAGGCAATATTACTTTAAGATCAGGGGGAATGGTAAATGCTTAAATTATTGACAATTAATGACATTGAAATCCCTGATCCGGAAGGGAGCCTTTCCGTCAAGAAAAATGATAAGTACAATGAATATGAAGGCGAAGATGGAGTAAAAACTATTGAAGTGATCCGGGAAGATTTTATTTCAGGGAGCGTTTCATACAAAGGCTTGACAGCGGAACAGGTGACGGAGATTGTGGAAGCAATCGAGCTTGTATCTGCTGTCAAGATATATGATCCGGGAATCAATGATGTAAGAGAGATCAAGGCACTGATTAAGGATGTGAAGTATGATAAGAAGTACTACAAAAATAATATTTCAGTATGGTCCTTGTCTTTCACAATAGAAGAATTGTAGGGGGGTGCTATATGTACAGTACAACGGATTCCTACAAAGAAGCAGTCAATAATCCGGTGTTGAGGAACCGGGTAGATGGTACAATTACCCTTAAAGATGGAATGATTTTGGAAATTAAGAATCATGAGATCATTCCCGGTTCCCTGTCTATTAATAACAGATGCATACATAGCAGCAGTTTTTGCTTCGGATCTGTTTATGTGGGAGAAATGAATATCAGCATTATGAAAGAGATCGACCGGTATTCTCTGTACGGTGCAAAGGTTGAGCTAAGCTATTACTTAACATTGCAGGATGCAACAGAAGAAAAAATACCGCTCGGTGTCTTTTTTGTTGATTTACCCAAAAGGACAAAAAGAATCATAGCTTTAAAATGCTATGATAAAATGACGGACTTTGATATTGATGTAACAGAAGAAACAGTTGGTACGCCATATCAACTGTTAACCTTTATTTGTGAGTATTGTGGTGTTGAACTTGCAAACACTGAAATTGAAATTGCTGCCATGTGTAACGGCACACAGTTATATTCTATCTATGCAGACCGGGTGGGAACATATCGGGATGCCATATCTTATATAGCTTCTGTATTGGCAGGCTATGCAACGATTAACAGGGAGGGAAAGTTACAGATACGCAGCTTTTCCACAGAATCATGCATGGATATTTCAGTGAGAAGAAGGACCGTTTCTACCATTGCGGATTATGAAACCTTCTTTAGCGGTGTAAAGGCAAGGTTTGTGTCACAGCAGAATTTTTATCCTTATACAGAGATAGATGAAACCATTGAAGGCGGTCTTTTGCTCGATATGGGAGATATTCCTATTGTACAGGGTGTCGAGGAATTCAAGCATGAGATTCTTCAAAATATCTTTGCTGTGCTTAAGAACATTCGTTATACACCGTCTGAATTCAGTATGACAAGTGATCCTTCCATTGACCTGGGGGATATGCTCACGCTGAAGGATGTAAACTCAACCAATGATTCCATATTAACACTTGTTACATCCTGTACATGGTCTTATCACTCTACACAGAAGATCAAGTCAGACGGTGGAAACACAAAACTTCAGGGAGTTTCTTCTTCAGAGGATAAGCAGCTATCCGATATGGAATTGAGGGTTGAAAGTAAAAAGATTGTGGTACATACCTTTACCAATTCTTCCAAGATTGAAGTGGGTGATCTGAAGGAAGAAAAGCTGATTGTAATTAATTATGCCACAGTTGAGGATACCAAGCCTATTTTCATGGCAACGATTCCGCTTGAAATGTCTTTGGATGGTTATGTGGAATTTTATATTTATGTGGATGGGATCCTTGATGAAAACGGGATCCTTACGGAATATCTGAATAAGGGAAAACATTTCGTTACTTTTACAAGATATTTTGTGGATAAGGCTGATAAAAGACACACCGTTACTGTTACAGCAAAGACGGTGTATGTAGAAAGTGATAGCCGGGTATCGAAGGCAAATGTGGCAACGATTTTTAATTATATTGCTGCAGCACAAGCGGACCGGGAAAAGCAGAGCAGCACCGGAGAAGATACGGATTCCGGAACTACAACGCTTGATCCGATTGAGTATGAGGTTGTTCCAGTCGATATCACACCACCGAGAGCAGCAATTGCCAAGAATGATATAAAGGCAGTTTTGTATGCACAGGGACTGGCAGGTACACAGAAATGGGATGGAACCATTAACTGTAATGAAACCATATTACCAATTGGAGTATCCGGTGTTGGCGTTATCCCTATGGATGAATCAGTGACCGCAGAACTTGTACCAGTGGCAGGAAATGCGTTGCATGATGTTGTACCACCTGTTGCCGTATCGGGCCTTTCGGTTCTTGGTATATCAGAAGCTATTACTATGAATGAGGTTGTTGTAAATTATCTGTTTAACACCACGAAAAGGCAGAAATATTCTTATAACAGCAAATATGTGACAGATGATGATAAATTTAGTTTACGGACAGAATACACCTTTGAAAGCACAGAACAAACGATTGATTCCGGTAGAATGTGTGCGGTTCCCATTGATGTATCCGATCTTGCAAGTGTACAGTCTATTGAAGTGGGGGTGGAGTAATTGGCGAATTATGATAGTGTACAGGCTATTATAGATGCAGGTATCACCAATGCCGAATGCCTAAGAAATAATGTTGCACAGGATGATGGTACAGATACCATTCAAGGGGCGAACTGGTTCAGCTTCAAGGGGGTTACCTGTGTTAATCTATATGCTAATGGCAATTCGTGGATAGGCTTTGGAAGCAGTACTGAACACCTGAAAGTAAACCGCAGGGATGCCAAAATGTGGTATTTGTACCGTGAAGAAGGAACTTTGTACAATTACTATAATTTCATCAAAATAAGGTGGTCAGGGTATAGCAGATACAATTACACAACGGAACCTTATAAGCTGACTTATGATGTAATTATTTTTGATAACGGTACGATCATGCTTCACATGATTGATATTCCTACATCAAACAATGATGGAATATATGCACTTGTGGCAACGAGTACATACACATATACCGTAAGCAGTACGCAGCCGGATGTTACATTTTATAATACGGATGTAGGTGTATATGATCTTGCATATGAAGTTGCAAAAGTGCTTGAACCTTATGACAGGAAGTATCTGATAAGATCAGACGGTGCGCTTTATACGGTGACGGATGGTACACTGGCTGCCTTGGAGCAGACCGCATTAAACTCTGAACTGTTTGCAACCTATGGTTTTGATGATCTGCCTTCTGGTGAATTGTTGCAGCCATTGAGTAAATTCGATCTTTTATACTGGCAGGACAGTCAGGATGAACTTCCGTCAATAAAAGCAACCGTTATGGCAACACCACATTCACAAGCAGTAATTTCTAATGCAGTGGACCTGACACATTCAACAATCACAGGAATAGAGAACATGACAGCGGACTGTGAAGGTGATTTGATTGTTGCAGTTAGTTTTGATGGAAAACAGACGTGGAAGGCTTGGAATGGTACAGAATGGTCTACATTGTCGGAAGAATTTACCGGCATGAATAAGGAAACCCTGGAAGCTATCACCTTTGAGCAATGGAATTTATTATATCAGGGGGCAGATAGCTTTTTTATTCGGATTTCATTCATAGATACAACGCAGTCCGTAACGGAAATATGCGCTGATTTTGCAAATTAGTAGAAAGGATGTGTACGGATGAAAGGACACGCAAAAATTGAACTCACAAATGTAGAAACCGGTGAAAAGAGAGTTATTGAGCATGATAACATGATTACCAATGCGGTAGCAGAACTCATTAAGCCTTTGGGAATTGGATATAGTGTATTAGATGTGCTATATGCGTGGAAAAAGAATATAGACTATCTGTTTTCAGGAATTATGATGTTTGCTGAGCCAATAGAAGAAGATGCCAATATCATTGTACCACCTGCTGGAAACACTATGGTTGGAAAGGGCGATAATACAGCATATACAGGGATTGATACCACAAAAGGAAGCTTTAATATTGCGGATAGCGGGTATGACGAAAATGGGAATTTGAAACTTGTCTGGGATTTTAATACTGTGCAGGCGAACGGTACGATTTCTTGTGTTTGTCTTTGTCCAGCGGATGGAGGAAACATTGGTGTTGGTAGTCCGGTGAGAGGAACAGATATACTTAAATATCTTTGTATAATTACTAATGGAGATAATAGTTATTATTATGATGACGCAATAGGAGAAAACGTATACCCATATATGATTGATGCGGTAACAAACAGGATCCTGTGTAGTGAAAAAAGTCTTGATGTTCAATTCCGGTCAGAGGATTCTTCTATATATCCTAAAGATACAGGATGTTTCAAGTGCTATATAGAAAGAATGCATTTAAATAATGTTACTTTAAAAGATAACATAAAAATGCGTAAAATTGAGGATGTTGAAATTTATTATAAAGATACGGTTATGAATGCCTTGCCGAGTCGGAGTAATACTAGCGGAAAAAATAATATCCATGCGGGAGTTTGTAATGATGGACAATATTGTTATTTCAGTTTGTCTGAAAAAGCACTTATTCCTGCAAACGGTAAATTATATCTTACTAAATACGATATATCGAATAATAATCAAGAAATAATTGAAGTGACTAATACAACAGGAAAAGAGATTAAACTACAAACTGCCAATAAGAAGAATACTTTGAATTATCTTCTATCGCTAAAAGTCATGAAGGGTTACTTGTTCGTAAAAACGGCAGATAACATGATTTATAGAATTAAGTTAAGCGATAATACAGATGTCAGTCCTGTAACAATGGGTGGGAAAATATATAATGATGATTCAAGTTTTCTTAATTATGACGATGGAGAAAGGCTGTTCTTAAAAACTTATAACGATGAATATGTGGTACTTGATGTTATAAGTAATGAAATTTCTTGTGTAAATGTTAATAGTATTCAATGTGATACATATTCAGAAACGCTGAGAATATGTGGTAAACCTGCATATATCGCAATAAAGACTGCGGGCACATACTCTTCTCGTTACACTTATTACAAGATTATTTGTAACCCTTTATTGATTTCAACCATCAACAACCTGACAGAGCCGGTCACCAAAACATCCAGTCATACTATGAAAGTGACCTATACGCTGTCACCATCGGAAGAATAAAGTCGGGTGTTATATGATTAGAATACGTGCGGAGCCTTAACGGGCTTTTTTATTGGAAAAACATATGAAAGGAAGGGGATTTGCAATGGCAGCAGCACTTATTGGAGCATTCGCATCCATTATTGTTGGTGGTTTTTCCCTGATCGGGGTGATTATAACCAACAGAAGCAGCAACAGAAAGATTGAGCATAAGTTGGAAGTGGCAATGGAAGTTCAAAATTACAAGACGGATGAACTGACAAGGGAAGTCAGAGAACATAATAATTTCGCCCGGAGAATGCCGGTAATAGAAGAGCAGATCAAGGTGATCAATCACAGGATTGAAGATTTAGAAAAAGGGCAGTAAAGAGAAAGGGAAGGTGTTATGCCTTCCCTTAATTTACATATAACTTATAAGTATTCCCTGACTTTTCACGCTTAATTTCATGGTCTTTATCCATGGTATAAAGCAGTAGTTTAGGCTTTTATATAATGGAGTATTAACTTATAAACCACTACAGAAAAGTCACCCTGACCGCCGGAAAAGGCGGCAGCGGTAGAACCGAAATCAATGGACTGGTCGATCGAAAGATCGGTTTTCGGATCGATGTTATTCTTTTTTAAAATGTATTCAAATACCATTTCAGGCATACCGCCGGCGCGTCCGCCGAGAACGGTCTTTCCCTTCAACATATCCCATTGGAAATCATCAATTGGCTCTCTGGAAACCAGAAAGTTTCCGGCCCGCTGGGTGAGCTGCGCAAAATTTACCACATAATCGGATGCCCCACCTGCATAGGTATAGACTGTGGATTCGCTTCCCATGAAACCGATGTCTGCTTCTCCGGTAAGAACGGCGGTCATGGTTTTATCGGCACCAAAGCCGGTAACCAGTGTCACATCAAGACCTTCGTCGGCAAAATAACCTTCCTCAATAGCAACATACATCGGTGCATAGAAGATGGAATGGGCCACTTCGTTTAAGGTGATGCTTTTTAACCCATCCGTGCCGGCAGAACCGGGAGAAGAGCTGCTGCATCCGGAAAGCACCGGAAGCAGGGTCAGTACAAGGAACAGCACAAAGGGCAATGTTTTTCTTTTTTTCATATAACCTCCAGAAAGGATGCCCACAAGAGGGCATTTGGGTTGATAATTTATGGTATGTCATTGGGAAAAAAGGGTGACCTGTATGAAGGGAAAAGCGGTAGACAGTACTCGACAAAATATGTATAATAGTAAAAAAGGGAGTTGACCCAGAAAATGGAGGGAAAAGAATGGGATTAATTAAAGCAGTAACAAGCGCTGTTGGTGGTGTGGTTGCAGATCAGTGGGAGGAGTACTTCTACTGTGATTCTTTAGACACCGATGTGTTGGTGACCAAGGGACATAAGCGTCAGAAAGGCCGTGGCGCAGGCAATAACAAGGGTGAAGATAACATTATTTCAAACGGCTCAGTCATCGCTGTCAACGAAGGACAGTGTATGATTATCGTAGATCAGGGCAAGGTTGTTGAGCTTTGTGCAGAAGCAGGAGAATTCAGGTATGATACCTCTTCCGAACCAAGTATTTTTTGCGGAAACCTGGGAGAGAACATTAAGAAGACCTTCTCAACCATCGGAAGACGTATTGCATTTGGTGGGGAAACAGCCAAGGATCAGAGAGTTTATTTCTTTAATACAAAGGAGATTATGGGTAATAAATACGGAACAGCCAATCCGGTACCGTTCCGTGTTGTAGATCAGAACATCGGACTGGATATTGATATTTCCATCCGCTGCAACGGGGAATATTCTTATCATATTACCGACCCGATTCTTTTCTATACCAATGTGTGCGGTAATGTCGTAAGTGATTATGAGAGAAGTGAGATTGACAGTCAGTTAAAGACCGAGCTGATGACTGCTTTACAGCCGGCATTTGCGAAGATTTCCGCTATGGGAATCCGTTACAGTGCCGTACCGGCACATACCATGGAGCTTGCAGACGCATTGAATGAGGTTCTTTCTGAAAAGTGGGCACAGCTTCGCGGTATTGAAATTGTTTCCTTTGGTATTAATACCATGAAGGCCTCTGAAGAAGATGAAGCAATGATTAAAGAGCTTCAGAAGAGTGCGGTATTGCGTAACCCGAATATGGCAGCAGCAACGCTTGTTGGTGCACAGGCAGAGGCAATGAAGGCGGCAGCCTCTAATACATCCACCGGACCGATGATGGCATTTGCCGGTATGAATATGGCCAATATGGCAGGAGGTATGAATGCACAGGGATTGTTTGCAATGGGTGGATCCCAGCAGGCACCGGTACAGAATGCAGCACCGCAGGCAGCAGCACAGAACGCAGCACCTGCCGCAGCCGCTCCT
>Ga0129310_1003464_pt1 | contig 10186 bp, 10 predicted proteins | sample Go1ome_2_FD_94433 | JGI IMG/M metagenome (GOLD analysis project Ga0129310, IMG submission 94433) | Western lowland gorrila individual fecal microbial communities from Wisconsin, USA - Go1022A metagenome | ecosystem: Host-associated > Mammals > Digestive system > Large intestine > Fecal | place...
TAATCCATATCGAGTTCCTAACTTACGTCTTTTTTAGAAAATAAGCCGTAGGTTTATTAAAGTTACCCTTTTGTATCAAAATCTTTTTCAAATAACTCTTGACTATTTACCAAATTGCTTTCTAAATTACAGTCTCGTGCCGCATTTCGGACAGAACACAAAATCCTCGGTTGTCTCATAACCACAATTTGGACAACGCTTATAGCCGCCATAACGATAACCCGATTTTCCATTCCCTACTTTTTGCAGATGCTCCGGCAATATCCGTACATCCTCGCCGCGTTCAATTCTCCGACCAATTTCTCTGTCTAATTCGTATAATGTATTGCAGCAGCTGGTCTGTACATAGTAATGTCTGTTCCATTTAAAACACGGAATAAAAAACAGCGACAGCACCGTATATGTCATAAATACCTGAAACCGGCCATATCGACCACATACACCACAGATTTCTGTCTGATTATAATCCAGATCTTTTCTTCCATCTGTGATTCCCATCATAAAAAACATTTCTGTCAGTTCTCCTACTATTTTTATTAATGTTTCTTTATTAATTTTGTCCGATATTTTTTATTGTTATCTCGAACTTTTACATTTTTCAAATTTTATTAAATCCATTCATAGTCTCCACCGGTTACAGCCAGGGAAAGCAGCGCATCCATACGTTCCACATTTTCTGCTCCTTCTACCACTTCCAGCAATTTTGCGGTCTCTTTTGCTACCGGCATTTCTTCGTCCGGTCCAATCTCCATATCCGGTTCTTCCCCACAATACGGACACACCAGCTTTGGTCCGATCTTCAAAGATAAAAATCTGTTTGCACATTCTTCACATTCATAAAATCCGCACATTTCCGTGCCATCCGGTACATAATACATTCTGTTCAACCTCTATTCTTAATATTTTATTTCCACCGGTCAGATTCCCGGCAAACGTTTGTCCATATGCAGTTATTTTATCATACCAGACTTTTTTCGTCATCCCCTATTCCATGTTCCTCCAATCCCTGTTCTTCTGTTAATCTTTTCATCATATCATCGTAAAATTTGTTTCACGCACAAGATTCGTTTTCACGTTCCAAATGATTCTTACATAGCAAAAATTGATAGCACATACGAGTAAAGGGTGTTATAATCATCTGTGTTTAGATCATTTGGTCAAATCTATTCAAAACGTTTCGGCCGCAAATCCATCGGAAGGCCTGATCTAAAATACTTTTTTAAGGGGGTTTTACAAAATGTCTCTGCAATCCCGCGCAGTTACAATGACAAAACAAATGATTCAAATTGAAAGTACCGATCCAGGTACGTATGAAAATGCGATGGCAGACTGGATTACCACTCAGCTTGCTCCATATTCCAACGTACATTTATCTCGTCAGGAAGTACTTCCCGGCCGTCCAAATCTCATGGCTGAGCTGACCGGTAATCCTGCTCTGCCGGCACTGGTAATGATCTGTCATATGGACACCGTTGTCGTCGGTGACGGATGGACACTTCCGCCGTTTGACGCCATCGAAAAAGATGGAAAAATCTATGGGCGCGGTGCCTGTGACATGAAATCCGGTCTTGCCTGCTGCCTTTCTGCTTTTCAATATACTGCTGAGGCACTGCAAAAATTCGGAAAACCGCCTAAGCAGACACTGAAATTAATCTGTTCCATGGATGAAGAAGATTTTATGCGTGGTTCCGAGGCATGCATACGTGCCGGCTGGGTAACAGACCACGACTGGGTCATTGATGCAGAACCAACCGATGGTCAGATTCAGATGGCACATAAAGGCCGCACCTGGTATGAAATTGACGTACAGGGCCACACCGCCCATGCAAGCACACCATGGAAAGGTGCTGATGCCATTGCCGCCATGGCTGAGATTATCCGTAAAATCCGGCATGCAGTTTTGTATGCACCAGTTCACCCTGATATGGGAAGTTCCACAGTTACTTTTGGGCAGATTACCGGCGGTTATCGACCATATGTCGTTCCGGATCACTGCAAAGTCTGGATTGATCTGCTTCTTGTACCACCATTGAATACTGAAAAAACAAACGCAATCGTAGAAGCTGCCATTGAGCATGCAGAGCAGTCTGTCAATGGCATTTCTGCCTCTTATAAGATCACCGGCGACCGCCCACCCATTGAACAGAATCCGGATTCTCCGCTTCTGGCAGCTTTAAAAACATCCTGTCAGGAAGTCACCGGACAGATTCCACAAGTCAGCTGTTTCACCGGTTACACAGACACCGCAGTTATTGCAGGGCAGCTCCACAACCGCAACTGCATGTCTTATGGACCAGGCTGTCTGGAAGCAGCTCACCAGCCGGATGAATGGGTTGTAATTGATGACATTTTACGCTGTGAAAAAGTATATCAGCAGCTGGTAAAAAATATAATTTTATAAACTGGTTTTTACCTGCTTCCCAGCTAGATAAAAAACTCAGATATCACAGTTTTTTTCTGTAATATCTGAGTTTTGATATACTTCGAATCTTACTCTTTTTTCAGTAATTTTGTGATTGTCCGTATCATGATTCCCATATTTAACGGTTTTGTCAGATGCGCATTCATACCTGCCTCCTGGCTTTTTTTCATATCCTCCACAAAGGCATTGGCCGTCAATGCAATGATCGGTATCTCTGACGCATCCGGTCGTTTCAGTTTTCGAATTTCCTTTGCTGCTTCCATGCCATTCATAACCGGCATCATAATATCCATCAAAATCACATCAAAACTACCTTGTGGATGTGAAGAAAATATAGTAACCGCTTCCTGACCATTATGTGCACAGGTTACTTCTGCTCCCTGCTGCCGCAGCAACTCTGCAATAATCTCAATATTCAGAACATTATCTTCAACGAGTAAAATTTTTACTCCCTGAATTCCAGTTTCGGGATCCGTCTCAGGATTTCCAATCACAGCTTCTTTCGTTGCGATCTCAAACGGCAGTGTCACTGTAAAAGTTGTTCCCTGATCTACTGCGCTGACAACTTTTATTGATCCTCCCATTTTATCCACCAGAGACTTGACAATTGCCATTCCAAGACCAGTTCCCTGATAGACACTTCTCGCATCTATTTTTTCCTGGGCAAACGGATCAAATAGATGTGCCAGAAACTCTTCACTCATGCCAATACCGGTATCCTGAATCGTACAGGTATACCATATCCGTTCTGCTTCCTGCTTTTCTGTCTCCATTTTACAGGAAATTGTTCCACCCGGACGGTTATATTTTACCGCATTGTTCATGATATTTACAAAAATCTGTCGCACATGCAATGGACTTCCATATACAAATGGATATGGTATATTCATACTGCAATCAGAATGCAGTAAAACCACTCCAGCCTCTTTTGCATGAATCTCGGTCAGTGCTAAAATATCTCCGGCCAGCTCACATAAATCAAAAGCCTCATGAGCAAATTCCACTTTATTATCTTCCAGCTTACTCATATTCAGAACATCATTGATCAGAGACAACAGATGATCAGCTGCAACCCTGGCATTTTTTCGATATTGCACCAGTAATTCCTGATTTTGTAACTTTCCATCCTCCAGATCCAGATAACCGATAATACCATTTAACGGAGTACGAATATCATGAGACATTCTGGATAAAAATTCGCTTTTTGCTGCATTTGCCTTATTTGCCTTTTCCAGCGCATCCTGTAATTCCAGTTCTTTCTGATCACTTAACCGCTGACGATAATTTTCTTCTACAACAAGAATCACAAAGAAAATAATAAACGCTGCAAGAATTATAAATATTGCTTTATATGCTGCCATCTGGCTCTGATTTGCCGCTTTCATGCATACAGAATCCGGTGCAAAAATCAACAGCTCCCAATCGCTGTAATCAATTGGCGCATATGACATATACACAATCTCGCCCTTTATTCTGGAGTGAAAAGCCGCATTTCCCGATTTTCCGGCTTTATAAGAGGCTCGTACTTCATCCCAATTAAATCCCCTGGCCGCTTCCACATACCGGCCTTCCTCTGCATCATCAATATTTCCAAGTTCCTGATCCTCATTCCAGGAATCAACCAGAACATCTCCACTGCCACGTTCAAACAACATAATTTCCGGTTTCAGATTATCAGAAACATGAATAAACTCTTCCTCAAATACATCAAGATCTATCACAGAAGACAAAATTCCAATACATTCTCCCACATCATTAAAAATACATTTTGAGAGCATGATAATCTGGCTTTTTCCATCTTTTAATGCGGTTCGCCGTTCTGAGACAGAAAATCCTTTTTGTATGCGATCTGTGAAAGAATATGCATTTCCAAGTTCCATAAATGTTCCATCACTTCGAATGACTCTCTCATCCGGCAGACATACCTCCCAGTGAGTATAATTCTGATTTGCACTGGAGGCATTCAGGATTTTTATAATCTGATCCTGATTTTGATCCGGATCCTGCAACAGATTTTCCAACAGATATTCTGCTGATTCCAAATGATCCTGCTCATTTTGCATCTCATTTGTGATCATCTGACCAATCTGTTCTCTGGAATCATTCAGAATACTGAAACTTTGCTGAACAGCAATTTTCTGAACAAACGTCGTGTACGAAAAAAGAACACATATGATCAGAAGAATCAAGACGACCGTCATCTTAATGTAAAAATTATTTTTCTCTCGTAGTCCTTTTTTCATTATTTTCCTCTTTCATATGTGTCCTATAATTTTCAGGTTCCATGTCTGTTACTTTCTGCAGTAACGGGCAATTGTCTGTAATACCGATTGCGGATCCAGTGGTTTCGTCAGATGCGCATTCATGCCGGCTTCTCTTGTTTTTTCCCGGTCTTCTTCAAACGCATTTGCTGTCATGGCAATAATTGGGATATCGGTGGCATCGCTTCTGTTCATCCTCCGAATACACCGCGCTGCCTCAAGCCCGTCCATGACCGGCATCATAATATCCATCAGAATCGCATCATAAGTCCCCGGTGCAGATTGTGCAAAAACATCAACTACCTGTCTGCCATCGGAAACAGCTGTCATTTCTGCCCCTGCATTTTCCAGCATAAAACCAACGATTTCCTGATTCAGCATGTTATCCTCTGCCACCAAAATATGTTTTCCTGTCAGGTTACAATCTGTCTCCTGCTGTATTTTCCGCTCTGTCTTTCCCTGATCAGCATTGATTTTAAATGGAAGTACTACAGTAAACGTCGTACCCTTTCCAAGTTTACTCTCTGCCTGAATCGTTCCTTTCATAGCGGTCACAAGCCCATATACAATGGACATTCCCAGACCAGTTCCCTGATACTTCGTTCTCGCATTGCCATGTTCCTGCGTAAATGGCTTATATAATTGTTTTTCCAGGAATTCCTGACTCATGCCGACACCGGTATCAGACACCCGAATTTCCAAAGATGCATATTCCGGTTCTTCGCACTTCAATTCCCGGATACGGACATCAATGGAACCATTTTCTCTGTTATAACGCAATGCATTACTGATCAGATTCAATAAAATCCTGCGCAAATGTGCCGGACTTCCCAGCAAATAACGATGTTCCACATCATCCGCATGAATCTGAAAATCAATTTTCTGTTCCAGTGCCTGCACATCTACAATGGCATGGATTTTCTGTACTTCTTCATCCAGATCAATTGGAACTTCTTCCAGTTTTATGCTGTCATTTCCAATTTTACTCATATCAAGGACATCGTTGATCAATGAAAGCAGATGACTGGTGGACTGATCAATATTTTCCAGATATTTATCAAATGTATCCGGATTACTTCTGTCATGCTTCATCATTTCTACCATCCCCATAATTCCATTGATTGGTGTACGGATATCATGGGACATATGCGAAAGAAATTCACTCTTTGCCTTATTTGCCTGTTCGGTTTCCTCTTTTGATTTTTGCAGCTGTTCCTGATAATCCAGAAGTGTGTCAATATATTTTTCCTGCCGTTTATAATTCATTCGAAATCCGGCAACGATGCAGATCAGAAGTAAAATACTGAGTATGTAAGTCACATAAAAAATCTCATTTTCATTTAAAACATGCTCAAAAGATCTGTCTTTCGTAAATTCTGTGATCCACTTATTCTGCAAGCGTCCAATGGTTCCATCCAGAGACATTTCCTGTAAAACCGAGTTCAGCTGATCTCGCAGCACCACGTTATCGTCCCGAACGGCCAGCGCCGGATAACTTTTTGAAATAACAAGACTAGGCTTCAGTTTGAACCCATTTTTGTCAATAATTTTACTGGCCACAGCCCCATGGCAGATGCCATAATCCACCTCGCCCTTTTCCACTGCTTCCAGAATCTCTGTATTCGTCGAATACTCTACATATTCGCACTGCAGATCATATGTGGTCTCAATTACGGAACGAGCCATCAGCGCAACTTTCTTTCCAGCCAGAGCCGCCGCACTGTCAATCTTATTTTTACCATACACTCGCAGTTCATCTGAACATACCGGAATGGTCCGAAGTGTCCCCGCCATATTCGAAAAAATTTCCAGACCGAGCAGCACATCCGCATTTCCGTTAATCAGATTTTCCCTGCTGCTGATCCAGTCCGCCGTAATAAATTCCGGCCGCATTCCAATTCGATTTGCTGCTTCTGTCATCAGTTCAATATAAAGACCTGATAGCTCGCCGGCCTCATTATAATAAGAATTCGGGCAAAAGTCATAATCTGTCGCGATCCGTAAAACCGGTGCGTCCTCCGGTGCGGTCACTTCCGTTTCCATCACAGGATCTGACGAAAATAATCCCATCTGAATCGCCGTAAAAAAAACTGGCACTGTAATACCGGCGATTACCAGTAATATCAGTATCCAGTTCATTATTTTTTCTGCTGTTTTTCTCATCCTGCTTCCCCATATACTTTCTCATTCGATTCATTGCGTCATGTGTTTTATTCCTATATGTATGTCATTTACTATTTCTGCACCCATACTTTTTAATATTTTTCTATTTCTGCAGGCAGCTTACCCATATAAGCAATAAAAACGTCATTTGTTACTTATTAGTATAATCGTTTTCTGAAAAAGTGTCTACGAAAAATGCAGATATTCGGTATTAACTTTTACAGATTGTGTTTCTGAATATAGTTTAACAGGCCCTGACAGCCTTCCAAAACATCATCATATGTCTCATCAAAATTTCCTGTGTACCAGGGATCTGCAATATCACCCTTACGATCCGTAAAATCCAGCAAAAGATGTACTTTGTGATCCGGATCTCCATGAACAAACCGTTCCATATTGCGTAAGTTGTATCGCTCCATAGCGATAATGTAATCATAGCGGCGATAATCCGCACTTGTCATCTGAATCGCATATTTTCCATCTACGGAAATACCGTATTGTTTTAATTTATTGCGGGTTCCGCGGTGTACCGGGTTTCCGATTTCTTCCCTGCTGGTTGCTGCAGAGGCAATTTCAAACTTGTCTGCAAGACCTGCCTTTTTTACTAAATCTTTCATTACAAATTCTGCCATAGGCGAACGGCAGATATTGCCGTGGCACACGAATAGTACTTTTATCATTATTCTTATATCTCCTTGTTTCTTCTCAAATCCTTGTTTTTACTGCATTTGTCAGCTTTTGGCAAATTCCCGTTTGTCTTATATCTTTTCACAATTTCTTATAATTTCTGTGACGTTTGGTACAAAAATTGGTACATTTCCTTTAAATCTGGAACACCATAATATTTTCCGTTTTTTCACGGCATAAATAATATAATTTTAGAAATTGACAACCTTTGAAGACTGCGAATTTGCACGCTTTTCTAACTGTTTCAATTCTTGCTGTGCATCTTCCAGACCTAAATGTGTGTACACATTCAATGTCACGCTAATGTCTGAATGTCCCATTAAATATTGCAATGTCTTAGCACTGATACCACTTCTAGCCATATTAGAACAGTATGTATGTCTGCATACATGCGGCGTAACTGTAGGCATCTGCACTTTGTAAATATTGTTGTACTTCTGACATATATGCTTGAAATAGTGCGCCCAATGTAATCCAACTGACGGATTTCCATTTTTATCCAGATACAGGAAACCGCTTTTGCCGTCTATCATAGGCTCTATACGTGGCTTCTCCCGTTCTTCGATTATCTTTCTGAAATGTTCCTCGACTTCTTTTGTCATTGGAAGAACTCTCTTTCCTGCACTCGTTTTGGTCGGAACAATAATATATTCTCCCTCCCGTGTCCGCTGTAACTGGTTATTGACAGAAAACGTATGCTCGTCAAAATTTATATCATGCACTGTCAGACCACAAAACTCACTGATTCTCAAGCCTGTCTTAAAAAGAAGGGCTATCCCGTCATAATATTTACTGAAATGCTTGTCCTCTTTTACAAAGTTTAAAAATAATCTCTGCTCCCGTGGTTTCAATGCTTCTCTCTGTACACTGTCATTAATCAATACTTTTGCCAGTTCAAAATTAAATGGATTATAGCCGATCTCCTCGTCTTCAAATGCCATCTGAAAAGCCGGACGCAAGACACCACGTATAGAATGTATTGCACTGTAGCTTCTCCCGTTTTCCTGTAGCTTGATTAAGAAAATCTTTGCATCAGAGAACTTAACTTTATCAATTTGCTTATGTCCAAATTCTTCTCTTTCCAGTATATTCTGCACTGTTTTATAACCAGCTTTTGTATTATGCGTCACACCCGTTTTAGTGGTTATATAACGCTCTACAAGCTCACAGACCGTCGTTTCTGTAGGAAAGATTCCCTTGCATATTTGTACCTGCAATTCCTGTTCCTGTGCTCTCAGAGAGGGTGTCACTTTCTTTCCCGGTGGTGTTACATCTGCATTGGTTAATCTCCAACTTCTTATAATACGGCGTTTTCCCATATTGTCTGTATACCGATATGAATACCTCCCGTCTTTCTCCTGATGTTCTCCTGTTTTCAATACTCTTCCTTTAGTATCACGTCTCTTTTCGCTCATAATGATTCCTTTCTTCCAAGCTGAAAAGAATGTGACATAACATTGATTTCAGTATGCCATGCCACACTCCCGCTGTCAACAATTCACTCACAATTTCAAATGGCATCTAAAGAATCTATGAACTTTTCAAACAGGACACGCTTTATTTGAATACGATTCCCATTACGCAAAAGATATTTAGCATTTGGGTTATCGTGTACCAATCTCCTTAATTTTGTTTCTCCAATGCGGAAATACTCCGATGCTTCTTCAATAGTCAACGTGTACTGATTCCAATACGGTATACAATTTATATTTTCCATCCTAATCCTCTTTTCTTCATAGTTAAGCCGATAACTACCGATATTATCGCTATATTTTTTCCATAATTGCTTTTTATTTTCCGTTGTAAACACGGACATTACCGTGATATGTGTTTACTTTTCCTCTGTTTTCATGCCCTGTAACCCCTATATTTCCGTACCTTTTTACGCATTTTAAAAAACAAAAACGTTTTGACAACCAATAGATATTTTTGACTTATATGACAGAAAAACCCTTTGTTACCGCCTTTTTATACTTCTCAGACAATATCCCCAAGGAAAACGGGGACTATCTGATTAAGCAATATCTGTACACTCATATTTTTTTCACATGCCATCCATTCTGTAAATAAAGACGGCACTGTGTTGTACAAATTCAAAAGCCTGTCCCTGTTATCACACCACTTCCAGAATTGCTTTATCACATCAGTTGATACTAAATCCGTATTTCTAACTTCTTCTTTTGGTGTTGGAATGTGGCGCGAAAAACGATCACGAGTATTAACTATATTTGTCTTTACATGAGTTGTTATTACCGCTTTGCCTAATAACACTTTCTGCAAATCAAGATAATCTTCCGAACTGCAACACTTATAGTAAAAGAACCTGCTGCCACTTCTTATCTCCAAAATAACAATTTCTCTGCCATCTTCACGCACCATAACAGGAAATGCAGAATAACGTCCTGAAAATGCTTTGATGTAGTCCCTCATTTGTATATTTATGGATTGCTTCATTGCCATTAAATTGCAAGCACAATTATTCCAATTATCTGCATTTACATGGGCGCAATCATTTCCTGTTCCCATGCCCTGGTCCTATGTCAAGATTTAGTACAAGTTAAAACGAGAAATTTCTCCCCATTTTAACTTGCCAGAAGCTCCGCCTTAGTGTGTGTTCTTTCATATACTCGTTCGAATTCATCTGGTGACATAA
>Ga0129310_1003466_pt1 | contig 10182 bp, 7 predicted proteins | sample Go1ome_2_FD_94433 | JGI IMG/M metagenome (GOLD analysis project Ga0129310, IMG submission 94433) | Western lowland gorrila individual fecal microbial communities from Wisconsin, USA - Go1022A metagenome | ecosystem: Host-associated > Mammals > Digestive system > Large intestine > Fecal | place...
GCAGTACTTGGTGATCTGACTCCGGTCATGGGCGGTTACTGTGATGCTCCGTGGGACGCTTCTTTGGAGCAGCTTCCGCCGAATAAAAATTATCTGTTTTCAACGGTGCGAAATGATGGAAATATCGGCAGTGATTATGCACCAGGCATGGAACTGTCATTTGATAAAGATGCGTATCCTTATCTGACGGCGGAACTTGGTGGCGGATTGCAGGTAACACATCGGCGCAGACCGCGGGTGACAGCAGAAGATATCGGAGTTATGTCAGTATGTAAGATGGGAAGTGGCTGTAACCTGCTTGGATATTATATGTATCATGGAGGAACAAATCCAGAAGGAAAATTCAGTACATTGCAGGAGTCGACAGCCGTTGGTTCTTTTTGTGATGTCCCGGAACTTTCCTATGATTTTCAGGCACCGATCCGGGAATATGGTCAGATTTCAGAGACTGCAAAAGAATTAAAACTTCTTTCTATGTTTGCACATGATTATGGAGAAACATTTTGTAATATGGGGCCGCAGTTTTTCGGGGATGATTGCAGGGCAGAACAGAGTGCAGAAAACAAGAATCCATGCGGCAGTGAGTCAGAACAGAAAACAAGAAGCTGTGAAAAGTGTGTTAATGAGACAGTAGCTTACGCAAAAAGTAGTGAGTTTGCAGAAAAATCAGTATCAGTACATATCGGAGATTTTCAGGATGCGGAAGATTTGTCTGCATTCCGTATGATTACGCGCAGAAACGTCGACCATGGTTATTTGTTTGTAAACAATTATCAGCGTGGCTATGAGATGGCAGAGCATAAAGATGTAATACTGGAGGTTCAGACAGCAAATGGAACGATAAGTTTTCCAAAACAGGATATCAAAAATGGAGATTATTTCTTTTATCCGTTTAACTTTCCTCTGTCAAATGACGTAACATTGCGTTGGATCAACCAGACACCGCTGTGTAATATTAATCAGAAATTGTGGTTTTTTTATGGAAAAGACAAAATGCAGTATGAGGCAGATTGTGAATTGACTAATCAGGTGCTTATTAGCATGGATCGTACCTGGGCGAAAAATGCATGGCGCATGAAAAAATATCTCAATATACTGTTTTTCAGTGAAGCGCCAATCCTGGAAGCAGAAGATGGGATAGAAGCAATTTGCCGTAGCGATCGTGCACAGAAAAACTGCTGGATGATCATGGATACGAGTGCGGAACATGCAGATCAGTGGATTGCCAATGGCTGGAAAAAGTCCGATACGATGCCGGAATTTTTACATGTGGAAGGAGATATATCTGCAATCTGTGTGCTGAGTCATGATTTGACGACAGCATATGATCAGACTGTCGTATCATTTACGGATACAGATGTAAATGACAGCATTATACCGGAAGAAAAAAATGTCTCACACAGAGCAGAAAAGGCAGAAATTTCCGTGCCAGAAACATGTGAGACTGACGATACGGGTAAAGCTTATCAGGAATATACCATTCAAATTTCTTATAACAAAACATATGATGCTTTAAAAGAAAATATCTTTCTCCAGATTGAATTTCAGGCAGATCGGGCAGAACTTTACCTGAAGGGCGAAAAGATCGCTGACCAGTATTATATTGGAGATATCTGGGAAATTGGTTTGAAACGATTCAGTTTTCCTGCTAAACTGACCTTACGGTTGTATCCATTAGAGAAACATGATAAGATATATCTGGAAACTCAGCCGGATTATGTAAATGGCAGATGTTGCAGTTTACATGATATTCGTTGTGTGTATGAAAACAAAGAAGAATTATAATAGTTGGAGAAGCAGTGTTGTATGGAACAGCAAAATAATAAAGAACATCTGCATATCTTATGGACAAATGCAGATGCAACGACAGCAAAATTGATGGTGATGATGTATGCCAGAAATGCTATGAAAAATGGATGGTGGAAAGAGGTAACAGTCATTGTATGGGGGGCTACCGTAAAATTACTGGCAGAAAATAAGGAATTACAGGAAGAAGTAAAACGTGCAGAATCTTATGGCGTGAAATTTACCGGATGTATTGCCTGTGCGGAAGAATTAAATTTGGTAGACGAAATGAAAGAAATTGGTCTGGATCTGTACAAATGGGGTCCGCCATTAACAGAATTGATCAAATCAGGAGCACCGCTTCTTACAATTTAATTCAATAAAATTGCATAACAGTTATTGGGTTATGAACAAACAATATGAGCGAATTGTAAATATTCGTTTGATTTTAATCTGAGAATGTCCTCTGCTTCCATTGTAAAAAACAACAAGCAGGGGATTTTTGTATGTAAAATTGAGTAGCTTTTGTCGGAAAATCTGCCCTTGGAAAAAATCTGCATTTTTGTTATAATGCAACTACTGGATTTTTGAAAGACGGGTGAAATAGATGGAAGAATATTTAAAAGATATATCAGATGGAAAGTTATATAGCAGCAACGACATGGTAAAAGTAGGTTGTCACGATTGCAATGGTTGTTCTGCCTGTTGTCAGGACATGGGCGAGTCCATTTTATTAGATCCGATGGATGTCTGGCGTCTGGAACGGAACCTTGGGCAGAGTTTTGAACAACTGCTGACGGGACCGGTAGAGCTGCATGTGGAAGATGGTCTGATTCTTCCGAATCTGAAAATGGCACCATCCACGACAGGACCCAAATGTTCTTTTTTAAATGAAGAAGGCAGATGCAGTATTCATGGATTCCGACCGGGAATCTGTCGCCTGTTTCCTCTGGGACGAAATTATGAAGGGGAAAAACTGAGCTATTTTCTGTTGACGGATGCCTGTCCGGCGAAAAATAAATCCAAGATGAAAGTAAGCAAATGGCTGGAGATGGATGGAATGAAGGAGTATGAGCGCTTCCTCGTAAAATGGCATGCACTTACGAAATCTCTCCGTCAGACTATGCAAAAATGTGACGAAGAGGAAGCAAAACGTAAAAACATGCTGTTTCTTCAGATCTTTTATTTTACTCCTGTACAGCAGGAGAATTTTTATGATGGTTTCTACGAACGGCTTAAACTGTTTGATGCACATTCTTAAAGTTTGATCGGTAGAAACAATCAAATATGAATGAGGAGTTTGAATGGGAAAATCTTTATACATAGCAGAAAAACCAAGTGTGGCCCGTGAATTTGCCAAAGCACTGAAAGAAGATATGCGTACCTTTGATGGCTATCAGGAATCAGAAAACGCGGTCATTACCTGGTGCGTGGGACATCTGGTGACCATGAGTTATCCGGAAGCCTACGATATGAAATTCAAAAAGTGGAGTCTGGCGACATTACCTTTTATTCCGGAAACGTTTAAATACGAAGTGATTCCGGGGGTGAGCAAGCAGTTCAAAATCGTATCAAATCTGTTGAATCGCCCAGATGTAGATACGATTTATGTCTGTACTGACTCCGGACGAGAAGGAGAGTACATTTATCGTCTGGTAGAGCAGATGGCAGGTGTAAAGGGCAAAGACCGCCGTCGTGTCTGGATCGATTCACAGACGGAAGAAGAAATTTTACGTGGTATTCACGAGGCAAAAGACCTGTCCGAGTATGATAATTTGTCCGAATCAGCTTATCTTCGTGCAAAAGAAGATTATCTGATGGGCATTAATTTTTCCAGATTGCTGACATTGAAATATGGCAATACATTAGCAGGTTTCCTGAATCAGAAATATACCGTAATTTCCGTGGGACGTGTTATGACTTGCATTCTTGGCATGGTTGTGCGCCGGGAACGGGAAATCCGTGAGTTTGTAAAGACACCGTTTTACCGTGTGTTAAACAGCATGGATTTCGAAGGACTGACCATTGAGGGCGAATGGCGTGCAGTTCCGGGATCAAAGTATTTTGGTACGCCGAAACTTTATAAGGAAAATGGTTTCCGGGAAAAGAAGGATGCGCAGGAACTGATCAACTGGATGAAGAGTCTGGAACCGCAGGAAGCATCAGTCATGTCTGTGGAGCGTAAGCAGGAGAAGAAAAATCCGCCGCTTTTGTACAATCTGGCAGAGTTGCAAAATGACTGTTCCAAACTGTTTAAAATCAGTCCGGATGAGACTTTACGTGTGGTTCAGGAACTTTATGAGAAAAAAATGGTGACTTACCCGCGTACCGATGCCCGTGTACTTTCCAGTGCCGTGGCCAAGGAGATTTCAAAGAATATTTCCGGGTTAAAGGGCATCAATATGGTGCGTCCGTTTGCGGAAGAGATTCTGGAAAAAGGAAGTTATAAACAGATTGCAAAAACGCGATATGTCAATGACAAAATGATCACAGACCATTATGCCATCATTCCAACCGGTCAGGGACTTGGTTCTATGCGGGGATTAAATCCGATTTCATTGAAAGTATATGAGACAATTGTACGCCGTTTTCTGGCTATTTTTTATGATCCGGCAATTTACAAAAAGGTCGGTCTGACCATGGGAATGGAAACGGAACGTTTTTTTGCTTCTTTTAAGGTACTGGCAGATCCGGGATATCTGAAAGTGATGGAATATTCCTTCCGCAAGAAAAAGGCGGAAGATACAGCAAGCCAAAACGATGCAGATTCTAACGAAAAGAGAGGGGATGCACATTTGCTGGAGCAGATTGCAAAGATCAAAAAGGGTATGACACTCCCGGTGAAGGGGTATGCGATCAAGGAGGGCGAGACTTCTCCACCAAAACGGTACAATTCCGGTTCTATGATTCTTGCCATGGAGAATGCCGGTCAGCTGATTGAGGATGAGGAGCTGCGTGCGCAGATCAAAGGTTCCGGTATCGGCACCAGTGCGACCCGTGCGGAGATTTTGAAAAAACTGGTGAATAACAAGTATCTGAGCCTGAATAAGAAGACACAGATCATCACCCCGACATTACAGGGTGAGCTGATTTACGATACCGTATCAGCATCTATAAAATCATTGTTGAATCCGGAACTGACGGCAAGCTGGGAAAAAGGATTAAATTATGTGGCGGAAGGCACGATCACCCCGGAGGAATACATGACAAAGCTGACGCATTTTATTCAGAGCCGGACAAGTGGAGTGCTTGGACTGCGGAATCAGTACATTATCAAGGATTCTTTTGATCGAGTGGCGCCGTTTTATAAAAAGTCCCGTTAAGGATATGTATTAGTTTTAAGAAGAAACACTATAATTTAGTTTGTAATAATATGCAATATATACATTGAAAATGAATAATTATACACAAAAACTGCAAAAAATACTTGATTTTATGTAGAGCACCATGTATAATATGACACGTTAAGCGAAGGAGCACTTTGGGGACTTCACCCGAAGTGCTTTTTAACTATAAAAATCAGTAAAACTGAAGAAAAACGAGGGAGAAAAGATGAAACCAAATCCAAAGTATTTATCCTTTTACTATCAGACAATGACAGAGTTTCCGGATATCGAACTGGATCCGAAAAAAACAGCGCTGCTGATCATTGATATGCAGAATGAATTTGTGCGCAGAGATATGGGTGAGGCACTGCAGTTTAAGGAAATGGGAGAGTGGGAACGCTGGATTCCTTTCCATGACAGACTGGATAATGTGACAATTCCGGCCTGCAAAAAAATGCTGGATTATTTCCGTGCAAACAATATGTATGTTACATATGGAAGAATTGCCTGCCTGCTTGACAACGGTGAAGATCGTTGTGCGGTACAGAAATCCGAAGGCTGGAACGGTATGCTGCTTCCGGTAAATTCTGTAAATGCGGCAATAATTGATGAACTGACTCCGCAGGACAATGAGATCGTGGTAAATAAGACAACAGACAGTGTTGTTACAGGGACCAATTATGTGCGCCTGATGCAGAATATGGGAATTGAGACTATTGTAGTCTGCGGTATCGTAACTGATCAGTGTGTGGCAAGCACCATCCGTGATCTGGCAGATAATGATTTTAAAGTAATCTGCGTGGAAGACGGCTGTGCAGCAGCAGACCAGGAACTGCATGATGCAGAGTTAAAAATTATGAATGTGATTTACTGTAACGTATTATCCTCCGATGAGACCATTGAAGTGATTGAGAAAAACCGTAAATAACAACGTGTCTGGGGGGATACGAATTAGATTTTTATTGGGGAAGGGAGAGGTAAGAAAAATAAGATTATTCATTTGGAATAGTTGTTGAGAGAAAGAAGTGTTATGAAATGGAACAGGGATTAAAGAAAACGTTGAAATTGCCGCAGCTGATCGCATTGGCTGCCGGCGGAATGATCGCTGCATGGATGGTGGAGATCCAGTATTGGTTCAGTCTGACCGGTACAGGTTCTTTATTAGCACTGATCCTTTGTGCAGTATTTGTATTACCATTATGTTTTATCTATGCAGAAATGACAACCATGCTGCCTTATGCAGGTGGTGAGAATATCTGGGTTTCCAATGCGTTTGGATGGAATACCGGATGGGTCTGCTGCTGGTTTGTATTATTGCTGTATGTAATGGCAATGCCGACAGTATCTTACGGTATTGCAAGTATGATCGGATATTTGCATCCGATCACAGCAGGACAGACAAAGCTGATTGCGGCCATCATTCTTGTTGTATGGTTCTTCCTGACCAATAAAGAATTAAAATTTATTGCAAAATTGCAGAGTATTTTGTTCTGGGCTACCTTAATCGTATCCCTGGCAGCATCTGTAATCTTTATCTGCAGCGGCTCCTGGAGCTTTGCTAATTTCAAAGGCAATCTGTTCCCGGCAGGTGGAAAGGGATTTTCCGCAGCCATTGCATTGCTGATTATGAAATTTATCGGATTTGATCTGATTCCGCAGCTTTCCGAGGAAGCAAACTTCCCGAAAAAGAAAATGTGGAAGGCTTTTGTTGGTTCCCTTGGATTTACCGTATTGATCTATGGTATGGCTGTTGTTGGCGTCGGTGGAATCATTTCCCAGGATTGGGTACTTCAGACAGATATCGTAGATCCGCGTGTCGCTGATATGATTGATATGCACTGGCTTGGCATTGTAATTGTTATTATGGGTACCGGAACCTGTCTGACTACATTGTCCGGTTTCTGGATGTGTGCGTCCCGTACGTTATTCGGAGCTGCAAAGCAGGCTCAGTTCACGAAGAAACTTGCAAAGGTAAACAAACACGGACAGCCGGTTCTGGCAAACATCATTGTAGGTATTTTATCTATTTACTTTACGGTATTTGCACCGGATGCATGGGTAAATTATATTTACACTATTTATGGACTGACAGCCGGAGTGGTATATCTGCTGGTTGCATTGTCTTTCCTGAAACTGCGCCATTCCCATCCGGAATGGGAGCGTCCGTATAAACTGCGGATTCCGTGGTTCTTTGGCATTGCATCTATTATTTTCTGCGTGTACGTTATTTATGTGACGATTACAACGATGGATCTGAATGCATGGATTGTTCTGATTGTTTATGTTGTGCTTGGAATTCCTTTCTGGGCCTATGCAAAGGCAATGCAGAAAAAAGATCCGGAGAACTGGAAAGAGGTTATTACAAATCCGGATACAGAAAAACAGAAATAAATCAAAAACATATAGGCTGTTTGGAATGGAACATAGAAAACTTACCAGATTAGAGTGGAACAGCTATGTTTAAATGGAGAAAATGGGTCAATCAGAAAGATCTGTTTGTCTGCGATAAAATGAACTCTGACTTATGTGACAGATGCGTTATGTAGGTCAGGGTTTTTTTTACATGGAATATGAGTGAAAACAGTTATTTTTACCAGAGTGGACAATTCCCAAAAAAAGGACTGGAAAAAGAGCAGAAAACGTGGCACAATAGGATTGATGAAAAACATAGTATGAAAGGAATACAAATATAAAATGGAACAGTGTAAGATCACAAATATGTATGATTTAAATGAGACAATCGCAAAAGAATATATGGAGACCGCAGAGTATCCTTGGGAGCTTTTAGACGGACTTTCTGATTATATCAAAAAACTGGGCGCCACTCTGGATCCGGAGAAATATGAGAAACGTGGCGAAAATGTATGGGTGGCAAAAAATGCAAACGTTGCACCAACCGCATTTCTTGGCAGCCCTCTGATCATCGACGAAGAAGCAGAAGTTCGCCACTGTGCATTTATCCGGGGTTCAGCAATCGTCGGAAAAGGCGCAGTTGTAGGAAATTCTACGGAGTTAAAAAATGTTATTCTGTTTAATAAAGTACAGGTGCCACATTACAATTACGTGGGTGATTCCATCCTTGGCTACAAAGCGCACATGGGCGCAGGTTCCATCACTTCAAACGTAAAATCAGACAAGACACTGGTGGTAGTACGTGATGGTAAAGAAGAAATCGCTACCGGCAGAAAGAAATTCGGCGCAATGCTTGGCAATAACGTAGAAGTAGGATGTAATTCTGTATTAAATCCGGGAACCGTTATCTGCCCGGAGAGCAATGTATATCCGTTATCCGCAGTCCGTGGTGTGGTACCGGCACATTCTATTTACAAAAACCGTAATGAGATTGTAGAAAAACAGTAATTAGCAGAGACTTATTTGTGCTATTTTCGATACAAGCAAAATTTTGTAAAAAAAATGTCAGAAAGTACTTTACGAATGACGAAAAATGTGTCAAAATACATAAGGATGTTAAAAAAATAACAAAGTAATCCTGTGCATAAAACCACAGTTGAAATACGATAGAAAATAGGAAGATGTTTTCTACGAAAAGCAATAGAGGATAGGTATAAGGTATGGGATCTCTTTCAAAAAACATTCATACATAGAAAGGAGTTTTACAATGATTTATTCCAAAGAAGTAGAATTGATGTGCCCGGTTGCAAAAGGCGCAAAACATGAACCTGCTCCAATCCCGGAAGAGGGAAAATGGGTTCACTCCAAAAAAATTGAAGATATTTCCGGTTTTACACACGGTGTAGGCTGGTGTGCTCCACAGCAGGGTGCATGTAAGCTGACTCTGAATGTAAAAGACGGTATCATCGAGGAAGCTTTGATCGAGACAATCGGATGTTCCGGTATGACTCATTCCGCAGCGATGGCAGCAGAAATTTTACAGGGAAAAACAATTTTAGAGGCATTAAATACAGACCTTGTCTGTGATGCGATCAATACAGCAATGAGAGAGCTGTTCTTACAGATTGTATATGGTAGAACTCAGAGTGCTTTTTCTGATGATGGTCTGGCAATCGGTGCCGGTCTGGAGGATCTTGGTAAAGGACTTCGTTCTCAGGTTGGTACAATGTACGCAACAAAAGAAAAAGGTGTTCGTTATCTGGAAATGGCAGAAGGCTATGTAACAGGCATTGCTCTGGATGAGGATAATGAGGTAATCGGATATCAGTTCGTAAGCCTTGGCAAAATGACTGACTTTATCAAAAATGGCGATGATCCGAATACTGCATGGGAGAAAGCAAAAGGTCAGTACGGCCGTGTAGCTGATGCAGCAAAAATCATCGATCCGAGAAAGGAGTAATGGACAATGGCTTTATTTGAATCATATGAAAGAAGAATTGACCAGATCAATTCTGTTTTAAATAGTTACGGAATTGCTTCTATCGAAGAAGCAGAAAAAATCACAAAAGATGCTGGTCTGGATGTATACGATCAGGTAAAGAAAATCCAGCCGATCTGTTTTGAGAATGCATGCTGGGCTTATACAGTAGGTGCAGCGATCGCAATCAAAAAAGGATGCCGCAAAGCTTCTGAGGCAGCTGCAGCAATCGGAGAGGGTCTTCAGGCTTTCTGTATCCCGGGTTCAGTAGCAGACCATCGTAAAGTAGGTCTTGGACATGGTAACCTTGGTAAAATGCTTCTGGAAGAGGAGACAGAGTGCTTCTGCTTCTTAGCAGGTCACGAGTCCTTCGCAGCAGCAGAGGGTGCCATCGGTATCGCTGAGAAAGCAAACAAAGTACGTCAGAAACCGTTACGTGTTATCCTGAACGGTCTTGGAAAAGATGCAGCTCAGATCATTTCCCGTATCAACGGATTTACATTTGTAGAGACAAAATATGACTACAAAGAAGCAAAACTGAACGTTGTATATGAAAAAGCATACTCCAAAGGACTTCGTGCTTCCGTAAAATGTTACGGTGCGGATGATGTTCAGGAAGGTGTTGCAATCATGCATCATGAGAACGTTGGTGTATCTATCACAGGTAACTCCACCAACCCGACACGTTTCCAGCATCCGGTAGCAGGTACATACAAAAAAGAGTGTATCGAGCAGGGTAAA
>Ga0129310_1003467_pt1 | contig 10181 bp, 7 predicted proteins | sample Go1ome_2_FD_94433 | JGI IMG/M metagenome (GOLD analysis project Ga0129310, IMG submission 94433) | Western lowland gorrila individual fecal microbial communities from Wisconsin, USA - Go1022A metagenome | ecosystem: Host-associated > Mammals > Digestive system > Large intestine > Fecal | place...
CAGGAGCATATGACCGGATTCCTTCCGGTGCTGGAGAATATGGGCTGCCGGGTGTATCCCTATGGCAGCGGAAAGCTGTACATAAGCTGCAAACGCAGGCTTACAGCACCTCCGACGATACGCACGATGCCGTACCCGGGATTTCCGACGGATATACAGGCTCCGTTCACGGCGCTGTGTTCCGTTGCCGAGGGAACATCGGTATTTGTCGAGAACATTTTTGAGAACCGCTACCGTCATGTCCCGGAGCTGATAAGGCTGGGGGCTTCCATCAAGGTAGAGGGCAGGGTCGCGGTGGTGCAGGGAGTTCCGGGACTTTCCGGGGCGAAGCTGTGCGCCGGGGAACTGCGCGGCGGAGCGGCGTTAGTCACGGCGGCTCTGGCGGCGGAGGGAACTACTGAGATCTCCGGCGTGGGTTACATCGACCGCGGCTATGAGAGTATAGAAAAGACACTGCGTTCAGTGGGCGCGGATATTTCAAGAACAGGATAACGGGTAATTCCGTTTAAAAGGAGTGCAGCAAATGGAAAAGAACAGCAAGAACGCCCGGTGTCCGGGTGACGTCCGGCGGGGGAGCGCACAGCCCGCGCGGAATGTTCAGCGTTCCGGCGGCGCGAAGAAGCGCCCGGTGAATTCCCGCCCGCAGCAGGAGTTTCACCGCGACCCGCGCCGCAGCGGTCGCGCTCCGGCGCAGTCAAGGGAGCAGCGCCGCCGGACGGACCGCGCCTACAGACAGGCTACGGTACAGCGCGAGGTGAAGAGCCGCAGATGCAGCAGGCGCGGTGGCAATCTCGTGATGTATTATATTCTGGCGGCTGCGGTAATTATAACTGTTCTGATAATTCTTTCGAATACCGTGCTTTTCAGCTGCTCTTCCATCGAAGTTACGGGAAATTCGCGCTACACCGCGCAGCAGATAGTCATGCAGTCTGGACTTGAAACCGGACAGAATCTTCTGCACATAGACGCGTCAGCGGCAGCGAACCGCATTTCCGCGGCATTCCCGTACATAGACATGGTCGAGGTGCAGAAATCGTTCCCGACGAAAATCAACATCGTCGTGCAGGAGGCTGAGAAATGGTACCAGGTCAGCAGCGGCGGGGTTAACGCGGCGATATCCAGGCTCGGCAGGATAGTGGAGCTTGGGAGCACCGAGGGTCTCACCGTGGTTGAGGGATATGAGCCGGAGGACCTTGTACCCGGAAAGATACTCTCGTCGAAGGACAACGGAAAGACCCAGATACCGGCGCAGATACTTGAAGCCGCCGAGGCGGAGGGGATAACCGGAGTAACTCGAATCGACATGACCGACCGCTTTGATATCTCCATCGACTGCGGGAATAATATAACGCTCCAGATTGGCGGAATCTCAGACCTGAGCGTAAAGCTCGCGGAGGCGGCGAGCGCCATGAAGATAGAGCGCGCGAACGTGTACATAGACCTGCGCACCCAGGAAAAGATGTTCGTCCGCGACAAGGTGGTGGAGCAGGTGCTTCCGGATATCGGGAATACGTCTGAATCCACGGCGGAAAGCACCGCGGAAGCCGGAACCTCCGAGCAGTGAGGCGGTTAGGTAAAAATCACCAGACTAGTGTCATGTGCTCGGCATAATTTGTCAAAATATTTTTAAAAAAACAGTTGCAATATTCGTTTCTATCTGTTATAATATTAAGTAGTTATATTCGCAGGGGAGTTTGTGTTCCGGCGTCAAAAAATCATGGAGGGTAAATAGGATGGCATTTGAAATAGATAACCACGATGACGAATTCGTGATGGACGAAGATTTTGAGGATCAGACCAAAATTATGGTCATTGGCGTCGGCGGCGGTGGCGGAAATGCAGTAAGCCACATGGTCGAGGGCGGAATGACCGGTATTGATTACGTTGTTGCCAACACCGATGTCAAGGCTCTGCGCTCCAAGGATGGCAGCCGTATGCGCCGTATCCAGATCGGCAAGAAGCGCACCAAGGGACAGGGCGCAGGCAATAAGCCCCAGGTTGGTCAGGAATCCGCCGAGGAGAACCGCGACGAGCTGAAGGCTGTTATGGAAGACGAGTCCATGGTATTCATCGCGGCCGGAATGGGCGGCGGTACAGGTACCGGTGCGGCTCCGGTCGTTGCAAATATCGCCAAGGAGCTGGGCAAGCTCACAGTCGGCGTTGTTACAAAGCCTTTCGCTTTCGAGGGTCAGGCGAAGATGAACCAGGCGCTCAAGGGCATCGCAGAGATGCGCAAGTACGTTGACTCCCTTATCGTTATTCCGAACGAGAAGGTAAAGGAGATCAGCAACGCCAAGCTCAGCATGATCGACGCTTTCAGAGCAGTTGACAGCGTGCTGTACAAGGCAGTCAAGGGTATCTCCGACCTGGTAAAGGGCGTAGGATTCATCAGCGTTGACTTCGCGGACGTTACGATGGCTCTCAAGGATTCCGGCATAGCTCATATGGCTATCGGTACCGGCAAGGGCGACAACAAGAATGAGGACGCGCTCGACCAGGTGCTTCACAGCCCGCTGCTCGAGACCTCCATTCTCGGGGCGCGCAGACTTCTTATCAACATCAGCATTCCTACCTCCACTCCCGCGGACGAGGTCGACAGCATCGCGACAGAGATCACCAAGAGCGCATCTCCCGACGCTGAGATCAAGATGGGTATGCAGTTCGACGAGGAGCTGGCAGAGGACGAGGTTTCCATCATCGTTATCGCTACTGACTTTGTGACCGACGAGGACGGTGAGATAATCCCGGCAGACGCTCAGAACACACAGGCGGCTGCTTCCACATCAGGAATCTTCACTGCTCCGGCGGCTGATTTCGGCGGGGATAACGATATTGACAAGCTCATCAATATCCTGAATTCCAAGTAATCACACAACGAAATATACCTCCAGAAGATCCGCACTGTTTCAGTGTGGGTTTTCTGTCTTTGAAGGTATTTGTTGTTCGTATGTATATTGTTGCAGAAAGTCCAAATAAACTACACGTATCATACAGATTTTGTGTAAAGAATATAAAGTTGTTAAAAACACTTGAATTTTTCTTTGATTTGATATACAATAAATATATATAGCGATAAATAGACGCTGTTTATAAATGTGTTGAACCATTGGAGGAATTTATTATGCTTACAAAGCTCAGAAGAGCCGTCTGTGCGGTATGCGCCGTAGCAGTCATGGCGGCGGCTTCCGCGACTGCGGCAGCAGATTACGTTTACAATATTGACGACAGCAAACTCTGCGACGAGATCAATGCAGATACCAAGAACATCAGCGGCAGCGAGGGTTCGTTCGTCACAAAGTTCAGCGACAGCTCCGGCGAGGACTTCCTGTCACTGAGATTCAGACTGTTCAACGAGTTCGCAGACCTGGATTTCTGGAACGACGACAATGTTTCCGTTTCCGTTGATGTAAGACTTGACACCAAGGGCAAGGATGTTATCGGCTGCATGCCAGCGTTCACAACAAACTGGAGTTGGGTAGATCCGTCGGACTACACCGAGCTGAAGTACGGCGAGTGGATCACCGTCACTGAGAGCGGCAAGCACTTCTATGAGGGCTTTGGAAAGAAAAAGCCGGCGTACATACTGTTCCAGGTAAGAACCAACTGGACAGCTCCGGCACAGGGCGACGTTGAGATCTCCGTCAAGAATTTCCGCATAGTCACCGGTGATTCCACTACTGTCGTGGAGTCTGAGCAGACTACAGCGACTTCTGCAACGACTGCAGACACAACGACAACGGCTTCCTCAGCGGCAGAGCCTACTGACGAGCCTGTTATCGCTACCGTGGAAGCTAAGGCTACCGTAGACGCTTCAACAGCTGAAACTACAGGTACGTCCGACGTTTCTGCTGCCGAGTCCGAAACAAAGGAAGCGGCTGTTACTACCGGCGGGGACGATAGTTCTTCCGCGCCCGAACAGACGACATCTGTAAAACCTGATGACACTTCCATCAACATTCCGGAGATGGAGGGCGAACAGCCTACAAATTATGCTGATTTCTACAAGCAGGAATCTCCGGTAATGATGATCGTTATAATAGTGGGAGTAGCTGCGGTGGTAGGTGTCGGCGCGATCGTCGGATATATAATCTACAAGAAGAAAAAGTACTATTAATTAAATAATACAGGGAAAAAACGTAATCTGGGAGGGAAGTATGGATAAGGTTGGCAAGAAGAACAACGGCAGTTTCATGGATATCCTGGCTTCAATATTTAAGAATGTCTGGCTGAAGCGCGGCGTCGCCGTGCTGTGCTGGGGATACACCGGGCTGCTGATATGGCTCGCCTGGCTGAATTTCGCGTACTTCCTGGAATACGATAATCCTACATCGCTGTTCGTACTCTATGTTTTCGTGAACGTCGCGGCGCTGGCGCTGATGATCTATACCAGGAACCAGGTGATAACGCAGATTAACGCGCTTATCCTGCCGCCGATACTCCTTGTATCGTTTATTCTTGCGTTCGGAAACTGGTACATGCTGCTGCCGCCGCTGTGCGTCCTGGTGGCTATGTTCTTCATCTCCCGTGCGAATGAAACGCTGAAAACAGTGCTGGGAACGATGTATCTGCTGATGTTCGTCATCGGTGCTGCGGCATATATCACCATGACCCTGCTGATGGGCAGGCTCTCGCTCACCGGCGTCGATCTGACGCTCCGTGATACGAATTACGAGGTGCTGTCCGAGGACGGCAATTACCGTATCGTCCGCTACGTTGACAAGCCCAACGGCGAGCGCCGCACGGCAAGCTATTACGTCGAGGACGTAACCAAGGACGTTGAAATACCGTTCGGCAGCGGAAAGCGCGTGCTTGGCTGCGGCTGGGTGCTTACCACAAAGTACACCGGAAAGGACAACGATCCGGTACAGTGGGTTGAGGCCACCAAGGACGGCAAACGGGTCGAAGCGCTTGAGGTCGAGGGCACATTAAAGGAGAATCCTTACCTTGTGGTAGAGGTATCCGCGACCGAGGAGGACGCCACCGAGAGCCACGCCGGGATAACCGCAGAAGCCTCCGCGGTATCCGCTTCAAGTGATACAGCAGACAGCACCGGATCATCTGAGCCGGTGACCGCCGAACAGTAAAAGGAGCCTGAATTGGAGAGAGTTCTGAACTTGGCAGGGAAAAACTCAAGCGAGATCTTTCAGCTTCGCTATCCGTTTTCGCTGCTTTCTTTCTGCGACTATGATCTGTCGTATTTTGCCGAGAATGCGGTTGCAGTCTGCGACGAAGCGCTGCGCTCCGGCGAGCTTGACGTTGACCGCGTGACGGATCTGCGTAACTCCCTGAGGAACATGCATGTCTATATCGAGCATAATCTCCGCACTGTGTACGATAAGATCGTGCTGGACTGCTGGATAGACTATGTGTGCCGCCGTGACAATATTGGTACAACGGGTCTGTGGAACCGCTTTATAGACTGCAAGACTGCCTTTGAAAAGGCGGTCTTTGTCCGGTTGTGCGAGTACCGCTACAACAAGGGCATAAACGAATGGCTGAATCTTGTCCGCGTGCAGGATTATGCAAAGAACAAGGTTTATTTCCTGTTTTCCAGAGAGCTTTCCGGCGTTGAGGAAGCCTGCGCCCGCAGGAACTATTTTGATCTGATGTTCAGTGTGACCGCCCGGGAGCTTGGCTGCCGTCTGGAGGACCTGGGCATCACTCAGATGTTTTCTGCCGGGAGGGTGCCCTCGGCGCCTTTCATGTACCCCGGGATATCCAAGGATATCGTGAAAAACGTGCTTGCTGATTTCGACTACAGCGATGATTATTCCGATATCGGGCAGTACGGCGAGATGTCCGACCAGATAGCAATGGACGCGTTTTCGCATATGAAAGCGGGGCTGGAGCAGGAGTTCAACAGCTACAATATGTCCCGCCCGGCGATGGAGAACGCTCCCGGAAAGATATACATGCCCTGCGGACTTAAAGCGGCTGTAGACCTTGAGATAGACGCGCTGCTTGAAAGCGGCGGCTGGCTCGCACGCTGCAAGCGTTGCGGAAGATACTATGTAAAGGACGCAGAGTACACCGAGGATTATTGTTCGCTCCCGGGCACCGGCGGAAGAACCTGCCTTGAGATCTACGAAGCGGAGCACCCGAAGAGCCGCGTTACTCCGGAGCTTGAAAAGCAGTGCAGCGAGATAATGGACGAGATGTACGCCAGGGCGACAGCCGGCTCAATGAGTATCAAGGAATACGACAGCTGGCGGCTTTATCTTGAGGCGATGAAGTCCAAGGTGAACAACGGCGAGATACAGCCGGACGATTTAAAGGCGTTCATTGCGTATTCGCGTTCAATGGATATTTCCAGGAGCAATCCAGTGGTTGAAGTACGCAAGCCCGCTCCGGATCCGCATGAGCGTGTCGTAAAGCCGTTCGTGCCGGAGCGTATCAGCCGCAGCGACATCGGGAAAGCGCCCGTCCAGCAGGATGAGCCGGAGCCTGTTCCGGAGCCGCAGCCGCGCCGCGAGGGATTTTTCACATCTCCGAGCGTGGAGCGCCAGAAGTCAAGGACTGTATCCCATGTGATACGCGCCGACCGCACAGGTACGGAAGCAAGACCGTATCAGATGCCGTTGAGCCAGCCGTCCGTCGAGCCGGAACGCGGATTCGCAGCTTTCGGAAACGCAGAGCAGGAGCCTGCGGCAGTACCGGAGCAGCGGGTTATCAGAAATTCTGCACCGGCGAGGGCTTTTGCGGAGGAGAATGCGAACTCCGGGTATCTCACGAGAGATACAGCACCGGAGCGTGGATTTACCGCATTTGGCGAGAGCGAGCCGGAGCGCGTGAATATTCCGGAGAAACCCCGCGTATACATACCGTCTGAGGAGCAAGAGCGCGTTGTTAAGTCAGACGACATGGAGCGCAGACCGGTTTTCAATGAAGTTACAGAGCCAGGGCGTACGGTAAATGTACCGTCGCCGGAAAGCGGATTTGTCGCATTCAAGGATTCTGAGCCTGAGAAAATACGCAGTGCAGAGACGATGGAAAAGAGATCCGCTCCCATGGAATTATCCGACGAACCGACGCCGGAATGGGAGAACACAGCGCCCGAGGAGAAGCCGGAGACGCAGGTAAAGCCTGCACCTAAGATAATAAGGAAGAACGCCGCCGCGATATCCGCATATGGAAAGATGGCGGGGACGGCAGTAAAAACTGACACGTCGTTTGAAGCCGTATCACGTCCCGAGCCGACTGCACCTGCTGAGCCGGAGAAAACGGAAGAGCCGCAGGAGCAGTCAGACCTGTTCTGGGAGATAGGCTCCATATTTGACGTGCTCGAGCAGTCCGAAAACGACATGCTTGAAAACGACTGGCTCCCGGACAGGGAAGAGCGGAAGCCCGAAAAGCCGAAATCCGAGCCGAAGAAGCCGGAACCACAGCCGGAGCGCCCTGCTGAGGAGCACCGCGAAACGACTTCCAGAAAACGCCGCAGCTCCGGTGCAAAGAGCGTAAAGCCAGCGGCCGACGAGGTTCCAAGCGGAATCTGGACGGAGGACAGACACCTCTATGACGGAGAAGACACCGATACGCATGAGGAGCTTAATATGCTGAAGGACAAGAAGCGCCGCGGCTCCAACAAAACGCAGCGCCTGTTTGATGCAATAATGAAAGAACCTGATGATAACCCCAATTTCAGGAAGAAGTAATTTAGCTAAAACAGTGCGATTACTTAGCTAAACATTGCTTTAGGCACAGGCTAACGCTGATTTGTTGTGAGATGTGTAGAATTCATTTTGTGTAAACGTTTAAAAATTGTATAAACTCACAATTGAAAAATGGGGCGTTATGTTATAAAATATATACATGGAATTGCATGGTCATACTATGCGTTTCTAGGATTATTATGGAGGATTTTTATCATGAAGATTACAAAGATTCTTGGCGCTGCTTCTGCAGCAGTAGTAAGCGCAGCAGTTCTCGCTGCTTCTGCAAGCGCTCACGAAGCATTTCTGATGTACGCTTCTTCTGACTGGTCTGTTCAGTCTATGGACGCTACAACTGCAAACGCTACAACAGCTGACGTTACCGGCAACGGTACATACACTGTAGCTGTTAGCGGCTTCCAGTGGGAGGACGAGGAGACCGCTGAGATGGTTCCCGCTACCGCTACTGGCGCTACCGTATTCTGCGTAGATATCGACGGTCTGGCTAACGAGCTCGGCTGCGGTAAGGACGCTGAGGGCTATGACGCACTCGAGACCGCGGCTGACAAGATGGCTTTTGCTCAGGCTACTGGTCTGACCATCTCCAACGTTGTTATCACCGCTACAAACTCTGACGGTTCCACCACCGACATCGCAGTTGACGAGAGCAAGCTCTACTACGGCGATATCGAGGGCAACGGCAAGATCAGACTTGAAATCTACAACGCATACGGCGATACCTCTAAGGACGCTCCTATCAACACTGATTTCACATTTGATGACAGCCTGTCTGTAACCTTCACCGTATCTGGTATCGGTGGCGACGATGCAGCTGCTGACACAACAGCTGATGCTGCTGCACCTGCTGATGATGCTACTGCTAACACCGGCGCTGACAAGGGTTCTCCTGACACCGGCGTTGAGGGTATCGCTGCTGTTGCTGGCGTAGCTGTTCTGGCTGCTGGCGCTGTTCTCGTTTCCAAGAAGAGAAAGTAATTAACAGCTGACAAAGCTCAACACAAACGGCATCGCTCAGGCGGTGCCGTTTTTTTATGTATAAATACCGGCGATCGAATAACGCCGGTATTTGTTGTATCAGTCATTTCCGACGGGTAATTTTTTGCCATGTCGTAGAAGCCCGTGCGCTCAACGTCTTACAGGTGGGAATGTCATTTGTTATTTCGGAGCTGTCACGTTGGTTTTTGGTACAATAAACCCCGGTGACTGGAAAAACACCGGGGTTTAAGTATAAGGTTGTGATTAAAGCACGCCGAGCTGTTCCAGGAGTATCTTCACGCCGATAAGAATGAGGATAACACCTCCGGCGATCTCCGCCTTGGTCTTGTATTTTGTTCCGAAAACGCCGCCTACCTTTACTCCACAGTAGGAGATGATGAACGTCGTCGTGCCGATTATGAGCACGGAACAGACTGTGTTAGCAAGCTGAGGGCCGTTGAAAAGCTGTACCGGAACGCACGCGAATGTCACGCCGATGGCGAGCGCGTCGATACTGGTCGCAACGGCGAGCAGGAACATCGTCTTGACGTCCATTTTGTTGGTTTCTTTCTCCTCGTCCTTGGAGAGAGCCTCGCGGAGCATGTTTCCTCCGATGAGCACCAGCAGACCGAAAGCCACCCAGCCCGACACCGCGGATATCAGAGTTTCAAACGCAGAGCCGAGTAGATAGCCGATCATCGGCATAAGCGCCTGAAATCCGCCGAACCACGCGCCGCAAATCAGCGCGTGCCTTGGCTTGACGTCGCCCATCGCAAGTCCCTTACAGACTGAGACCGCGAAAGCGTCCATCGAAAGTCCTACAGCAAGAAGAAGCAGTTCTACAATTCCCATGATTTTACCGTCCGTTTCCGCCGGCAAAACAAAAAGCAGGCGTGTGCCTGCTCAAATTCTTATAGAATGAGAGAGCACATACTACCCGCCGCTGCCGACTGTAATGTATGTGAGTCTCGTCAATCAAGATATGCCAGACGTTGCCGTCAGTATGTTGACATATCACTGGGAACCCAGCCGACTACTCCCTCAATGTTTTATTATGTTAACATATTTCCGGCAGTTTGTCAAGGCATTTTGCAGAAAAAATCAATTTTCGTCGATGTCTATAAAAAATGCTGAAATACCCCTTGACAAAGTGGAAGATGTGTGGTAGAATGATGTTGTACATAAAAGCACATAAACCGTTGAGCAGGATTAGTAGTGTCTGCCGATGCGCTCCAGAGAGCCGTGCACTTGGTGCGAGCACGGTGCGTAAGCATTCATGAATGGCCCTGCGAGGGCAAACTGAACCGGAGCGTTCCGCAAAGAGCGCAGTATCCGAAGTAGGGGCGACGTGGCTGCACGTTACAGCAGGAGCGTTTTGCCGAAAGGCAGTGCGCAGGCGAGAGCGTCCGAAAGGGCGAATTTGGGTGGTATCGCAGGAAGTTCCTGTCCCATGTTATGGGGCGGGTTTTTTTATTTTCTGGAGAAACCACCGCGGACAAAAGGAGAAACACCATGAAAAAGGCAAACATCGCAAAG
>Ga0129310_1003469_pt1 | contig 10172 bp, 9 predicted proteins | sample Go1ome_2_FD_94433 | JGI IMG/M metagenome (GOLD analysis project Ga0129310, IMG submission 94433) | Western lowland gorrila individual fecal microbial communities from Wisconsin, USA - Go1022A metagenome | ecosystem: Host-associated > Mammals > Digestive system > Large intestine > Fecal | place...
ACCTTTCTGTGAACATACATTAAGATCTTTCAATGTATCTAACCATGTCTTCTTCACATCGGAAAAATCAACTTTCTGATCAAAGTAATTGTTCTTCTCATCCGGCATAGAAACCGTTACGTCACTTTCCTGATGTGCACCATTCGTATCAATGAATTTTCTGGAAAGATTCACGATCTCTTTGCCTCTCCAGGTCATAACCAGACGAGGATCCTCGGTTACTTCTGCTACTACAACTGCTTCCAGATTCTCCTGCTCGCAGTAACCTAACATCTTATCCACATCACTCTTATCTACCACAACTGCCATTCTCTCCTGTGACTCAGAAATAGCAATCTCTGTACCATTCAAACCTGCATACTTTTTAGGAACTTTATCCAGATTGATCATCAATCCATCTGCCAGCTCACCAATCGCAACGCTGACTCCACCTGCACCAAAATCGTTACATTTACGAATAATACTTGCTACTTCCTGTCTGCGGAACAAACGCTGGATCTTACGCTCCGTTGGCGGATTACCCTTCTGCACCTCAGAACCACAGGTATCAATAGACTTCGTTGTATGCTTCTTCGAACTTCCTGTTGCTCCACCGATTCCATCACGACCGGTTCTGCCACCGATCAAAATGATCACATTGCCCGGATCAGAAGTCAGACGTTTTACATTCTCCTTTGGTGCTGCTGCTACAACTGCACCGATCTCCATACGTTTTGCAACATAATTTGGATGATATACCTCATTAACCAGTCCGGTAGCAAGTCCAATCTGGTTACCATAGGAACTATAACCATGTGCTGCGGTTGTTACGATCTTTCGCTGTGGTAATTTGCCCTCTAATGTCTCAGATAAAGGTTTGGTCGGATCTGCTGCACCGGTTACACGCATTGCCTGATATACATAAGAACGTCCTGATAACGGATCACGGATACAACCACCCAGACAGGTTGCTGCACCACCAAATGGTTCAATCTCAGTTGGATGGTTATGTGTCTCGTTCTTAAACTGGATCAGATAACGTACTTCCTCACCATCGATCGTAACAGGCACTTCGATCGAACATGCGTTGATCTCATCGGAAACTTCCATCTCTTGTAATTTACCCTCAGAACGCAGTTTCTTCATTGCCATCAATGCAATATCCATCAAACATACAAACTTATCATCGCGTCCTTTGTATAATTCTTCTCTATCTTCCAAATATTCTTTGTAAGTATCCTCAATTGGCTTCTTGTAATATCCATCTTCAAATGTAACATTCGTAAGTTCTGTCGCAAATGTTGTATGACGACAATGGTCAGACCAATAAGTATCCAATACCCGAATCTCTGTCATAGACGGATTCCGTTTCTCATCATTCTTAAAATAATTCTGAATATGCAAAAAATCTTTGAAGGTCATTGCGAGTCCTAAAGAATCATATAATTCCTTAAGTGTTGCTTCATCCATATCCTTAAATCCATCAAAAATCTCAACATCAGCAGGCTCATCAAACTTCTGGATCAAAGTTTCCGGAATCTTCTTGTCATCTGTCTCACGGGAATCAACCGGATTGATACAGTATGCTTTGATCTGTTCAAACTGAGCTTCATTAATGTCTCCAGTGATCACATAGGTTGTTGCCGTCCGGATAACAGGCTCTTCCTTCTCGTTCAACAACTTCACACACTGCTCTGCAGAATCTGCACGCTGGTCAAACTGACCCGGCAATGCCTCTACTGAAAAGACATTATCTCCTGCCTCATAAGGAAATGTTGTCTCGTACACAAAATCTACCGGAGGCTCAGAAAATACAGTCTTCAATGCCTTCTGATAAGTATCCTCTGATACATTCTCTACATCATATCGAATCAGCACTCTGACTTTTTCAATCTTCAAGTCCAAATATTCTGTCAACTCATCAAATAATTCCTTTGCTTTTACAGCATATTCAGGCTTCTTCTCAACATATACTCTCTTTACCTTACTCATAATGTCCTCCTAAAGTATCTCAATATCGTATTGTAAACTTCGCTTACTACTATATAATAACTTGAAAGTGAAGTCAATTTCTCTTGCAATATTTTTACAAAAAAAGAAAAGATTATCCGAATGATAATCTTTTCTTTCTAAATTATCCGACTACTTTGTCAATAATCTTCTTCAACTGTTCTGCCTCAAATGGCTTCGAAACAAATTCATTCGCACCATTCTGTACTGCTTCCACCATCTTTGTCTTCTGCCCGGCAGCCGTTACCATAACCACTTTGGCATCCGGATATTCTCCTTTAATCTTCTTCAACGCTTCAATCCCGTCTAAAACAGGCATCGTAATGTCCATTGTCACGACATCAGGCTTTAACTCTACATATCTCTCATAGCCTTCCTGACCATTCGTTGCCTCTCCTACTACTTCATAACCTTCACTTTCCAAAATTCCCTTCAATATCTTTCTTGAAGTTCTTGAATCATCTACAATCAAAATACTTGCCATAACTTACTACCTCTTTTTACTTCTGTTTTCTTAATCTAAGCTCCACTTGGATTCAATGCAAACAATCAGATCAACCTGCTTGTCCTGAATATAAAATGGAACCCGGTACATATTGCCCTCAGAACGGATTGTGGTTACTTCTTCCTTCATAATTGGCGGTAACATATCCATATCTACATCTTCATTGCTAAGCTTCGTTGCATACAAACCATTATTACAGTTAAGGAACTCACAAGCCGCATCTAACACATCTGCATCAACCGTCTCAAATTCTTCTTTGGCAAATGCTTCTGCGATCAGCTTAATACCCTGTCCATCTCCACAAAACCCTGAAAAGAACCGGTAGTCTCCATCTAACTCCTGTGCAGCCACAAAAGATGCTGTATACTCATTGACCTTCTCAACCTTTTCCATCCGGAAATGAGAATCAATAAAACGTACCATATTTCTTGCAGTTAATGCAATATAGTCTGTTACAGTCGGAACAATATTCTCATTCTTTAAGAATACCTGTGCAATCTTATCGATATCTCCGCTCTTGATTGCTTCAATATCTAATGCCGTAAACCTTCCAGACTTCTTATAAGCATTCAGCTCTTTCTGAATACCCTCTAAAGATAAGATATTCTTCTCTACTAATGCCTGCACAAACAGAAGATATTCGTCTCCCTGCTTCTTCAGCAACTCAGAAACCTGTGCATCTGTCATATAACCCTTCTCAACAGCAATGTCACCAAATCTCTTATCCTGCATCTGCTGCAACATATTCACTTCATCTGCCTGTGCCTTACTCATATAACCAGACTCTACTGCAAGCAATCCCATCTTAACCTTATTATTCTTATTATCTGAGAGAATGGAATCATACTGCTCTGGTGTCAGGATTCCTTTGCCTTCCAGATATTTACCAAAATATACGCCGAACATATTGGCCCCCTTATGTAAAATACTATTAGCCATATATAACCAATGGCTTTGCTTATCCTACCCTTGCGAAACTGCAATCATAGAATAGGTTTATTATAACACACATTGCATATAAAAATCAATTTATTTCAAAATTTTTTGTACATTTTCACAAAGACTATCGGATCACTTCGTACAGTCATTGAAAAAATGTTATTTTTCATTGAATAATCTCTTCTTATTTTATATAATGTAGGTTAGCACTGAATGGAAAGGAATTAATATATATGTCAATCAAGAAATCTTTACAGGGATCCATTCTATTTATGGCTGTAATTCCTGTTATCTTAATGGCCATTTTAGCCTATGTTGTTACAGTAACCAAATATGCCAACATCACAAAGGAGAATACTATACATACCGCTGAAGATTACAGCCGCGGTCTCGTTTCACAGCTTCAGACGCAGATTGTCGAAACTCAGGCAATTGCCGATACTAACAACATAAAGAATTATCTTCTTGAGAAGATAAATGCACCGGATACTATTTTAAACAATGTTTCCAGTGATAGTATCAACGATTCCATCACTCAGCTTTCTAAAAATTTTAATAATCAGGTGAATTACTATATATATGATGTAGATGGATATGTAACAATCTCATCTTCTGACGATTCCTCTTCTGACTGGTCAGAGATTATGCAGACGTCCATTGATTCTTACACAGAAGCAACCGTCATATCACAATCTGAGTTTTCGAAAGGAACATTGGATATCATTGTTCCTGTTATCGTTAAGAAGCATGTGATCGGATTGGTTCGTGCAAATATAACTGCAGCCTATTTCAATGTATATCTCTCTAACAATGACTCAAATTGTTTCATTGTTGATGCAGACGGCAACTGCCTCTTTCAGTATGACTCACACAATGCGGATGACACTCTATTCCTGAACCATATTAAAACATCTGTTCTTCCAGAGATCAGTGACAACAAACAGGATCACTTTTCTGAATTAAGTGGCGCTTTTTCCGATACACGCGACTACATATATGGTTATTCTTCCGTGCCGGAATATAATTGGATCTATGTTACACGCCAGAACACAGCTAGCTTTTCTAACATTGTATCCACACTTCCATTTATCTTTCTGATTCTGCTGTTGATCGTAATCATATTGTCCCTTGGATTAAGCCGCAGCCTTGCTACCAAATACACGCAGCCGCTTCTCATATTAAACGATAAAATGCATCAGGCCGCCAATGGTCAGTTAGAGGTTCACTGCCCGGTAGAAAGTGAAGATGAATTTGGTCAATTATCAAACAGCTTTAACCAGATGATGGATATTATCTCTACAAACTATAATGAGATATCTGCTGCACGAAAAGAACTGGAATCTAGTCAGACTGAATTGAGGAATAATTATGCGAATATTAAGAAACTTGCTTATACCGACGCATTGACCGGATTATACAATCGTATGGCATTCTTCAAATATGCCAATGAGATTCTTTCCAATAATAAAAACGGACTTACCAAGCATGCCATTGTATTTATCGACTTAGACGGGTTCAAAGCAATCAATGATACGTTAGGACATGATTATGGAGATCTGTTATTACAGGCCGTAACAACACAATTCTCTGCGTTAGTCTCTGAAGATGATATTCTTGCAAGAAATGGTGGTGATGAGTTCGTTATCCTGCGTAATCATATTGAATCCACGGAAGACTTGGAACGCTTCTTAGATTCTTTAGTTTCCATTGCTTCCCATCCATTTATATTAGAAGATGAGACGGTACATGTAACGATCAGTGCAGGTGTTGCCCTCTTCCCACAGAACGGATTATCCTTAAGCGAATTAATGAAGAATGCCGACATTGCAATGTATACCTCTAAGGGCAATGGCAAGAACAGTTATACGTTCTTCAATTCTACCATGGAAGATGAGGTAAACCGTCGCAATGATCTAATTGATATCCTGCGGGATGCAATTGATAACAAAGATATCTATCTGCTCTATCAACCACAGGCAGATATTTCCACCGGCGAGATTATTGGATGCGAAGCATTAATGCGCCTTAACTCTCCTATTGTTGGATTTGTCTCTCCTGATGAATTCATTCCCGTCGCAGAGGAGTGCGGTCTGATCGATGAATTAGGGGAATGGGCATTATTAGAGGCTTGCCAGTTTAACCAACGTATCATCAATGCCGGCTTCAAGCCTCTGCGTATCTCTGTTAATGTATCAACTGCACAGCTTCGAGGTGATCGTCTGATCAAGGCAATTGAAGCATTACCGGACAAGACTTCTATGCCACTCAAATACTTAGAGATCGAATTAACTGAAAGTGTATTAATGAAGAACTTTGATCACAACCTTGCATTAATCAATCGCATGAAAGAATTAGATATCCATATTGCCTTAGATGATTTTGGTACCGGATATTCCTCTTTCAGTTACCTGACTAAGATTCCGATCAACACCTTGAAAATTGACAAATCATTTATCGCAGGTATATGTGAAGATGAGAACGACACCTACATTGCAGGCACCATTATCAATCTGGCCCATCAACTTGGTATTACTGTAATTGCAGAAGGTGTGGAGACGATTGAACAGTTACGGATCCTGCAGGGCCAGATGTGTGACATCCTGCAGGGATATTTCTTCAGCCGTGCTATTTCTGAAGATGAATTTATTGAGATGTTGAAGATTAACTCCTAACGTACACGCATTTCGGTCAAATGGTATAATAGGGGACTCCAAAACCTTTGGTAGTAGTTTGATTCATTTCTCTTTCATTTATATAATAATATTTATCAGGAGGTTTTATCATGAAACAGGACAATAACATCGAATTTACAGAAGATACTATTACACTTTACCTAGACAACGATCAGGAAGTGGAATGTGATATATTAGCCATCTTCCCTATCAAAGACCAGTTCTATGTCGCATTGATGCCACAGTCTCCGGTAGAAGGCTACGATGAGGGCGAATATTTCCTTTATCGCTATGCATCGGATGGGAATAATGTCGAGTTGTCTGATATTGAGACTGATGCAGAATGGGAAGCTGTTGAAGACAAATTTGAAGAATTATTAGACGAAGATGAATTCAACAACATGTCAGAATAGGAGCTGCAAATAATGAAGAAAGAACAATCCTCTAAGAATATATCTATTATTATCACAGCTATTGCTCTATGCATGGCATTCCCTGTACTATGGTTCATTGTCTTCGCTGTCGTTGGATATATGGTATACAAGAAGCATGTGACACCACATGCTTCTGCTACACCAAACAAGCCACGTAAGGCTGCTTCTACACCATATGTAGAACATAAATATACAACGGATTCGCCAGAGCATATTGCTCATCCGGATAACCACATATCCGATTATAGTGGCTTAGATCCTTATCTTCAGGAAGATATCCGCAAGCACAATAAGCGGTATCGTGGTATGTCTGATCTGTTACAGTAACCTTTTACGCATTGATATTCTTAAGATTCTCTACCAGATTCATATCTTCTGCCGTAACACGCATATTGGTACAGATCTTCTTCCCTTCCGGTGAAGTTACACTGATTTCAATAACGGAGCCCTCTCCGATAGACTGTGCTGCTGCTTGAAAGAACATCGGCACCTTTGGATGGTTCCGTTTAAATGTATCAAGATATCCTTTTAATTTCATAAGTTCCATTGGATTCATTTGTCATTCTCCTTCCATTTCATTCAATCAAACATTGTATCAGACTATGATCTGTTTTTCAAATATAACATAGATATAAATTTACACATATAAAAAGAGGTAATAACATGCTTACAGAAATTAACATGAACCAATTCGAAGAAATATATTCTATTATGGAGTCAAGCTTTCCACAATATGAACGTAGAACATATAGCAAGCAAAAGGCTTTATTAGATTTACCACATTATCATATTTTTGCTCAATATAACAGTTCAAATACGCATATTCAAGGCTTTCTCGCAATATGGGATACACCCTCTCTCTGCTTTATTGAACATTTTGCAGTCAATCCACTCTATCGTAATCAGGGACTTGGAGCATCCATCCTGCAGGAACTGATAAAACAGCAATCCAAACGTATCTGCCTAGAAGTCGAATTACCTGAAACAGAACTTGCCATTCGCAGAATCCGCTTCTATGAACGAAACGGTCTATATCTGAATTCTTATGATTATACACAGCCTCCCTTAAGTGCAGGACAACAGCCTCTTTCTCTTTATCTGATGACGTCCGGTCACATGCTTGACCCTTCTGAATTTACAGCCATCCAGAAAGAAATTATGCAGTATGTCTATCATACTGCATAATCTAAGCTCTACCTCTATTTTAATGGAATTGTAACTGCTTTCTCTGTAAGCCATTCTTCCGTTCCAGAAATGCGCTTTCCTTCTTCATCTCTCTTAAAACTGCACGGAATCAGGGTAAGTGTATCCGAATCTGCATCAAATTTGGTTGCGGATAATGTAATATCCCTGGTCACAGTTCCATCTTCCTCGGTTATCACATCTCCTATCTCCATCCATTTCATCTCTGCATCTGAACGCCCTTCACTATCTACTAACTTCATGAAAGATGTATATGCATCTGCTATTTGGATTGCATCATCTCCCTTTAATTCCAGATGCAATTGCACGGTAAGCTGAGAAGGAGATATCGTTAATTCGTTTACTTCCACTTTACCATCCACTCCTAAATCAATGGTCTGTGCCGGAAGCTTTCTTGTTTCCTTAAAATTATCTCCAATCTTTGCCTTAAATGTAAAATCCTCTACCGGCATTAAGAATAAACTAACTTCTACTTCATCCCCCTGCAATTGTTCCGCATAAGTCAGATCTATTTTACATTCATAATGATTCGAACCCAATGGCTCCTCTTTGAAATCAACCATTAGACAATCCTGTCCGTTGACAAGTGCATGATCCTTTGCACCACCAGGTGCCGATCCTTCTGCATCCTTTGAAAGATTCGCTGTGAATACAAGATACGTTCCGTCTACATACAAACTTTCCAATTCCAATGATGGCGTTTTCCGGACTGCCTCTGCCGCAATTTCCGGATCAAGATCATATAACTTAAAAATAGCCGGCATCTCGTCTGCAGTAAACTCTGTAGTCTCCTCCTTTTTAAATTCTTCTGTCGCTGCTTCCGTTGTAAAATCTGTAATCAATAGTTCTTCCGCATGCTTCTGATTTACCCCAAGTGACCCAATCCATTTATATATACTGTCATATTTTGCAACAATACCGGTTCCTGCCAGTACCACAAGAAGAATCAGACAACAGGACACCGCTACCCGAAGATACCCTTTCCATTCTATATGCCTCCGCTGTTTCACGCACCCCTCATCCACTATATCTGAACGAAGCTGCATATCAACTGTATTCATTACCAGCCGGCGAAAATGTTCCGGCGTCTTTACATATTCATCCTTCCATCTTTCATCCAACATAATCATATTCCACCTTTTTCAATATTTCTTTCAGTTTATTACGCCCTCTCGCCAGACGGCTCTTAACCGTTCCCAACGAAACCTTTGTTATCCTTGCAATCTCCATCACGGAATATCCCTCCATATAATGTAATACAATTGCAAGTCTTTGCTCCTCTGTTAAATGCTGCATGGCATAATATAATTCCGAATAATCATCCCGAAAATATACCTCTTCTGCCGATGCACAGATCTCAACATCAGACATTGTATGCTCAAAGGTTCCATCTACTGTTTGTATTTTCTTACTATGATTCAGTATCTTATAACATTCATTGATCAAGATACGGATCAGCCAGGTTTTTGCATATCGTTTCTTTTTTAATTGATATAAATTAGCGAATCCGCAAACAATCGCTTCCTGCACCGCATCTTCGCACTCTGTATCATTTTTAAGAATTGCTTTTGATATCCGGTATAAACTATCCGTATTGTCTATGATCAACTGTCCAAACTCCTCTCGATCCATCCTCTCCTCCTTAATTAAATCTAGTCTGTTACAATATTTTCATCCATGGACATTGTAAATACATAGAATCTATTTCTTCTATACATTCACTATACTTATTAGATATCTGAATATCAAAAAGGTTCCCAATAATATAAAAATATTTATACGGTAAAAATGCAAACAGTTATCTGTTTCTGAACTGGGTTCATTACAATGAACAGTTCGAATATGATAACTTAAAACAGGTAGGGATAAATAATAATTATTCATATTAAATATTGGTAGAAATATGAAACATATGAAAGAACTAAAGGCCGATCTTCTTAAGATAAGAATTGAGAATATCTTAATTTGACGCTCTGATTTTGACTCTCTTTTTGGACTCTCAAAAAAGTAAAAGCCTTGAAAACACAATGTTTTCAAGGCTTTCTAGCAGGGGATGAGAGAATCGAACTCCCACCAAAGGTTTTGGAGACCCCTATCATACCATTTGACCAATCCCCTATATATAAGAAAATTACCTATACAGGTAATCTCTACATTCCTGTACCTTCAGAACTTCACACAAAGATTACATCTATATAACATACCACCAAGTTATCCTGCCGTCGATTTGTAAGTTCGTATTTCGCTTCGCTCATACTCTCTAACTGCATCGACATGTCTACGACTAGATTCGAACTTCGCTTTCGCTTGTTCTCATCAAGTTCTCTGACTAAGTTAAGCCTTCGACCGATTAGTACTTGTCAGCTCCATGTGTTACCACACTTCCACCTCAAGCCTATCTACCTCGTCGTCTTCAAGGGGTCTTATTGA
>Ga0129310_1003470_pt1 | contig 10164 bp, 6 predicted proteins | sample Go1ome_2_FD_94433 | JGI IMG/M metagenome (GOLD analysis project Ga0129310, IMG submission 94433) | Western lowland gorrila individual fecal microbial communities from Wisconsin, USA - Go1022A metagenome | ecosystem: Host-associated > Mammals > Digestive system > Large intestine > Fecal | place...
CATTGTAATAACCGCAATTGCCGCATACTCTGTGAGCAAGCTTCAGCTCACCGCACTGCTTGCAGCGAGAGAAGGACGGTGCAGATAACTTCCATACCTGTGAACGTCTCTTGTCGCGTCTTGTACGGGACACCTTTCTCTTCGGAACTGCCATTATTGCACCCCCTTAATTTGAATTGATCTTTTTCTAAGAGCTCGTATAATGAACCCTTTTACAGTCACGCATATTATTATATCATGCGAATTTCGTTTTGTCAAGTGTTTTAGCGGAATTTCTCAAAAAATCTGTTCGTTTTGGTGAAAAAAGCATTTTCCGGGAGCGCCCCGGAACCAAAAACGGAAAAAATCACAATAAAACCGGCCGCTATGCGGTATACGCCCGCCGCGTACCGTGATTCTGCCACCCGCGCCCACAGGGGAGGGGCAAGCCCCTCCCCTACATGGGCGCGCGGAAATTGAATCGTTCCCGGGAAAATCGGCAGAGCCACACAAAAATGACCGGGAGCCTGAACCCCCGGTCATTATCAGTTTATCATTAAATTTATTTTGCCTGCGAAACAGGCTTTTGAAATACGTTTTTTGTCACGGGTCTCCCGGAGCAAAAAACACTTCTATCTACACAAGAGTGCGAATTTTCGGCTTTGCCGAAAATGAATGCGCGCAGTGCAGATTTTCCGACGAATTTAAATGATGAACTTCTTCATGCTCTCAGGCAGCTCGGAGTTATCTGCGGAGATGGTGCAGGTAACAGCGGTGTCGCCGGAAACCTTAGCCAGCTTCTCGAACATCTCGCCTACCTTGTCGTAATCTCTGCCGGTGATCTTCAGAGTAGCGTCAACGAAGATATCGGTGCAGTCGTAGTCGGAAGCGAGGACACCGGAAACAAAGCCGTAGAAGCCGTCAACGCCAGCAACTGCGTAGTCATCAATGTTGACCAGACGTACCTTGGGGGTGATGTCGGTATTGAGTGCAGAACCCTTCTGAATAGCAACTACGTTGCCGTTGGACTTGTTCTCTGCCTCGTGGATAGCGTCGATAAGGATCTTGGTCTTGCCTGTACCCTTCTTGCCTGTGATAAGCTTGATCATAGTAAACCTCCATGAATGTGTTTTATATTGCCAGGAGAACGTGCAGGTGCGCCGTTTTCCTTAATTGCCGTTATTAGAGTCCGAGCTTGGCCTCGAGAGCAGCCTTCTGTGCCTCGTAGCCGGGCTTGCCGAGCAGCGCGAACATGTTCTTCTTGTAGCTCTCAACGCCGGGCTGGTCGAACGGATTTACACCCAGCAGATAGCCGCTGACAGCGCATGCCTTCTCGAAGAAGTAGATGATGTATCCAAGCTCGTATTCGTTGAGCTCCGGAGCTTCCAGAACGATATTCGGAACGCCGCCCTCGGTGTGAGCGATAACGGTGCCCTCGAACGCCTTGCGGTTTACAACGGACATGTTCTGGTTGGAGAGGAAGTTCAGACCGTCAACATTGGTGGGATCGTCCTTGAGGAAGAATTCCTTCTGGGGCTTTGCGAACTGCATGACAGTTTCAAACATAACTCTGGAGCCGTCCTGAATAAACTGACCCAAGGAGTGCAGGTCGGTGGAGAATACAGCGGAGGACGGGTAAATACCCTTGTTGTCCTTGCCCTCGCTCTCGCCGAAGAGCTGCTTGTACCACTCGTTCATCATAGCGAAGCTCGGCTCGTAGGAGATGAGCATTTCAACGCTCTTGCCCTTGCGGTACAGTATATTGCGGAGCGCTGCGTACTTGTAGCAGTCGTTCTTCCTGAGGTCGCTGTCGGAGTAAGCGGAGCGTGCGTCAGCGGCGCCCTTCATCAGTGCGTCGATGTCGCAGCCTGCGCATGCGATGGGGAGAAGTCCGACGGCGGTGAGTACGGAGTAACGTCCGCCTACGTCGTCCGGAACTACGAATGTTTCATAGCCCTTCTTGTCGGAAAGCTCCTTGAGGGTGCCCTTTGCCTTGTCGGTGGTGGCGTAGATTCTGCCCTTTGCGCCGTCCTCGCCGTACTTCTCTACCAGCAGGTCGCGGAATACGCGGAACGCCAGAGCCGGCTCGGTGGTGGTACCGGACTTGGAGATGATGTTTACGGAGAAGTCCTTGCCGTCAACGAGGGAAACGACCTCGTTAAGGAATGTCGGGCTGATGGAGTTGCCGATGAAGTATATCTCGGGAGTGTCCTTCTTCAGGCTGTTGTACAGGGAGGACTTGATAGCCTCGATGACAGCTCTTGCGCCGAGGTAGGAGCCGCCGATACCGATGACGATGAGCACCTGGCTGTCGCTCTTGATCTTTGCAGCAGCCTTCTTGATGCGTGCGAATTCGTCCTTGTCGTAGTCAACGGGCAGGTCGAGCCAGCCGAGGAAGTCGTTTCCGGGGCCGTTTCTGTCGACCAGCTGCTGATGAGCGGTCTTGACTGCCGGAGCGATAGCGTCCAGCTCGTGCTCAGCAACGAAGCTGCTGAGATATTTGTCTACAAGTTTAAGTGCCATTTTAGATTTTCTCCTTTCACGGAACGGCTGTATCTGTATATTCGCAGGTATTTTCTGCCTGTTATGCACCGTACCGTTTATACCTGCTTCTATTATAGCTTATATTTATGTTTTTTGCAACAAGTTTTCGTCCAAGCTGTTGAATTTGGATAAACAAAACGAATTTTTATCGTTAATTATGTGAATTGTGCACAATAAGAAAGCGACGTGATTTACGCCGCTCATGTTGTCTGCTTATTATTCGCTGAAGATAGACGGCGCCAGCATACCTATCATATACAGCTTTTCGCCGTCCGGCGCCCCGGAGGTATCGTTCTGATTATCCGTGACATCTATGAAGCAGAGCATGGTATCCAGTCCGCTGTCAACGTAAAAATCCTGCCCGTCGATGCTCCCGGCGTATTCCCAGCCGCCCTCGTTGAAGCTCCCGACTGTCGGGTAAACCTCGAACTCCGGATTTATCGCCGCGCCGGGGTCGTTTTCCTCGTCAAGGAACGGGTAGTACTTTCCGTCGTCATTAAGTATGAAGCTGCCTGCGGGCTGATCGAGATCCTTCCACCACCTGCGCCCGGCGTACCGATAGTAAGCGCCCTGGCAGTCGGCTATCACAGGTTCACCGTCAGCGGAATCGGCTTCCTGGGTCATAATGACCCTGATTATTTTCTCACGCACTGCTGCGGACTCTGCGGTCTGTGCGCTCTCAGTCTGAGCCGTTCCCGTGCCGGATCCCGTAACGCTTTCCTCCGCGGTATCCCCGGAACAGCCTGCAAGCAGCAGGAGCGCAGACGACATCAGTAACACAATGTACCTTTTCATACGATCCCTCCCTTGGCGACATTATATAACATTCATTAAGAATTGTCAACCATTTTATTGACTTTACTCCGATAATTTGTTATAATGTAAGGTACACTATAAAAAGAAACACGGAGAACAAAATGACTAGTTACACATACATCACCCCCTGCCACTTCGGCATAGAAAAGACCCTCTCGTTCGAGGTCAAGAAAATAGGCGGCGAGAACATCACCGTGACTGACGGCCGCGTGATGTTCACCGGCGGCGCTGAGCTTTGCGCAAAGGCTAACATCGGACTTTCGACGGCTGAGAGGGTGTGCGTTGTACTCGGGCAGTTCCGGGCGCGCACATTCGACGAGCTTTTCGAGGGAATAAAGGCGCTCCCGCTGTCGGAGTTCATCGGGCGCTATGAAGCCTTCCCGAACACCGGGCACTCGCTGAACTCCACGCTGAAAAGCATTCCCGCCTGCCAGAAGATAATCAAGAAAGCGATGGCGGTGAACCTCTGCAAGACATACGGAATGCAGACCATGCCGGAGACCGGCGCGACGGCTCAGATACGCTTCTCAATAATGAAGGACGAGGTCACGCTCATGCTGGACACCAGCGGCGTGGGGCTTCACAAGCGCGGCTACCGTAAGGAAAGCAACGCCGCTCCCATCAAGGAGACCCTGGCGGCGGGACTTATCGACCTGGCGCGGGTACGCGCGAACGACACGATAGTTGACCCGTTCTGCGGCTCCGGCACTCTGCTGATAGAAGCCGGACTGAAAGCGCTGAACATCGCTCCTGGACTTAACCGGAGCTTCGCAGCGGAGCGCCTGGGCTTCATCTCCGACAAGACCTGGCGCGCAGCCCGCGAGGAAGCCGTCAACGCCATAAACCGCGACGCGGAGTTCCGCGCATACGGCTGCGACATCGACGGCGAGTGCGTATCGCTCACGCTTTCGAACGCGAAAAAGGCTTCCCCGCTGATGAAGATAACCGCCGAGAAACGCGATATCCGCGATTTCGTGAAGCCCGCGGAGAACATCAAGATAATCACCAACCCGCCCTACGGCGAGCGAATGCTCGAAACCGAAGAGGCACGGGAGCTGTACCGCATAATGGGAGAAAGGCTGCTCCCGCTGGACGGAAGCCAGTTATACGTCATCACTCCGGACGAGGAATTCGAGGACATATTCGGACAGAAAGCGGACAAGAACCGCAAGCTGTACAACGGCATGATGATGTGCCGTCTGTACTCCTATTTCAAATAAGGTGAAATGAGTAACAAACGACGAGTAAGATTTGACGGCGCCGCGCCGCTCCCGATACTGCTTTTCCTGATATCCGTATGCGCTTCGCTGATGTACACGCTCTGCCGCAGCCAGTTTCTGCCGACAGCTCTCGTGATGTCCGCGCTGACCGCCGGGATATTCCTGCTGTTCTATAAGGTGCGCTTCAGACCCGCCGCCACCGGGATTTCTGTTGCGGTGCTCACTCTCGGAGCGTGGTTCGCAGGCTCCGCCGCCAACGCACGCCCCTCCGCGGACGGGAGCTTCATGGAATTCATGTTCACGGCTTCCGCGAGTTTCGACCTGCTGTACGCCGGAGCGGCTATCCTTATATTCTCGCTGGTGGTGGGATTTGTCGGGTGCTATTTCTCGGTGATAAGCCCCCGGCCGTGCTTTCTCATGCTGCTGATGTTCATTCCGTTCATACTGTCGTTCCGCACCGCGCGGGCGCTCCCGGTGTATTTTACGCTGATAATGGCGGGGTGCTTCATCTTCGCATGCGCCAATCTGTCAGTCCGCGACGCGGGCGGCGCAGTGTTCGAGGATAAGTCCGCAAAGGCACGGCGTATCGGGATATCCTGCGCCGCCGCAGTCGTTATAACGCTCATCGCCGCGATACTCCCCCGCACCAATACCGACCCGGTTTCGGACGCCCTGGACAGGATAGTCCCCCAGGACCACGGGTATTTCAACACCGCCGGGCTGTCGAACTTCGCCTCCCAGTCCTCCATCAACGAGGGAAACAACACCCCACGCGGCACTGTGCTCTTTACCGTTGACACGAAAAATCCCGGCTATCTGAAGCGCTGGGCGTTCGACGAATACACCGACGGCGGCTGGAAACCCCTGGACGACGTGAACACCGGATACCCCGGCTGGGAATACAACGCCCAGGCGTCGGACAGCGCGTCGCTGCTCAAAAAGATATCCGAAAGCGCCGACTATCTTCTTTCCGATAACCAGGAACTCCTGGACGGAATAAGCTTTGAAGGCTCCTGCTCCGCCGCCACCGGAATAACTATCCGCGACGGCTCCGCTACATACGTCGTGATACACCCCTCCGGGATATACCGCGCAGTGCTCCCCGAAAGCTGCGGCAGGACCTACCGCACTCCCAGGGACGACATTTTTACCGAAAATCCCATGCCGGTGAACTGCAATTACTACCTGCTGCATAACGTCAGCCGACCGAATGCGGAGTTCCTCAGCCGCGTCGATTATTACGGATATATGGCGCTGCTGGACGATGCATACGCCTGCGATATCATAACCTCCAGCGAACGCTACGCCGCACTGAACGAGCTTTACGAAGCCAATGACTACGCCCGCACCGTCGGCGACGTGGGTATCACCCCGGAGATACAGTCCCTCGCGGACGAGATAACCGACGATCTGAACTCCGATTACGAAAAGGCGCTTGCCCTTGAAAAGTGGTTCGGCGAAGCCGGATTCGTCTACGATATGGAATTCGTCCCGGAGGAAAAGGGCGCGGAGTACTTCCTGTTTAAGAGCCGCCGCGGTATATGCAGCGACTACGCCACCGCGCTGACGCTGCTCGCCCGCGCCGCCGGGCTTACCGCGCGCTACTGCGAAGGATTCTACACGTCCCCGGAAACCTACGATGAAACGACCGGACTTTACAACATCACCGACGCCCAGGCGCACGCGTGGCCGCAGATATACATTCCCGGCGCGGGCTGGCTGGATTTCGACGCCACCGCCTACGCTATCCCTGCGGACGGCGCAGACAGCGGAATGCACTGGCTCTACGCAGCGGCGGGAGCAGCAGTGCTGTGCGTACTTGTCCTTATCTTCCGGAAGCCGCTGGGCTGGCTGTGCTTCTGCATTTCCTACCCCCTGCGCGGCAACGCCTCCAAAATACGCGGCGTATATATCCGCGCCCGCCGTCTTGCCGCCGGAATGTGCGGCCAGGACGAGAATTCGCTTTCCACCGGCGAGGTATCAAGGATACTTTCCGACCGTCTGAGCATGCCATCCCAGGCAGAGCAGATATGCTCCGCGGCCGACAGGCTGTTCTATTCGCAGGAAACGCCGGACTCAGCGGGTCTGCTGAGCGCCCTCAAAGCCCTCAAGAAGCGCAGAAGGAGGCTGAAATAATGAAGCTTAGCCTGCCCGCCTGGATAGAGGCTCTGTTATTTGCCGGCGCGATCCTGATTTACATCAGCGGAGAATGCGGCTGGATACTGCTTTACATACTGTCGCTCGCAATAATCCTGTCCATCGTGACTCTGGCGTTATCCCGCCGGAATTACACGCTGAGCTGCTCCGGCTGCTCCGGGCTGTACCACGTCGGCGACGAAGTAACTGCGGAACTGGTATTCACCGCCAGCGGATTCTGCGTGCTTCCGCACATCATTGTAAGCGGAGTTTTCATGGGACAGCAGTTCACTGCCCGTGGCTCGCTCATCGGAAAGACCGGGCGTATCAGAATAAAGCTCCGGGCTTCCGAATGCGGACTGAACCGCATGGATATCCGCTCGGTGGTCCTGCGCGACTTCCTGGGCATAGTGTATCTGGAATCACCGATGCGCCCGGAATGCGCCGAAGCCGCCGTGCTTCCACGGGTCGTGAATTACGAGGGACCGGAAGTACCGCCGAGCCTGCTCCCCTCCGATGATGACGAGGAGAGCACGCAGTCGCTGCTGACCGGAGGACTTCCCGGGTACGAGCACCGCGAGTACGTCCCCGGCGACCCGCTGCGCCGCATAAATTACAAGCTTTCCGTAAAGAAGCGCGCCCTTATGGTACGCAAGGACGAGAACATCGCGGCGGAGAGCACGGATATAATTCTTGCGCCCGGCTCCGACGGAAGCTGCGCCGAGCAGGCGTTTGCCCTCGCCGGGAAGCTGACCGCCGCCGGAGGCACCGCCCGTATAATCTGCGGCACCGAGAGCTTCACCGCAGGCTTCGCCACCCTCGCCCGCCTGCGCGAGTGGCTGGCGTTCCGGGATCTTTCGGCGATAGGCGCGCCGGACGCACGTCGTTCCGCCGCCGTAATGCGCACAGTAGTAACTATTTCGCCCGACGGCATCACAGTAAACTAAGATTTTGCTCCTTTCGGAGGGTTTCCCCGGGAGGGGCATTATTTTGTCCCTGCGGGGGCGGTTTGGGGTTTCCTGAGCGGAAAAGAGGCCTGATATAAGTTTTATTATGCTCTCTAAGCGGAAAGGCGCTCGATATTGTATTTATTTTGTTTTCTTAAGGGATAGGGGCTGCCAGAGATATTAGATTTATTATCTTTTTGCCTGGTCGGCAGACTCTTTATAGATTTATCGTGTTTTCACACAGAACTGAGGGGAACCCCTTCGGCGGAAATTGAGCGCCTTGCGCTCAATTTCCTAAGATTTTTCAATTGATTTCCCGGATCGGGAAATCAATTTCGGCTACGCCGAAACCATAAAAATCTTCATGCGCCAGTAGATTTACCCCCTACGGGTTGTCCTGTGTTGCCCTTTGTTAGGCGGCGTCCTAGCTGCCTTTTGGGGGCAACAGTGAAAACATCGTGTTTGCGCACTCCCTTTCCCCTCTCCCCTCTTTTTTCCCCCTGCTCGTTTTTATAATTGGATAGGCGCCATTACAGTGGTAAAGTACGGGTTGCGTCGCACGATTGGTATTCCATCTGCATTACGCACTTTGCCGCTGAATCACGTCAACCTCTTTTCAAGTTTAGTGCCGTTCCAATTCCTGCTCTTATATTGTTCGCAACACCTATAAATCAAGTGCCTTTCCATTTAATGTGCCAAAAGGTAATGCATTACACTATAAGTACAGGGGGCAAGGGGCGAAGCCCCAATCCACTGCGCATTATGATTATCTCTTCGCAGTTCATTGGCATTTCATATCGTCCTGCATTTTATCGGCAGGTACGGCGTTCCCTCGACGGAAGCAGATTATAAAAGAAGATGTAACGCAAGGCGTATCGTGAGCGCGATAGTATCAGTGAAAGCAACTACAAACTTTAACGCCCCAGAAACCCCGGGAAAAGGGGGAAAAGAGGGAGAGGGGAAAGGGAGTCTGAGGGGACAACCCGTAGGTGGGGGAAAGGGGGGAACTCCCGGGGTTTGTCGGATTTTTCAGGTCCCCCCCTTTCTCCCCTCAGTCCTGTGTGAAAACACTATAAATCTATAAAGAGCCTGCCGACCAGACAAAAAGATAATAAATCTATAAGATCTGGCAGCCCCTACCCCTTAAGAAAACAAATTAAATACATATATCCCCCTCCCCCGCTAAGAAAACATAATAAAGCAAAGCCCCATAAAAATTCACAAAAAAATTTAAAAAACATCTAGCATTTTTTCAATTAATCTGCTATAATAGAATATGTGGGAGAGTGCCCGGACAAAGTGGGACATTCTGCCAGCAAAAAATCAAAAACGTTGTGTTGCTCGTGCACGGGCGATACAGCGATGAAAAAATCAGGAGGTATATACCAATGGCAAACAAGTGGGTCTACATGTTCAGCGAAGGCGACATGACCATGCGTAATCTGCTCGGCGGTAAGGGCGCAAACCTTGCCGAGATGACCAGCATCGGTCTGCCGGTTCCCCAGGGCTTCACAATCACAACCGAGGCTTGCACACAGTACTATGAGGACGGCCGCAAGATCAACGACGAGATCATGGCACAGGCTATGGAAGGCGTAAAGAAGATGGAGGAGATCAACGGCAAGAAGTTCGGCGATCTCAAGAATCCTCTGCTGGTTTCCGTACGTTCTGGCGCGAGAGCTTCCATGCCGGGTATGATGGATACAATCCTCAACCTGGGTCTTAACGACGAAGTTGTTGCAGCAATGATCGCAGGCAACCCCGATCCTAAGTTCGAGAGATTCGTTTACGACTCCTACAGACGCTTCATTCAGATGTTCTCTGATGTAGTTATGGAAGTAGGTAAGAAGTACTTCGAGCAGCTCATCGACAAGATGAAGGAAGAGAAGGGCGTTCAGTACGATATCGACCTGACCGCTGCTGACCTCAAGACTCTGGCAGAGCAGTTCAAGGCTGAGTACAAGAAGCAGCTCGGCGAGGACTTCCCGTCCGATCCTGTTGTACAGCTCAAGCTCGCTATCGAGGCCGTATTCCGTTCATGGGACAACCCCCGTGCAAACGTATACCGCCGCGACAACGATATCCCGTACAGCTGGGGTACTGCAGTAAACGTAATGCCGATGGTATTCGGTAACCTGAACAACGAGTCCGGTACTGGCGTTGCGTTCACACGTGACCCTGCTACAGGCGAGAAGAAGCTCATGGGCGAGTTCCTTATCAACGCTCAGGGCGAGGACGTTGTTGCCGGTGTTCGTACTCCTATGCCTATCGCACAGATGGAGAAGGAGTTCCCCGAGGCTTACGCAGAGTTCATCAAGGTTTGCGACACCCTCGAGAACCACTATCACGACATGCAGGATATGGAGTTCACTGTTGAGAACAAGAAGCTCTATATGCTCCAGTGCCGTAACGGTAAGAGAACCGCTCAGGCTGCTCTGAAGATCGCTTGCGACCTCGTTGACGAAGGCCACAAGACCGAGCAGGAAGCTGTTCTGATGATCGACCCCAGAAACCTCGACACA
>Ga0129310_1003472_pt1 | contig 10161 bp, 7 predicted proteins | sample Go1ome_2_FD_94433 | JGI IMG/M metagenome (GOLD analysis project Ga0129310, IMG submission 94433) | Western lowland gorrila individual fecal microbial communities from Wisconsin, USA - Go1022A metagenome | ecosystem: Host-associated > Mammals > Digestive system > Large intestine > Fecal | place...
GGGCATTTTCATTAGCAAGAACAGCCCGTTTTCTGCTAAAAATTAGCTGGCGATTTTGTCTTATAACAACCGTTCGATTCTGGAGGGGTTGTCAAAAATCAAATTTTGGAGTAGAATTTTATCCCATACAGTGAAAGAGCTTTTTCGCAGCTTTTTATATAAGAAAAGCCGAAAACCCTTGAAAACAAAGGCTTTCGGCGTTATTAGCTGGCGTCCCAGAGAGGATTTGAACCTCCGACCCCACGCTTAGGAGGCGTGTGCTCTATCCAACTGAGCTACTGAGACATGGCTGGTTTTATGACTAAGCCCGAAGAAACTCGAACTTGAATCCTGTATGAAGTTTTTCCAAGGTGACCGTTGTAACGCAACCTTAGGAGGCGTGTGCTCTATCCAGCTGAGCTACTGAGACATTTATAAGTTTTATGCAATTTTCAAGGCTCGAAGGAATCGAACCATCTGCCGCTTAGGAGAAAGATGAATTTCATAGATTACAAATAGCAGCACAAGAGAAAGGAAGGGAACCATTAAATCTATACAAAATGCAAACAGATTATCAAAAGGCGCAAGTTTTTGTGCCATCATAGCATCAACCTGTGCATAGGTATAAGCCGGATGCAATCGACCACCGGGGGATATAATGATCGTATTGTGCCGAAAAATAAAAGCACACCAATAAATCAGTTGTGAAAGCACAGAGGCTGCCCAGCCGCATATAAGCCAGAATTTTTGATTTTCATTGTGCATAATGCTGCTCCTTTTCTTTCATACGCCGGTGTTCAGCCCGTATGCTGCCGGATATGGACGAGTTGAACGAAAGCGATTGTTTTGCATTCAGTATAGCAAAATATCGCTTAAAATTCAACAAAATTTTAATATAAGCCGAAAAATTGGTAAAAAAAGCAGGAATAGGCTTATAAAGGCTCGCTTTGCAGCCTGCACAAGCTGGGCTGCCTGCCGGAGAAGCCCCCGGCCTTTTGCACCCTGCCGCGCTGCAAGCCCCTGCGGTTGACAGCGCGGGCGGTGCGTGTTACTATATATACCAACAAACATAGTATGTTAGTGTAATTGCGCCGAGGGCGTATACAAAACAGGGGCGCAGGGGAGCAGCCATAGGCTTATGGGCTGCCTGCGGAAAAAACGAGGGTGCTTAGGGAACGATGCAAATTGTCAAAGAAAAAAGTGCGCTGATCGCCATGAGCGGCGGCGTGGACAGCTCGGTGGCAGCGTATCTGATGCTGCAGCAGGGCTATGAGTGCCGCGGCACGACCATGCGGCTGTACCGGAATGCGGATATCGGCCTGAATCCGTTTCACACCTGCTGCTCACAGCGGGATATCGACGATGCCGCCGAAGTGGCCTTTCAGTTGGATATCCCCTACAAGGTGCTGGACTTTACACTGGATTTTAAAGAGCAGATCATCGAAAAATTCATTCGCGTGTATGAGGCCGGTGGAACGCCCAACCCGTGCATCGACTGCAACCGCTATATGAAGTTTGACAAGCTTTTGCAGGCGGCGCGTGAGGCCGGGCTGCGCTGTGTGGCTACGGGGCACTATGCCCGCACCCAGCAGGACAGTGCTTCCGGGCGCTGGCTGCTGAAAAAGGCGGTGGATGCCGGCAAAGACCAAAGCTATGTGCTGTATATGCTCACGCAGGAGCAGCTGGCCCACACCCGGTTTCCGCTGGGCGGCAAAACCAAGGCCGAGGTGCGGGCGCTGGCCGAGCGATTGCATTTTGGCAACGCCCGCAAGCACGACAGCCAGGATATCTGCTTTGTGCCGGGTGGGGACTACGCGGCTTTTATGGAGCAGTACACCGGAAAGCACTATCCGGCAGGAGATTTTTTAAACGAAAGCGGCAAGGCCGTGGGGCAGCACAACGGGGCGATCCGCTACACCATCGGCCAGCGAAAGGGGCTGCACCTCAGCATGGGGGCGCCGGTTTATGTTTGCGGCAAGGATATGGCGGCCAACACCGTCACCGTTGGGCCGGAAAGCGCGCTGTATGCGGATACGCTGATAGCGCGGGAGATGAACTGGATCTCCATTCCCGCCCTGACCGGGCCCATGCGCGTTCAGGCCAAAACCCGCTACCGTCAGGCCGAGCAGCGGGCCACCGCCTATCCCGAGGGCGGGCAGGTCATGCGCCTGGTGTTTGATGAGCCCCAGCGCGCCATGACCGTGGGGCAGGCTGTGGTGCTGTACAATGGGGATATCGTGGTGGGCGGCGGCACCATCACGCAGATACCACGCGGGAAATAAGAAATCAAAACGCTCGAAATATCACTTGAAATTTATAGAACAGGAAAGAAACTATGCTTGATCAATTTTCCAGAACGCAGCTTCTTTTAAAGCAGGACGGCATCCATCGGCTGCATCGGGCCCGCGTGGCGGTGTTTGGCATTGGGGGCGTGGGTGGCTATACCGTGGAGGCATTGGCCCGCAGCGGCATTGGCACGCTGGATCTCATCGACGATGATCGAATTTGCCTGACAAACCTGAACCGCCAGATCTTCGCCACCCGCAAAACCGTGGGGCAATACAAGGTGGATGTGGCGGAGCAGCGCATCAAGGATATATGCCCCGATATCGTTGTAAACACCTACAAAACCTTTTATGCGCCCCAAACGGCGGCGCTGTTTGATTTCAGCCAATATGATTATGTGGTGGATGCCATCGACACCGTTACCGGCAAGCTGGAGCTTATCCAGCAGGCGCAGCGGGCGGGCACGCCCATCATCAGCAGCATGGGGGCGGGCAACAAAATGGATGCCTCGGCCTTTCAGGTGGCGGATATCTACGAAACCTCCATTTGCCCGCTGGCGCGGGTCATGCGGCACGAGCTGAAAAAACGCGGCATCCAGAAACTCAAGGTGGTCTATTCTAAAGAGCCGCCCATCACCCCCGAGGAGGATCTGTCCATCAGCTGCCGCGCCCACTGCATCTGCCCGAAGGGCACGGCGCGGAAGTGTACATTCCGGCGGCAGGTTCCGGGCAGCAATGCCTTTGTGCCTGCGGCGGCGGGTTTGATCGTGGCGGGCGAGGTGGTAAAAGATCTGTCCGCATGGGAGCGGGCACAATGATCTATCTGGATTATTCCGCCAACACCCCGGCCGATGCCGCCGTGCTGGAGGCCTTTTGCCAAACCGAGCGGCGCTATATCGGCAACCCCAATTCTGCCCATCCCGCAGGGCTGGCCGCCCGGGCGGAAATGGAACGGGTGACCGATAGCATTGCGGCCCTGCTGGGCGTGAGGGGAGAGGAGATCATTTACACCTCCGGCGCCAGTGAAGCCAACAATCTGGCCGTCAAGGGCCTTGTGCAGGCGGCCCGGCCCATGGGCGGGCATATTATTTCCACGCCGCTGGAGCATTCCTCGGTAAGCGGCGCTCTGGCCGCCTTGCAAAAGCAGGGCTGTGAGGTGGAGCTGGTGGATATCAAGCCGGACGGAACCTTGGATCTTGCGCATCTGCAAAGGCTTTTGCGGCAGGACACTGTGCTGCTGGCCGTGTGCGCTGTGGACAGCGAGCTGGGCGCCGTGCAGCCGATCCGCGATATTACAGCCATTTTGCAGAGCTATCCCCACTGCCGCCTTCATGTGGATGCCACCCAGGCGGTGGGCAAGACCGAGCTGATCTTAAACGGGGTGGACACCATGAGCCTTGCACCCCACAAGTTTTACGGCCTCAACGGCAGCGGCCTGCTGCTGAAAAAAAGCGGGGTGGCCCTTGAGGCGCAAATTCACGGCGGCGGCAGCACCACGCCCTACCGCAGCGGCACACCGGCATTGGGCATGGCGGTGTCAGCCGAAACGGCGCTTCAGCTGGCGCTGGGGCAGCAGGCACAGCGTGTTGCCCATGTGAGCGGGCTGAACCAGCGCCTGCGCACCGAGCTGGGCCAATATCCCGCCGTTCGCTTCAACAGCCCGTCCAACGCGGTGCCCCATATTCTGAACCTCAGCGTACAGGGCGTAAAGGGCACGGCGTTTCAGCGCGCCCTCAGCGAACAGGGGGTATGTGTGTCCGTTCGGTCTGCCTGCGCTGCCGAGGGCGCGCCCTCGGCGGCGGTGTATGCAGTGAGCCATGACCGCAGAAACGCGCTGTCCTCATGGCGCATCAGCCTGAGCCACCTGACCACCCAGGAGGAGCTTACGGAATTTCTGTGGGCCTTTGCCCGCTGCTATCAGGCACTGGTGCCTTGAAAAGCACTGCGGGCTGCAAAAAGCGTTTAAGACAAGGGCCAAAGGGCACCTGAACAAAAACAGCGCCGGAAGGGAAAGCGTTCTTCCTTCCGGCGCTGTTTTTAATGCCTTAGTCACGCATGGGGCATTTATCAGATATAGCACGAAGCGTATGCTTATGGTATGGCACCCACGGCGCAGGTTTGTGTATGGCGATTACGCCGGACGGCTTGGATGAAGCGATTTTTCTGCCCAAATGGCGTATCAGGCAGCCGGGGATCTATTTGATCCCGTTGGCTGAGCCGCCGTTGCTGCGCACAGGATCATCGGCAAACAGAAGAAAGCAAGAGAGGCTATAAGGGCTGTCGGCGGGCAGAGCGCAGAGCTTCTACTTCGCTAAATGGCAGTTTAGCGAAGTGCAAAAGAGGGGCAGGGTTCTATGAAGCAAGGCTCGATGGCTGGCGAGGCTGGTGTTCTGCAGATGCGTTTTGCGTTTGCGTGATGTATATGCCACACAATCTAAAAATCATCAAATACGCGCAGCGCTCACTTTTGTTTACAACGAAAGGAAAATGGATAGCAGGCCACCTAACCGGAAATCTCCGGACTACCTCCTAAACGCTTTTCCTTATGTGTAACACATCATTGACAAACCTACATGCCAAAAGTTATTTTTTGAAGGGTCCCTCATTGGAAGCTTCTTTATGCCACTTCTTCAGGACATTCTCTACTTGGGCAATCAACTGATCCTTATTGGGCATATAGAGTACATACCGGGAAGCGAAGATATTGTTGGACAGACCTCCCAGAGCATACTCGGCAGTAATACTGTCCTTGTCGCTGCACAGAATGATACCAATGGGAGGATTGTCATCGGGATCATTGACCTCGTTGGCATAGTAGTTCAGATACATATTAATCTGGCCTGCTGCCTCCGGGGTCAGCTTGATGGTTTTCAGTTCAATCAGGACATAGGCCTTCAGGATCTTGTTGTAGAATACCATATCCACATAATAGTGGGTGTTGTTGATGGTCACCCGCTGCTGGGTGCCCACAAACATAAATCCACGGCCCAGCTCCAGCAGAAATTTTTCGATCTGCTGCACCAGGGCCCGCTCCAAATCACTTTCCAGGAAAGGCTTGTCCTCCGGCAGGCCCAAAAATTCAAACACATAGGGGTCACGGATAATGTCCTCCGGCTGAGCAATTTCATTGCCCTTTGCAGCCAGCGCCAGAACTTTCTCTTTATTGACATCGCCTTTGGACAACAGCAGCCGTTCAAACAGGGAGCTTGCAATCTGCCGCTTAAGCTCCCGGACAGACCAGTTGGAATTGATGGCTTCTTTTTCATAGAAGCTCCGTTTGTTTGGATCGGAGATGGACAGCAACTCGCAATAATGGGACCAGCTCAATTTGCCAGACAGTGTCTGGCGTTTTTGATATGTCAGATAAAACTGCCGCATATTCTGCAAGTTTGATCTGGAAAAGCCCTTTCCAAACTCTTTCGTCAGCGCTTTGGAAAGCTCTTTTATGGTCTGCTTCCCATAATCGGCCCGCTCCGGATCGGACTGTTCGTGCTCACAGATGATTCGACCGATATTCCAATATGTGTTCAGTAGTTCGCTGTTGACCTGAGTGGCCACATTCTGCCGGGCCGTCGTTAAAACGGTTTTTACTTCCTGGACTACGGAAGTAAATTCCTTATTTGATGCCAAAATGTTTTCGTTCACTTGCACACCGTTCCTTCATACTTGTCATTTTTATAGTTTTATATCTCCTGATAGAATTTTGATCTACCTCATGGGCAACATTCTAATTGAGGATTTTTCTAAGAATCATTGTTTTAATTATAACAGATATCGTTAGAGATGTCAGCCAACTGTGGGGAAAACTTGCGCAGCTTACCGTTCCTGTCCGAGTGTGCGGAATGAAAGAAACCGATGTTCCAAAGGAAGTGATATTTGCAGGCACCTTGGATGCTATTTGCGTTTGCGTGATAGGGATCTCGTGGTATAATATGATCAAGGTGCAAGGCTAAAGCACACATGGTTTTGTGGCAAGGCTCGCACCTTATGGAAAATTGATACAACGCAAATTTTGATTTCGCAGTCGAACTTTGTTATGGCTGCCAACATCCGAATCCGCAATGCAACAAAAAATCGGCCTCCGCTAACTTGAGATCCAGTTCAAGCGCGGCTGCCGATCAACAGGAGATATGATCTCCCGTAATGATATTATCACAGAGCGTGGAAAATGTCAATCCTGACGCGGGTGCCAGATTCGCTGCGGCAGAATAGAAAAATAAAGGCACACTGTGTCATCCCCCCTGCGGGTGTGACGCTGGCTCAAATTGACCCCCACGGCTTTCATCGTGGGGCATCCCGTCACCCACTCTGCGCTATGCTTTATGCCAATATTTCCGCAAAACAAACAAGCAAAAGAAACGCAAAAAAGGAGCCTATCCATGACACGCGCGATCAATCTGTATTCGTTATCCCGCATCCACGAGGAAGCCCCTTTTAATGCTTTGGACAAGCACATGTCCCAAAAAGAAACGCTGCCGCGTACCAAATCGCACGAGATCGAATCGCTGCGATTTTTGACCGACCAGCTGCTGCGATGCGGAGTGTCGCTGCGCGAGGTGGACGGCTTTTTCTACGGCTTCAACATTCCGCAGATCGGCAAGGAATTTGACCTGCTGCGCTTTACGGATAAACTCTGCCTGAACATCGAGCTGAAATCCATTCCGGTTTCCGCCGAACAAATGCTGAATCAGCTGCTGAAAAACCGGTATTATCTGCGGCATCTGGGAAAACGCCTGCGGCTGTACACGGTCATCACCTCCACGATGGAGTGCTACAAGCTGTCCATGAACGATGAGCTAATTGCCGTTGAATTTGACGATCTTGCAGGGGCCGTTCGCCAAACGGCTGCCGGCTGCGAATGGGATATCGACAGCAAATTCCGTGTTTCCCAGTATCTGGTTTCGCCCCTGAACACCCCCGAGCGCTTTATTCAGGGGGAATATTTTTTAACGCAGGCGCAGGCGCGCATTAAAAAAGAAATGCTGTCGAATATGGACGAAGTGCTGTTCGGCGCTTTTTTCCATCTGACCGGGCGGCCCGGCACCGGCAAGACCCTGCTGCTTTACGATGTGGCGAAAACCCTTTCCAAAAGCGGAAAAACGCTGGTGATCCACTGCGGAAACATTTCCTCCGGCCAAATCAAGATCAGCGATGCTGTGGAAAATCTGCGCATCGTTTCGGCAGAAGCCATTCTGCAGGAGGGCTTTTCCCTTGCGCGGTACAGCTTTGTGCTGGTGGACGAGTCGCACCGCATTCACGAACAGCCCTTTGCCGCCATCTGCCGCTCGGTGATGGAAAACGACCAGATCTGCATTTTTTCCTCTGACCCTGAGCAGGTGCTTTCCTATGCGGAAAGAAAGCGCGACATTGTGGCCGCGATCCGCTCGCTGCCCTTGGACGGCGAATATACGCTGTCGGAAAAGATCCGCTCCAATCAGGCGCTGCATTCCTTTATCACCTGTATGCTGGATCTCAACCACCGGCCCCGCACCCCCATGAACTATCAGGATGTGCAGCTGAACTACGCCAACACCACCGGTGAGGCGCAGGAGCTGCTGGACTATTACAGGGAAAAGGGCTTTATCTTTATCAATTACACAAAATCCAGCCTTGCGCAAAGCCCCTATGCGATCTATGAAGAGGATTACGACACGCATCATGTGATCGGGCAGGAGTTTGACAAGGTTGTGATGCTGATGGACTCCTCGTTTTATTATGACGAGGAGGATAAGCTGCAGGCCGTGCCCCAGCCGGGCTCGGACTATTTATATCCCAATCTGTTTTATCAGGGGGTCACCCGTGCCCGGGAAAAGCTGGCGGTGATCGTGGTGCAGGCCCCGGCACTGTTTGAAAAGGTGCTTTCCATTCTGCAATGATCGCCCCGCGCCAAAGCAGCAAGGATATGTTTTTCCTGTGCAAAATCGACTCTCCGAACGCCCATAGCACAGTCTAAAGTTTCCCAAATGGTAAGCCTTGTCCGTTTTTCATGTTTTTCAATGAATCCGAGTGAAAATTCACTTTTCATTCACTTTGAACAGTGAAAATCACTTTTATCTTGACTCGCTGCCCTTTCGTACCTGCATTTCTGCAGGCTTGCGGGAGGGCTTTTTATTTTCCTGCCATACCGCTTTTGCCCGGCTTTCACAGGCCGTTTTTTTCGCCCGATCTCGGCACAGCGCATGGTTTTTTTCAAAAGTATAGACCCCATAGGAGGAATATGCTAAAATAGACGAAATATGTTTCCCGCCCGGAATTCGGCCAGGCGGGAAAAGGAGGATCATTCATGTCTGATAAAATCGACTATTCACAGGGCATTTACGATGCCCGCAGTTTGGGCACGCCCCGGCTGCTCCATTCTGGGGGCACAGCATATGTTTGCCATGTTCGGTGCCACAGTGCTGGTGCCGCTGCTCACCGGCCTGAGCGTGAGCACCACCCTTTTGTGCGCCGGTTTGGGCACGCTGCTGTTCCACTTTTTGTGCAAGGGCAAGGTGCCCGCATTTTTGGGCTCCAGCTTTGCCTATCTGGGCGGCTTTGCCATTGTAACCAACAACGGCGAGCACCCCGAAAACCTGCCCTATGCCTGTGCAGCCGTGGCCATCTCCGGCTTGGTGTATGTGCTGTTCAGCTGCCTGATCTCGGCATTCGGCATTCGCCGCATGATGAAGTTCTTTCCCCCGGTGGTCACCGGCCCCATCATCATTTCCATCGGCCTGATCCTGGCCCCCAGCGCCATCAAGAACTGCCAGAGCAACTGGCTGCTGGCCTTTGCGGCGCTGGCCACCGTGATCGTGTGCAACATCTGGGGCAAGGGCATGGTGAAGATTCTGCCCATTCTGCTGGGCGTGCTGGTTTCCTATGCGGTGGCCCTTGTCACGGGCGCTGTGGACTTTCAGGCCATCAGCGATGCCGCATGGCTCGGCGTTCCGGTACACACCGCGCGCATGGGCCTGTTTGCCATGGACGGCAGCGAGCAGTTTATCAGCGCCATTTTCACCATCGTGCCCATTGCGCTGGCCACCATGATGGAGCATATCGGCGATATTGCCGCCATCAGCGCCACCACCGGCAAAAACTATATCCGTGACCCCGGCCTGAACAAAACCCTGCTGGGCGACGGTTTGGCCACGGCCATGGCCGGCTTGCTGGGCGGCCCCGCCAACACCACCTACGGCGAAAACACCGGCGTGCTGGCCCTGACCAAAATTTACGACCCGCTGGTGATCCGCATTGCGGCCGTGTTTGCCATGGTGCTGAGCTTCTGCCCCAAATTTGAAGCTGTGATCAACACCATTCCCACCGGCATTGTGGGCGGCATCAGCTTTGTGCTCTACGGCATGATCTCGGCCATCGGCGTGCGCAACGTGGTGGAAAATCAGGTGGATTTCACCAACTCCCGCAACCTGATCATCGCCGCTGTGATTTTGGTATCCGCCCTGGGCTTCAACTCGGTGGGCGGCTTTACCTTCAGCGTGGCAGGCGTGACCATCAGCCTTTCGGGCCTTGCCATCGCTGCACTGGCAGGCATTGGCCTGAATGTGCTGCTGCCCGGCAATGACTATGAATTCGATAAAACCACCGGCGACGGCGAAGGTGCCAGCCTGCGCGTGTGATCAAAGCCCCCTGCGGTTTTGCGGAAAATGCCGCGGAAAGCTTTTTAAGTTCAGATATAAGGCTGCCCGGCCGGTTCGTTTTGAACCGGCCGGGCACTTTTTCGGGTTTTGCCTTGGAGAAAAGAAAGATCCCACCGATGCAGCATCGATGGGATCTTTTGTTTGGAGCGGCTGACGAGGCTCGAACTCGCTACCTCCACCTTGGCAAGGTGGCGCTCTACCAGATGAGCTACAGCCGCTTATAAATGGTGCCTCCGATCGGAATCGAACCAATGACACGGGGA
>Ga0129310_1003475_pt1 | contig 10153 bp, 6 predicted proteins | sample Go1ome_2_FD_94433 | JGI IMG/M metagenome (GOLD analysis project Ga0129310, IMG submission 94433) | Western lowland gorrila individual fecal microbial communities from Wisconsin, USA - Go1022A metagenome | ecosystem: Host-associated > Mammals > Digestive system > Large intestine > Fecal | place...
CCGGCAAGCTGCCCCAGCGCAAGCTGGTGACCACCGCCGCCGCCGGTTACTCCAGCTACGGCAACCAGATCGGCCTGGCCACCGGTCAGGTGAACGAGCTGTATCACCCCGGTTACATTGCCAAGCGCATGGAAATCGGTGCTGTAGTGGGCGCGGCGCCCGCCAGCAATGTGCGCCGCGAAGTGCCCGCCCCCGGCGACACCGTGGTTCTGCTGGGCGGCCGCACCGGCCGTGACGGCTGCGGCGGCGCAACCGGTTCTTCCAAGGCCCACAAACTGGAAAGCCTGGAGACCTGCGGCGCTGAGGTACAGAAGGGCAACGCCCCTGTGGAGCGCAAGCTGCAGCGCCTGTTCCGCAACGCGGAAGCCTGCCGCATGATCAAGCGCTGCAACGACTTCGGTGCCGGCGGCGTGAGCGTTGCCATCGGCGAGCTGGCCGACGGCCTGGCCATCGACCTGAACGCCGTGCCCAAGAAGTACGATGGCCTGGACGGCACCGAGCTGGCCATCAGTGAGAGCCAGGAGCGCATGGCCGTGGTTCTGGCCCCGGAAGACACCCAGCGCTTCATCGAGCTGGCTCACAGCGAGAATCTGGAGGCCACTCTGGTGGCCAAGGTGACCGCGGAGCCTCGCCTGACCATGACCTGGAACGGCAAGACCATCGTGGACATCAGCCGCGAATTCCTGGCCTCCAACGGTGCCGAAAAGCACACCGATGTGAAGGTTCTGCCCGGCCACATCTACCAGCCCCAGTGGGCCGGCAGCAGCTTCGGCGAAAAGATGAAGAATCTGGTCAGCGACCTGAACGTTGCCAGCAACAAGGGCCTGAGCGAGCGGTTTGACTCCACCATCGGCGCTGCCACCGTGCTGATGCCCTTCGGCGGCAAGTATCAGCTGACCCCCGCTATGGCCATGGCCGCCAAGCTGCCTGTGGACGGCGAAACCACCACCTGCAGCGGCATGGCCTGGGGCTTCAACCCCTATCTGATGGAACAGAGCCAGTATCACGGCGCTTATCTGGCCGTGGTGGAGAGCGTTTCCAAGCTGATTGCCGCTGGTTTTGAGCGCGAGAACGCCTACCTGACCTTCCAGGAGTACTTCGAGCGCCTGGGCAGTGACCCCACCCGCTGGGGCAAGCCTCTGGCCGCCCTGCTGGGCGCGCTGGACGCTCAGCTGGCCCTGGGCCTGGGCGCCATCGGCGGCAAGGACAGTATGTCCGGCAGCTTTGAAAAGATGGACGTGCCCCCCACTCTGGTGAGTTTTGCCACCGCAGTTGGCCCCACCAGCCGGGTCACCAGCCCCGAGTTCAAGGCTGTGGGCAACCGTGTGGTGCTGCTGCAGCCCAAATACGCCGATGCCCTGCTGCCTGAAACCGAGAGCCTAAAAGAGGTGTACGCCCAGGTGCAGAAGCTCATCGGCGAGGGCAAGGCCAAGGCCGTTTCCACCCCGGGCTACGGCTGCCTGGCCGAAAGCCTGTTCAAGATGTGCGTCGGCAACCGCATCGGCCTGGCTCTGGAGAACGTGGAGGCCGAGGAGCTGTTCCGCCCCGCTTACGGCAGCTTTGTGCTGGAAGTGCCCGAGGATGTGACCGTTGGCCGCACCATCGGCCGCACCACCGAGGCCTATACCCTGAGCTTGAACGGCGATGCGCTGGATCTGGCCGACCTCCAGGAGATCTGGGAAGCCCGTCTGGAGCCTGTGATGCCCTACCGTGCCAAGGGCGAAGCCGTGGCGCCCATCAGCCACAACGAGCCGGAGGCCCGCCTGCGTCACGCCCCCATCACCATTGCCAAGCCCCGGGTCATCATTCCCGTGTTCCCCGGCACCAACTGCGAGTACGACACCGCGCAGGCCTTTGAGAAGGCCGGTGCCGAGGCGCAGGTGCTGGTCATCAACAACCTGACCCCCTCCGCCGTGGCGGAGAGCTGCGAGGCTCTGGTCAAGGCCATCAAGAACAGCCAGATCGTCATGCTGCCCGGCGGCTTCTCCGGCGGCGACGAGCCGGATGGCAGCGCCAAGTTCATCACCGCTTTCTTCCGTGCCCCTGCTGTCACCGAGGCCGTGAACGAGCTGCTGAAACAGCGGGATGGCCTGATGCTGGGCATCTGCAACGGCTTCCAGGCGCTGGTCAAGCTGGGTCTGGTGCCCTATGGCGAGATCCGGGATATGGACGCCAACTGCCCCACCCTGACCTTCAACACCCTGGGCCGTCACCAGAGCAAGCTGGTACACACCCGCGTGGCTTCCAACAAGAGCCCCTGGCTGTGCAGCTGTGAGCCGGGCGACGAGTACCTGGTGGCCATCAGCCACGGCGAGGGCCGCTTCGTAGCGCCTCAGAGCGTGCTGGATCAGCTGGTCGCCAACGGCCAGGTGGCCACCCAGTACACCGACCTGAACGGCCAGCCCACGATGGACCTGAGCTACAATCCCAACGGCAGCCTGCTGGCCATTGAGGGCATCACCAGCCCCGACGGCCGCGTTCTGGGCAAGATGGGCCACACCGAGCGCCGCGGCCACGATCTGTACAAGAACGTGCCCGGCGACACCAGCATGCCCCTGTTTGAAAACGGCGTGAAGTACTTCACCCGCTAAGGCGGAGTGCCGCGCATTTCCCTGACCCGGCATTGAGCCGATCATAAAAATGAGCCGCGATATGGATGCAACACCATATCGCGGCTCGTTTTGTTTTTTCTGTTCCCGTTACAATCTGGGCAGCACGAACGCTGCCAGCCCCAACTGTGCCACCAGAATGGCCGGTGCGCCGTACCGAAACGCCGGTTTAAGGGTCTTGTGATGGAACAGGCGCATTCCTGCCAAAAGCCCCACGCTGCCCCCCAGGGCCGCCAACCCCAGCAGGGTTCTCTCACGGATGCGCCACCTCCCCCTGCGCGCCCGGTGCTTATCCGTCCCGCAAAGCACGAAGTCCAGCAGGTTGATCGCCAGAAGGTAAACCATGGGCAAATCCGTGAATGTCATTATGAGAAACTCCTCTCGCTGCCAAAAACTTGTTTTTTCATGATACCATTCGCGCTGTTTCTTGTAAAGTCGGCCCGGAATGGGTGCGCGTGAGCCAAATGCTTTGTGCGCCTCGTAAATTTCAAACGTATACTCGTACTATTTGAATTTCTTTAAAAAATTCAAAGAAATTTGGAATAAAGTGTTGACAAATCACCCCAAATTTAGTATTATAAATGAGCACCAAGTGAGGCATGGAAAGATGGCTGAGCTGGTCTAAGGCGCACGACTGGAAATCGTGTAAGGGCTAACCCCCTTCGAGGGTTCGAATCCCTCTCTTTCCGCCAGATAAAGGCCCAAAATGAAACTCATCGTTTCATTTTGGGCCTTGTCTTTTTATCAGTGCAAAGCTTAATCGTTCAACCTCTGCTGCGCCCTTCCCTGTCATGTCTTGCGGCAGAGAAAAATGCCGATTCATGCAGCCATTTCAATGGCTGCATGATTTTCCCTTGTAAAATATCTTCATCTTTGTTACTATATTATTAGAAGTTCCGTATTCATCCAATGGAACCACAGTGCTGTAAAATAAAGGGGGCGATCTTCCATGGCACGATGCACCACTCCAACCTGTGTTCTCACACTTCCCTTGCGTTTGGAAAAATGGCAGGAAGATCGCCTTGCCAAACGGTTTGAAATCGCCCGCAAAATTTACAATGCATTATTGGGCGCAGAGCTGAAAAAGCTCCGCCGTTTGGAGCAAACACCGGAATATCGGGCAATCAAAAAAGAGCTTGCTGCACTATACAGCGAAAAGGAAAAGAATGCTGATCGAATTCGTGCTCTTTATAAAGAACGCAATAAACTTTTGAAAGATAATTCTTTTACCGAATACGGATTCACCATTGATGCAAAATTTTATTACAAACATTTTCGCACTAACATTGGGTCCTGCGTCGCTGTTCATTGCATTGCCCCACAGGTTTGGAGCGCTTTTGAGAAATATCTTTTTGGAAACGGCAAGCGCATTCATTTTAAACGGCCTGGAGAAATTTATTCGCTGCGCGGTTATTCTTCAAAAGCGAGCAGCGGCCTCGAAATCATATACCGCGGTGACCATATTGAGTGGAACAAACTGCATCTTCCATTAAAGTTGGACCCCGGGAACCAATACGAAGAAGGAATGCTGACCAATCGCGTCAAATATGTCCGCATTCTTCGTCGGCCCGGTAAGAATCGCGATCACTGGTATGCTCAGCTCACCCTGGAGGGGCTTCCCGCAATTAAACGGGATGGCGAAACGGGCGATCCGGTTCACCCCATTGGGAACGGGCCTGTTGGAATTGACATCGGTCCTCAGACAATTGCCTATTCCTCGGCCAAAGAAGCTGGTTTGCTGGAGTTGGCCGACCGGGTGCAAAACATTGAGGATAAAAAATGCCGAATTCTGCGCAAGATGGATCGCAGCCGACGGGCTACGAACCCGGGGAACTACAACCCGGATGGAACCATAAAGCGCGGCGTTCCTTTGACTCGGAACAAATCCAAGCGCTATTTTCGGCTGCAAAAGGAATTGGCCTGGATTCAGCATCAACAGGCAGCCATCCGGAAAGAGCAGCACGTCGCTCTGGCAAATTATCTGCTCACTTTGGGTGATCGCTTTTACATTGAAGACATGAATTGGCAGGGTTTGGCCCGTCGGGCAAAAGGAACCGCCGTTCCGGAAGAAGAAAAAACGCACAAACGAAAAAAGCGGTTTGGAAAATCCATTGCAAACAAAGCCCCTGCCGCACTGGTTACCATTTTGAAGAACAAATGCACCTCACTTGGTTTGTCCGGAGTAATTCCGATAAACACCAAGGTCCGTGCAAGCCAGTACAATCATTTAACCGATTCTTACCAAAAGAAAGAACTCTCTCAACGGTGGAATGAAATGCCGGATGGGCGAAAAATCCAACGAGATCTCTATTCCGCATTTCTCCTTCAGCATATGAATTCGCAACTGGATGGATTCTATCGCGCTGCTTTGCAGCGCGACTATGAATCCTTTGTATCCCTGCATGATCAGGCAATACGTCGAGCGGCCGCTGCACCCAAATTCATTTCCAGTATGGGCGTTAAGCGAACCGCCAATTAACATGAAACGACGGTGTGTTTCGCACCAATAGAACCGGTCGATTGTCCGTCCGAGGCTGTCGTTAATAGTGACATTGGTCGCTTTGGCAGCAGAAGAGTATGGGGAACATAGTGAGCGCGGCTTCCGCTTTCAGGTTGTCGAAAAGCTATCTACCCGCTCACAGCACATTTTACAATGCTGTATCCATTTCTCTGTGCAGTTTTGCCGATGCAGCCCGTATGTGGTGTGCTGAGGCAAAGACATACAGGCGCGTTGCACAAAGTAAGTAGCCCTGATGCAGCCCGTATGTGGTGTGCTGAGGCAAAGGTTCCCCCTGCAACCCACCCATTTTATCCCCCATTTTTTATTCAATTTCTATCACGGTTCACACCGTGTCATCCTCTTTACAAAAGCAGACCCGGCCAACGGAATCACTCCGTTTGGCCGGGTCTGCTTTATCTTATATCGATTCTGCTTACCGCTCAGCGCGTGCAAACGCCGCAAATGCCTTGTAGGCCATGTACACGTCCACCTTTGCCACCAGCTCAAAGGGAGCATGCATGCTCAGCACGGGCACGCCCAGGTCAATGGTATCCACGTTGCGGCGGGCCACAAACTTTGCCACGGTGCCGCCGCCGCCCTGGTCTACCTTGCCCAGTTCGCCGGTCTGCCAGGCCACCCCGGCTTCATCCAGCAGGTCGGCAAAGTAGGCCACCAGCTCCGCCGAAGCATCGTTGGTGCTGCTCTTTCCGCCGCCGCCGGTGTACTTGGTCAGGCAAACGCCCTTGCCTGCATACGCGCTGTTGCGCTTATCGCTCACGTCCGGGAAGGTCGGGTCAAACGCATTGGTCACATCCGAAGAAAGGCACTTGGAGGCCATCAGGGTGAGCACATAGTCCGCATTCTGGCCCTGGCACAGCTGCTGAATGAAATGGAACACATAATCGCTCTGCAAGCCGGTCACGCCGTCCGAGCCGATCTCTTCCTTGTCCGTCAGCACACACAGGGTGGTAAACCAGGGGTTCTGCACCTCAATCTCCGCCACCAGCGCCGGATATGCTTCCACCAGGTCGTCCTGGCCGTATGCGCCGATCAGCGACCGGTCAAATCCAACGTCCTTGGCCTTGTAGGCAGGCACCGCCTCGATCTCCGCACGAATGAAGTCCTTCTCCACCAGGCCGTACTGCTCGTTCAGCAGCCGCATGGTAAACAGCTTTACCCGCTGCTTGGCATCCTCATCCTCGATGGGCAGGCTGCCCACCACGATGTTCAGCTCTTCGCCCTTGATGCCGCCCTTCAGGGTGCGGTTGTTCTGGTCTGCCGAAAGATGCGGCAGCAGGTCGGTCACGCAGAACACCGGGTCGCTCTCTTTTTCGCCGACGCAGAAGTCCACCCGTTCGCCCCCTGCCTTATACAGCACCCCGTGCAGGGCCAGAGGCACCGCCGTCCACTGGTATTTGCGCAGGCCGCCGTAATAGTGGGTCTTAAACAGGGCCAGGCCGCCCTCTTCATACAGGGGCAGCTGCTTCAGGTCCAGCCGGGGCGAATCGATGTGGGCCATGTTCATGTGAATGCCTGCCTCCAGCGGGGCACGCCCCACCGTGGCCGCCAGCACGCATTTGCCGCGGTTGTTGTAATAGACCTTCTCCCCTGCCTGGTAGCGGCGGCCGGCCTCAAACGGCTTATAGCCCGCCTCTTCCAGCATTTTCACGCTGAGGGCCGCAGCTTCCCGCTCGGTCTTTCCCGCGTCCAGAAATGCCTTGTAGCCCTCGCAGAAGCGCTCTGCCTTTGCGAACACGCCGCTCTCTTCGTCCACCGCCGGTTTGGCCGTGTACAGCAGCTCTTTTTCCAGCTGCTTTGCCGTTTTATTTTCCATATGGTTTTCACTCCCTCTGGCCGGTCCTTCCGGCCGCCTGCCGTTCGGGCTGCGGAACGCTTCCGCTCGGTCGGTATGTTTTGTTCCGGTCAGCTGTACAGCCGCCGGTAGGTCTCATAATTCTGATTGATCTTTTTCACATACAGGGCCATCTGTTCGTAGGGGAAGCGGTTCAGCGTGACGCCATTCTCACTGCACTCGCCGCTTTCCAACAGCTGATCCACGGTGCCCCAGCCGCTGTGATAGGCCGCTGCCGCCGTGGAAATGTCCCCATCGTATCGCTCCAGCGTGATCTTCAGGTAATACGTTCCGAAGCGGACGTTCACCTCCGGGTCATACAGGCTGGCGAACTCCAGCGTCTCCGTCGGCGCAATGCGGGATTTCAGCCAGTCGAACGTCTCCTCCGTGATCTGCATCAGGCCGCGGGCATCGACGCTGGACTGGGCAGTGGGTTCAAAATCGCTCTCCGTGCAGATGAAGCTGTACACCAGCAGCGGGTCCAGTTCATACTTTCCGGCGTAATACTCCACATACTCGCTGTATTTCCGGGGGTGAAACGCCCGCTCAATTGCGTCCACGCCCCAGCGCAGGCCCACCACGCCGATGGCCAGCAACAGCACCAGACTGACCCAAAGCCCCATCCGCTTGTGCAGCCGCTTCATTGGTCCCCCCGCAGTGCCGCCAGCACCTGCAGCGTGCGCGCTTTCAGCTGTTCCCGGGTGCCGTCGTTGCGGATCTCATAGTCCGCCCAGCGCAGCAGCTCCTGCTCCGGCATCTGGGCATCCAGCCGCCGCCGGGCCATTTCGGGGGCAATGCCGTCCCGGGCGCAGATGCGCGCCACCGAGGCTTCCAGCGGCGCGGTGACCACCACAAAGCCGTTGCATTCTTTTTCAAAGGGCGAGCCGATGATCACGGCTCCGTCCACAAAATACAGGTCGGCCCCCTGCTGCTCTGCCAGCCGGCCCTGGCGGTTCAGTTCCGCCACAATGGCCGGATGGGTAATGCTCGAGAGCGCCTTTGTGCCCTCGGCGGTTTTAAACGCCCGGTCGGCCAGCAGGCGGCGGCGCAGGTGCCCTTCTTCGTCCAGAATATCCACTCCGAAGCGCTCCGTCAGCTGCGGAATGCAGGGGGAGCCGTCCATCAGGATCTGGCGGGCCACCAGATCCGCATCCGCCACAAAGCAGCCCTGCGCCCGCAGAAACGCCGTCACCTGAGACTTGCCGCACCCACTGCGGCCGGTGATTCCGATGGTCCTCATAATTCCACCACCTGGAAGCCTGCCGCGCGCAGCAGGCGATTGTACACGGCAAGGGCCACGCCTTCCTGCCCAGGGCAGCGTGCGTACACCTGCTTTGCCCCCTCCTCGTCCAGTTCACGCAGGGCGCGGAACAGGTCGTGTGCCTGAGCAGCAGGGTCGTTCTCACTGCCGTAGGTCACGCAGGGCACCGGCAGACTTTCCGGCTCGCCCGCAAAGCACAGGCAGAATACGCCCTCGGCCTTATGGGCTTCCACATAGGCCGCATACTGCGCAAAGCTGCCCCGCACAATGACCACATTGGCCTTGGGGGCATAGTGCTTATACTTCATGCCGGGCGAGCGGGCGATCTCGCCCTCCTTCAGCTTGTGGGTGATGGCCCCGGCCAGCAGGACCTCTTCGCCCAGCGCCTCGGCCAGCTGCTGCTGGGTGATGTACCCGGGGCGCAGCAGCACCGGCTGAGGCCCGGAGATGTTGATGACCGTGGATTCCACGCCCACCTTGCAGGCACCGCCGTCCAGAATCAGAGGCAGCCGGCCATCCATATCCGCCAGCACATCCTGTGCGGTGGTGGGGCTGGGGCTTCCGGAGCGATTGGCCGAAGGTGCCGCAAAGGGCAGGCCGGACAGTTCCACCAGGCGGTGGGCCACCGGGTCGGAGGGCATGCGCACGGCCACGGTATCCAGCCCGGCGCACACCTCATCCGCCAGCCGCGGCCCGCGGGGCAGAATCATGCTCAGGGGGCCGGGCCAGAAGGCCTTCGCCAGCTTTTCGGCGCGGGGGGTGATCTTCTGCACCACCTGCTCCATCCGGGCCAAGCTGTCCACATGGACGATCAGGGGATTGTCCTGCGGGCGGCCTTTGGCCTCAAAGATTTTCTTCACGGCAGCGCCGTCAAACGCGCTGCCCGCAATGCCATACACCGTTTCGGTGGGAATGGCAACGATTTCGCCCTGTGCCATCAGGCGCGCCGCCTGTGCGACGCTCTCTTCGTTGGCAGGCAAAAGCAATGTATTCATCTCAGTACCTTCTTTGTTGTAGGGGCTGTGCCCATCCGGCGGCTTTACGCCTCGGTCTGGCTTTGCCGCAGTTTTTCCGCCTGATCGGCGGCGGCCAAGGCATCCAGTATCTCGTCCAGATTGCCGTCCAGTACGGAATCCAGTTTGTACAGCGTCAGCCCGATGCGGTGATCCGTAACGCGCCCCTGGGGGAAATTGTAGGTGCGGATGCGCTCGCTGCGGTCGCCGCTGCCCACCTGGCTTCGGCGGGTCTCGTCCAGGGCGTCTTTCTGCTCCTGCTGTTTTTGCTGCAGCAGGCGGCTGCGCAGCACCTTTAAAGCTTTGTCTTTGTTTTTATATTGGCTTCGCTCATCCTGGCATTCCACCACCATGCCCGTGGGCAGGTGCGTCACCCGGATGGCGCTGGAGGTTTTGTTGATGTGCTGGCCGCCGGCGCCGGACGAGCGGAATGTGTCGATCTTCAGCTCCGACGGGTCCAGTTCCAGGTCCACCTCTTCCGCTTCCGGCATAATGGCCACTGTCACGGCGGAGGTGTGAATGCGGCCCTGCATCTCGGTCTCCGGAACCCGCTGCACACGATGTACGCCGCCCTCGAACTTCAGGCGGCTGTAAGCGCCCTGCCCTTCCACAGAAAAGCTGACCTCTTTTACGCCGCCCAGCTCGGTTTCATTGCAGTTCAAAACCTCACACTGCCAGCCCTTGCGCTGGGCGTACATTGCGTACATGCGCCACAGGCTGTGTGCAAACAGGGCGGCTTCCTCTCCGCCCGTTCCCGCGCGGATCTCAAAAATAATGTTTTTATCGTCGTTTTCATCCCGGGGCAGCAGCAAAAGCTGCAGCGTCTGGGTCAGCTGCTCCAACTGCTTCCGGCTTTTTCTCAGTTCCTGCTGAACCATCTCCCAGAATTCCGGTTCCAGCCCGCGCTCATCCAAAAGC
>Ga0129310_1003476_pt1 | contig 10151 bp, 13 predicted proteins | sample Go1ome_2_FD_94433 | JGI IMG/M metagenome (GOLD analysis project Ga0129310, IMG submission 94433) | Western lowland gorrila individual fecal microbial communities from Wisconsin, USA - Go1022A metagenome | ecosystem: Host-associated > Mammals > Digestive system > Large intestine > Fecal | place...
CGTGGAGCTCTGGATCAGCGCAGTTACGAGCGCCCCTACCATAATACCAAGGATCGGATTTCCGCCGAGTACGGCAAAGGCTTTTGAAAAGATCGGAGCGTCTGTATATGGTGCGACCGAGCTGGACATAAATGTCAGACCCACAAAGAGAAATCCGATACCGATACAGATTTCTCCTACCAGACTGTCTTTTTTCTTTTTAGAAAACATGAGCCCAAAGGCACCGATACCTACAAACAGGGGCGCAAAAAATGAAGGCTGCAGTACCTTCATCGCATCTCCCAGCTCGTTTAAGGACACCATCCATGCCGTGATCGTCGTACCGATATTGGCACCCATGATAACTCCGACCGCCTGAGTCAGATCTAATATCCCGGCATTTACAAATCCAACGACCATAACCGTTGTAGCACCACTGCTGTGCAGGATCGCCGTGATCAGAGCTCCCAGAGCAATTGCCAGTATACGGTTATTGGTCACCATCCGCAGGAAGTTATTCATCCGGCTTCCCGCAGATTTCTGCATTCCGTCTCCCATTATACTCATTCCGTAAAGGAACATTCCCAGTCCTCCGAGAAACGTAAAAATACTCGATAGCATATCGATGTTCATAGAATTTATCCCCCATGTTATAGTCAAGATCCGTCTATGCTATCATATCATAGGGATCCATTCTTTTTCAATTGTATTTGAAATATTTGTAAATAATAGGTAAATATCATGAAAAAGAACTGCTGATTTTGTTGCTTTTCTTTATTTTTTTCTTTTACTTAAGCTTCTTCATGGCGGTCTTCACCTCTTTGTGGAACTGCTCCCATTTATCTTCATGATCCACAAAATATTTAGGGCAGATCTTTCCCGTCACATCGTAATGGCGGATCACATCCTCCGGCTTCAGGCGAAATTCCACACAAAGATACGCACAGAGCTTTACAAGGGACTGGTATGTACTGTCATAAAATTCTCCGGTCTCATCCGGATGGCAGCATTCAATGGAGATCGTGTCACTGTTTCGGTTGTTGGAGGCGTATGCAACCTCGTTTAACGGGATGCACTGCACCACCTCTCCCTCCAGACCGATGACAAAATGACTGCTGACCGAAGTGGTATTGCTTCCGCTCTGATCCTTCAGAGATTCAAAATAGTTTCTGTTTTCCCGCGCCGTGCTGCAGGGATTCGCCACATAATGCACGACGATCCCGTTAACTTTTTCCAACGGCTTCTGCGGCCTCGAATATGGATTGGGGGTCAGATAAGCAGCCTTTACATATTCCGGAATTTCCACATTCCCCGGATCGACCGTTCCTTTTCCCACTGTCATCTTTATAAGGACTGCCACTGCAGCCAGAATGATAAGGACAGACACTCCCAGCAGTGCTAAAAACAGATTCCTTCTTATTTTTTCCTGTCGTCTTCTTTCCATTCGCCGCATTTCCCGGCGAAGGCGCCTTTCTTCCTCTCCCATTCCCATTTAAAGGCTTCCTTTCTCTGTATGGTCTATTCGTACATATAGTTTTGCGGTCGCATACTTGGTCGAGCGGATATTCGCAATTGAAGCAGGGGACTTACTTGATTCGCTTAAACAGTCCTTGCCTCGTAGAAAATCAGGTATTCATCCCCTGTCGGTTCCTTATTGGCATCACAGTTTTGGGCAAAGCTCCATTCCAGCAATACCCCTCTGCCTTCGAGCATATCGTCGCGAAACAGCCTCCTGATCTCATTTACATGTCTCAAAAGCTCCTTCTTTTCTGGGGGCGAGAGAAAATGGCCATTTCCGTCTATAAGCTCGACATCTCCTTTGATGCGGATCGTTACCTCGCGGTCCATATAAGTGACCAAGTTCCACAGGTCTTTATTTACCGCCTCGATCACGATCTCATTTGCATAAATATTCAATGTCCCGCTTTTGTTGGCAAGAAAATAGGGATAGTAAATAACGATCCCTTTATTCCCGAGCTCATGCGAAAGCCTGTCCGCAAACTCCTTTGCCGTGCTGCTGTCTGCGCCCACCAAGCGCGGAAGATTAAGGTCATCTCCCGCAAACACGGCACTGCGGATCGTCCACAGATAATTGCCGTCCATGAACTCATTTCCTGTATATTCTCTCCATGGAATCGAGGGAAGGCGCATGTTTTTTAATTCATAAAATCCCATCAGTTTATTCATTCGAGTCTCCATGATCATGCATTAAATTTTTGTCCGGAAAATTTTTCATACACAGCGATCGCATAGGAATCCATCATTCCGGAGATATAGTCACAGATCAGGCGCTGCTGAAGCTCTCCTTCATCCTGACCTGCAAGGTTGTCATACTGCTTTATCAGCTCCTTTGCTCTGTATTCCGGAGGAAGATACATACGGTCTCCCGAGTAAAGCTCCTTTAAGAAACAGATGACCTTTCGGCCCTCCTGTTCATAATGATATACCTCATCATTGTGGTTGATACATCTGAACACGATATCCTTTAAACCATGGATCAGCTCTTTATAGTGCAAAAAGCCCAGCTCCTGCGACTGCAGGGTTCCTGTCTTTTCCTTCATTTTATCACTCACATCAACAAGACCGATATCATTTAAGGCCAGATTGATCAGGCTGGAGGCCAGCTCCTGCCTAAACAGCTTGGAATACTGCGTGGAATCGATCTTATTTTTCCCGTATCCTGCCTTTTCTCTGGCCGTTCTCACCAGCTCCTCCAGCTTTTGGTATGAGTCGCTGTTCCCATAGGCCGCATTATAATCATGGAGGATCTCATCTATCGTATAAGCCTTTACGCGCAGACCATCCTCGAGATCATGCGCGGCATACGCGATCTCATCTGCTATATCTACAATCTGAACATCCAGCGTCCTCACTCTTATTACATTTTCGTTTATAAAGCGGTTAAGCAGATCATAGTCGTCCTGATAAATAAATTTCTGTTTTTTGTGTTCTTTTCCCTGCCTGCTTTCTTCTTTATAAAGCTCGGCATCAAAGGTACGAAAATATTTCACGACAGAAAGCAGGGTTCTGTAGGTCAGGTTCAGTCCCTGAAAATCCGGGCGCTTTTTTTCCAGCTTTGTCAGGATACGAAGTGTCTGTGCATTTCCCTCAAAGCCTCCGACATCGGCAAACAGCTCATGCAGGACCCGTTCCCCGGCATGTCCGAAGGGTGGATTTCCCAAATCATGAGCCAGAGCTCCGGCTTCCACAATATAGCTCTCTCCGGCATCGTATTGTATCGTACCTGCGATCGAACGGGCGATCTGTGCTACCTCAAGGCTGTGGGTCAATCTGTTTCGGAAAAACTGGTCATTTTTGATCCCTAAAAGCTGCATTTTCCCCTGCAGCCTTCTGAATGATGAGGAATACATGATCCGGGCATAATCTCTCTGGAACGGTCCATCCGGCCTGTAACGCGGTTCTTCTTTGTTCACATAGGATTCCATTGAATCACACTTTAACGGATTTAATAATGTTCTTTTAATCTTTTCCCTATCGATCTCTAACGGACTCTTTGTGATAGCTTCCATTTGTCTATTCCTCCCCTTCGTAAGCACTCCTCTACCTGATATCCATCTTATCGAATCCGGCGCGTAAAGTCAACCTTTCTGCGATTTTGAAAAACAGGCAAATCCCCCAATTCTCTTTATATTTCTCCATATCCCGTAGGAGCCGTTACCTGTTCCCATTATTACGATCTCTTTATTACGAATATGGACTTGCTTCGGTATAAAAACTATGTGATGCTGGCATTTTCATCGAGTATGTGATAAACTTCTATTGTCTGTTTGGACCGCCTCCTTTGATTTTGAGTTTGGCTTGCGACACCATTCGCATCATATCACAGGAGGCTTTATTTTGTTATCCTCACCGTTTCCACTTATTCCATTCTCTCCAGCATAGCTGGGGGATTAGACTTTTCATTTAGAAAAGCCCGGAAGGATATCCCCTCCGAGCTGTTGCGGCATCGCAACCGATTCATTTAATTTCAACATCCGGAATCAGCCTTTCAGGATAAAATACCAGCTCATAATGATACTTGTCTGTTCCTTTCGGCTCCGTCTACTCCATTATATAGCAGATCCAGTCATTAAGATAAATGTAGTCCTTATAATACTGATCCTCTCCAGTCTTAATCGTTGCTACCAATTCATTTGACTCATTATTACTAAGTGCCATATACCCTTCTGCCTGAAGCATGATTGTATCCGTTCTTGCATTTGTAACCGTAATTCTGCGATAAACATTAAATTCATTCGCGTCCTTTGACAGATTGTAATTCACTGTAGATGCTGTTGAATAGCCAGATATACAACTTGCTACACACGCTGCCATAAAAAATGCTGCTATTTTCTTCTTCATTGTCTTTTCTCCTTAAAAATGGGTATAAAAATACCACCAGCCTACTGACCGGTGGTTGACTTCAATTTCTTCTGAATTTGGCTCTTGTAATCTTCAATTCTAGCATATTCATCCCAGTTATACGGCGGAAACGGTGTGCGTTGTGTTTCTTTCCATTTTAACCGAAGTTCTTTTAACTCTTTATCTGTTTTTAAGTATTCCATCAGTGCCATCCACCAACCTCCGTATATGCATCATACAGTTCAGGAAATAGTTCCTTATCTTCCAATACGCTGCTTTCCTTGGCCCGGCGGAGTTTTGTAAAGTTCTTCTATAAGACCATGTTCAATGTCTCCACCAACGTATCCTCTTCCATACAGCTTATCTAAATGCGCCAATACTTCTTTGTCCCTGACAAGACTTCGGAATTTTTCTCTCTGAGGTTCATACTCTTCATATGTTTTGATTTGCAGAAGTTCTTCTTTTAGACTCATTTTACTGCCTTTTCCCTACAAAAATGAGAAATATCATAATGCACATCTGGGTTCAGTTCCTGATTTTCGTACTTTCGTTTAAAGTATTCATCAAAGGCCTTTTTCACTGTTGCTCTATGACCATCTGGAACATATTTTAAATCAAGTTTTCCATTATTCGCTCTTTCGCGGATTACATTCCAGTTTTCATCATGTTCTAAGTCAGAAATAAGACTTTCGTATGTGTATGCCATTATTTCATCTCCTCATCAATATACCGATATATTTCCGGCTGTTTTCGCTTCAGATTATGCGGATTAAGAATATATTCTCTGTATGCCTCGGCAAAAAAGTCTCCTAAAGCATATACGGTCAAGCGGATATTCGCAATCCGCTTCGCTACTTGCTCATAACCGAATAACTGCTCCGCAGTTTATCAGAAGGAGCTTGCACTCCTCCTGATACGAGCAAGTCCCCACCCACTGCGTATTGCTTTTCGCAATTGAAGCAGGGGACTTACTTGATTCGGTTAAACTCCATATTTTCATTGATGAACGGCATCTGTTTTTCATACAAACGCCCTTGATAAATGCTCACCAATGCTTCTGTATCAGCCAATCTGGTAATAGGCCTTACAAAAGTATCCTCATCCAATATCGCATCCCAAAGCGGGTTGATATCACCTATCGTCTTATGAATTGCCTTCAGAAACCTTTCATCCTCCCATACGTCCGCCTGCGTCTCCAACGCATGCGCCATTTCATGAACGGCTTCGCCCTCGTCAAGTTCTTTCGCCAAATACAATATTCCATTAATCCTATCATATCTCGAATTTCCTTGTTCATCAACAACAACTTCGTTTACCGCTTTATCGATAATATCTTTATGATGATTAGGAATCAGCTTCACTTCTTTATCAAACTGATCCTTTGCCGCTCCTTTCATGCTATCAGAAATCGATAAATTATCAGGAGTCTTCGGCTTCGATGTTGTTGCCATCTGCATCCCTTACAGCTCTCATCTGGCCTTCCGTTGGAGTATCCGGATAATACGACACGTCCGTACACCGGCAGAAGGGATGGAACGGAGGCATGTTTTTTCCTGCTACTGCCTTAGAGACCGGATAGATCTTTCTGTCCAATCTACCGCAGATCCCGCAAATCTTACTGTCCAGAGTGGCCGAAATCTGGTACTGCTCCACACCATCCTCTTTGTATCCGGCATGGGTGGCTTCGCTCATCACGAATGAGCTCTCTGTGTGCAGGAGCCGGTAAGCCTCAAACTTCTTGACCCGTATTTTTTTTGCAAAGTCTTTTGCTATGTTCTGTGGCGCTGTACCCTGAATCATCATGGTGGTCAGTGATTCCATCAGCTGACTCTGCAGGTGGTTCTTCTGCTTCCAAAGCCGATCAGAGAAATTAGCTCCATTGAATGGATACTTGATCAATTCTTCGACTGTTCTTGCATCTGTCTGGGCAAACTCTGCATGGAATCCACGGTATCGGTCTGAATCGTGCCATATACGATGATAAGTATCGATATAAACTTCGCTCATCATCTTCCCTGCATCCGCTTCATAATCGACCGCATACAGTTCCCTAAGGATCGCATCGATCTGTGCCTCCAGTGCCTGATATCTTGTCACCCGTGCCTTGATGGACATGTTATTGACCTTCTGGTTGTACTTGCCGATGTTCTGCATTACCAGATCAATGTATTCGCGTAGCTCTCCTATTTCAGCCTTATCGAGCCGTTTCTGGATAGGAAGCTTTCTGGTTGACAAGCAAACCGTGGAAGTTGAGCGGGATCCGGTTGTCCGCATTTCGAAGCGGTTTTTCTTTTTTCTCCCGTTCCTCTTTTAGCGGTGGGAACATAATATCCGTTTCGTTCCGGTAATAGGCCCTTGCTTTTGCAATCAGTCCCACAAAGTCCGTATGCCCCACCTTGTACTTCCGAATCAGTTTTTTAATAATTAAGTCCTGCCTTTCTTCCAATATGCGCCCTTTTTCCCAGTTAATGATTGTCTGTTTTGACACCTGAAGTCTTTTTTCAACATCATCTTGTGTCATTCCTGCATTCACCCTTGCAGCCGCAAAAGTAATCTGCAATTTTTCCATCTCTTATTCACCTCCAGTTCCCCCGTATAGCCGATAGGACAGCTTAATGTGTTTACCAGATAACCATAATTGCGATCCCTGCAATTACTACAACGAGGAAAACTATTGCTCCAATGAGCTTAACCAGTTCTTTCAGCATAGTTGTATTTCAAATGAACTTATGATAGAATATTAGAGACAGGAGGGGGAATTTCTTCCCCTGCCCTGTCTGGATCAGGCTCTAAGCTACCATCTTAATGACGGCTAAGAATGTTCCAAAGGATAAAGCAAGGTGAGTAAGTGCTGCTATCACTTTCTCGTCTTGCTTCATTTTTTCTATCCAATCATCCATCTTACTTCCTCCTTTCCATTGTCGCCATCTCCTTACTACGAGTATAGTGCATTTCTACTTTTTATAGATATAGATACTTTTTGTAAACTTTTTCTATTTTTTATATTGTGTTTCTCTACTTTCTGCATTATAATTTGTTTATGAGGAGGTACCTACATGAGCGAAGATTATTATAAAAAAGTTTTTTCAACTAATTTAAAAAGATATATGGAATTGTATGGGAAAAGCCAAATTGATTTAATTAACGATTTAGGTTTGAATAAATCAGCTGTATCGACATGGTGCAATGGCACAAGATTGCCAAGAATGGATAAAGTAAATTTGTTGGCGAAATATTTCCATTGCAATCGTTCCGATTTAATAGAAGAAAAAGACGATTCCAAGGAATCCGAACTCACCATTCGCGATGAAAAAGACATCGCCAAGATTCTGGAACAGACCAAGGAGCAACTGCTCTCCCAGGAAGGGCTGATGTTCGACGGCGATCCGGTGTCTCCGGAGGCGATCAATTCAATTCTGGATGCAATGCAGATTGGAATGGAAATGGCTAAGAAAAAGAATAAAGAGAAATACACATCCAAGAAATATAAAAAAAACTGATTTCTATGCGCATAAAGAAACTGGTATCACGCCTCGTCCGGAAATACCAGACGCGTGATCTATTTGAAATGATAAAGGGAATGAATGTATCCCGGTCCACTATCCCTTGGAAGGCGTCCGTGGGTTTTACCAGTACTTCCAAAGGAATAATATCATCTATCTGGATGAACGGCTCACAGAAACGGAGCAGCGCTTCGTTCTCGCTCATGAACCGTGACATCTGTTCCTACATAAGAAAGCGAATGCGATCTTTATGGATTCCATGACACAATTTACACGGACAAATACGAACGGGAAGCCGGCACCTTCGCGATGGAGCTTCTGGTTCCGGACTCCGTGATCTTCGAGCATCCCGATCTGGCGATCGGCCAGCTGGCCCGCCTGGCCGGATATGCCGAGGAGTTGCTAAAGAATAAAGAATTTTTAACATCAAAAATGAACCTTGAAAATAATATACTTACCTGGGGAACCGAAGGGGCGATACTCCAGCTTCCGGACTTTTTAGGAAGGAGCTGGTGTGCATGGTTACATACAGCGACTTGTTCGCCTTTGTGAGCATGATCTGTTCAATCGTTACTCTTGTTTTTACTCTCAGCAAACACAAAAAGTAGCGCCCCTGTCCTGGTAAGATAAGGCGCTACTTTTAGCAAATTACTCTCGCCGGCGGCTGGACTTCACCCAGCTTTCGGTTCTCTTGTTAAGTATATTATACAGGGTTGGAAATGATTTGTCAAATGCGAACCGCATCTGGCGGTGACAGAGAAAATATAGAACTACGACAAAATTGGAAGAAGGTGGATCATTTCTTTTTCTATAATGATAATCAAAACAATCCTGACGGAGGTAATGATATGACACAGGAAGAATTCGAAGCAAAAGTAATGGAAATTCGGAACAGGGCGTACGCTAATAATGCAGCACAGGATGGGGAAGCTAATTATACTGAATCTTTATTTGATTCCATTAAACACATAAATGAATATGGACAAGAGGTCTGGTACGCAAGAGAATTAGCCAAGGTCTTAAATTATAAGGATTTCAGAAATTTTGAACTCATTATTTTCAAGGCTATGGAAGCCTGCAAAAATAGTGATAATGAAATTTCTGACCATTTTGGTGAATTCACCGAGATGGTCCCCATTGGTTCAAACGCCAAAAGAGGATTACGAAGCTATCAAATATCACGGTATGGTTGCTATTTGATTGTAATGAATGGGGATCCACAAAAAGAAATTATTGCACTTGGTCAAACTTACTTTGCTGTCAAAACCCGTCAACAAGAACTTCTTGAAAACTATGATGAACTCACAGACGATCAGAAGCGCTTAGCAATCCGTCAAGAGATGAAGGAACACAATAAATCTTTAGCAGATGCAGCTCATAACGCCGGGGTCATTGAACCTATGGATTATGCGATATTCCAAAACAAGGGATACCAGGGACTTTACGGCGGATTATCTCGGAAAGATATTCATGCCAAGAAAAAGCTCAAGAAGAACCAAGATATTTTAGATTATATGGGACATGAAGAATTAGCTGCAAATCTTTTCCGCGCCACACAAACAGAAGCAAAATTAAGACGTGACAATGTTAAAGGCAAAGAAAATGCTAACCAAACTCATTTTGACGTTGGGAAAAAAGTTCGCCAAACGATTGCCGATTTAGGTGGCACCATGCCCGAAGATCTTCCTACGCCTGAAAAAAGCATCAAGCAACTCGAACGAGAACAACAGAAGAAATTATCTTCTAAAGATTCTTAACGGATTTTATTTGGAGGTGTTACAATGCCATTACTTAATGACCATTATACATCCGAAGACTACTGGAACTTACCAGAAGAAGAACGCGCCGAGCTGATCAACGGCAAATTTTATGACATGGCTCCGCCGAGCCGGATCCATCAGAAACTTGTCATGGAGCTGTCTGCTACAATTCGGGAATATATTAAGAAAAACCACGGATCCTGCGAAGTTTACCCTGCTCCCTTCGCCGTCAACCTTGACGCCGATGATAAGGACTGGGTGGAACCGGACATTTCGGTGATCTGTGATCCGAATAAGTTGACCGACCGCGGATGCTCCGGAGCTCCAGACCTCATTTTCGAGATTGTCTCTCCGGCCAGCCGCAAAATGGACTATGGCCTGAAGAACATGATCTACTCTCAGGCCGGCGTCCGGGAATACTGGATCGTGGATCCTGCCAAAGAAAGAACCACCGTGTACCACTACGAAGATGATGCAGCACCGGTGATCTACACCTTCAGCCAGGAGATTCCTATTGCAATTTATGATGGTTTGACGATTCGGATCC
>Ga0129310_1003477_pt1 | contig 10147 bp, 7 predicted proteins | sample Go1ome_2_FD_94433 | JGI IMG/M metagenome (GOLD analysis project Ga0129310, IMG submission 94433) | Western lowland gorrila individual fecal microbial communities from Wisconsin, USA - Go1022A metagenome | ecosystem: Host-associated > Mammals > Digestive system > Large intestine > Fecal | place...
CGAATATCTCTTAATCCGTCCGAATTTCATTGCATACTATGGTATATTTTACTCTATTTTTCAAAAATGTACCACCTATAATTTTTCCACGCTCTGGCTGCAAGAAAAAATGCCTGCTTTTTCTCCGCAGGCATCTTTCTGTTTTTTCTTATTTTTATGCTATTTATATACTACCGCCATATTGCCGAATTGTTCTACCGTATATCCCATATCCACGCAGCTCTCTGTCTGTTTCGTCAGATCGATGATGTAGATTCCGTCATCTCCCGTAAGCAGTGTGTTGAAAACATAATTGCCGCACTGACTGACGTCCAGAAAGGCTGCCGGATAATTGGTATATTGAACGGTTTCTAGGTATTCTTCCGGTGTCAGCTTGCTGAAGGCCAATATTTTTGTGTAAAATATGCCTTTTCCCACATAAATAGTGTCATCCTCCCCCGCCAGAGACTCCGCATATTCCACGGCCTGTTCCATTCCATCCTGGAACATTCTGCCGATGTTGTTGGCATATACTCCAAAATAGAAATGCTCAAAGGAAAGAAACAGAACGCAGAAGACAATTACTGTCACCTCCGTAATATATTTCAGGTCTTTGCGAAGCAGCCGCAGTGTCCGGCAAATGCCCACCGCCATAAACACAATAATGCTTATATGAATGCAATTAATACGATTGACATTTACATAGATCAAAGATCCTAAGACAAATGCGGTCAGAAATTGAATTCCCATCAGCACATATCCATCATAGATCCGTGTCTTCAAACTTTTGTAAACACTCTTCACACAATAGAACAGACCTATCACTGCAAATATCAGAAAACATTTATAATACATTCCATACTGCTCCGTACTGTTCCAGTAACAGCCGTCGTATTCATTTACCAGAATGGAACACAGGTTTTTCATCTTCCCTGCCATTCCGGCCACTGAGATCTCACTGTCCCGCATCACCACCAGCTTCGGGATGGAAATCCAAGGGGTCACCACTTCGGAAATAATACCCTTGTTTACCAGCAGAAACAGGAACGCCGGTATTGCCAGGATTCCAAGCAAAAGACCTGAGGCCACCGTCCATTTCGTTATGCGGGCTTTCTTCACATACAATAAATAAATTCCCTGAAGTAATACAATAAAAGGAACCACTGGCCAGATCGTCGCATAACAGTACAGACTCAGGCCATAGAACAATGCAGATAAAAGATAATATCTCTCATTCTTCATGCCTGATACAAAGAACAACAGGCCAAAGATCAGAAATCCCGGTGCCAGATTGCAGTCCAGTCCCCATCTCGACATCATAATGTGCCAGGGATTGATGGCCAGCAGAAACATTGCCCACAGTGTAGCTTCTTCATCTATGGTCTCTTTTACTATTTTTTCCACCGCCATAAGAGTGGCGATCCCTACGATCACCTGTGGCAGCCGGAATACCCATATATGCCGCCCGAAAAGTGCGATAAACGGAATCATCAGAAGACTGTTTCCCACGCTCATTCCGCTTCCCCAGGTTGTCAGATACACCGGCCAGGAATAGCCGAAGGAATCTATTCCTGAATGAAGCAGTGACCAGGCTTCGCGCGCACCAAAGGCTTCATCCTGATTGATCCCTCCCGGTGCACTTGCCAGCCGATAGATTCTGGCTGCAGCTCCGATCAGTAAAATAATAATATATAATATCTTTCGTTTCTCCAGACTTCCCCTTTTCCCCACCGTGTTCATAAGATTGCTCCTTCCGTTTTCTCAGTTTTCTGTTACCGTAAGTTCTTTCTCCTCCAGATGAAAATTCTGGAGAAAGCCGATCAGCTGTCCGGACAAAAGCACGGTGAACAGCGAATACCCGATGCGCCGTACCGGAATGTAGCTTAAGGACATGAGCAAAACGATCAGATCCGACATCAGATACACCCACTGGATCTTCCAGCCGGTGGCATGGGAAATGCTCATGGCCAGGGCATCGTCTCCGCTGGGCGCGCCGCCGATCCGGACACACAATCCGGCACCCACACCGACGAACAAGGCCCCCACCAGTGCTGCCAGAAGCGGCAGATCCGCCAGTCCCGGCCACAGATGCGGGAACTGCTCGCAGATCTTGTAAGTGCCGGAGAAACCTGCCGCAGCCAGTGTGGAATAGGCAATAAACTCCTTGCCTAACAGCTTCCACCCCAGCACATAGCACAGAAGATTCATGATACCGCCGGTGACTGCCGGGGAAATCCCGATCCAGCGCTCCAGCAAAAGTGTAGCTCCCAGTACTCCGCCCTCCGTCACTCCGGAGATGGAATGTACATTATATAATCCGAATGCCAGAATAAAGCTTCCCAGCAAAGTGATGGCACATTTTTTGAATGTGATGTTTTTCAGTGCCTGTTTCCATTCGTAAATCTGTGTTTTCATTTCTTATTTCTGTTCCTTCTATATTTTATAATATTTATCCATATTTCTATATTATAAGCCATGTCCCAGGAGCGCCGTCAAGCGATATCGGAAAACTATTTGCGGATTTTCTGCAATCGAAAAGCCTCAGGCTGTTACACCTGAGGCTTTCCGATTTTCTTATGAGGGGGGGAGATAGTGAGTTCATCAACTATCTGAAATACATATTACAGGGAAAATGTGTACAGAGTGTGTACGAATTCTAACTTAATTCTAAAATGAATCTTGCGGTTTTATAAAATCTCCCGCGGAATGTCCGAAACCAAAAAGCCTCAGGCTGTTACACCTGAGGCTTTCCGGTTTCTTATGAGGGGGGAGATAGTGAGTTCACCAACTATCTGAAATACATATTACAGAATAAATGTGTCTATTTTGTGTTCAAAAAATAAAAAATTCAGCAATAGTTCTGCATGACGAACTGGACTTCCGTTCTGCCTTTATAAGTATTCTGGCTGACCTGATATACCACGGACAGCGGGAAATTCCCTTTTCCGGCGTACAATGCCTCCTCACTTCCCGCGCCGTATTTCTCATTTAAGAAAGCTCCCAGCTTCTCCAGATCTCCGAAGAACACTAGTGTCTGTGTCACTCCTTCCGGTGTCTTCACCCGGAATCTGGCACAGGTCTTGTTGGCTCCCATTTTAAAGCCCGCCTGAAAGATCAGCCCTTTCTGTGCAAACAGTGGCCTCGGGTTACCGTTTCCGAAGGGTTCCAATAAAGCAAACTCTCCTGCCAGTGCATTATCTGCATATCCCATAGGCATCGCCACATCAATATGCACCTTCGGAATAAAGTCTTCCTCCGTCAGGGTGCAGTTTTCATTCAAGGCTGCTCTGAGGGGTTCGATATCCTCCTCCCGCATGGAAAGCCCCGCTGCCAGTTTGTGGCCGCCATATTTGGTAAAATACTCCTTCACCCGGGTCATGGCCTCATACATATGATAGGTCTCTATGGAACGACCGGAGCCTTTTACTCCGTCCTCCCCCTTGGTCAGAATGAACACCGGATGGTGATATTTCTCTCTGACTTTTCCGGCAATGATTCCCGCAATGCTCTCGTGGACTTCCGGCAGATAGATCACCATGACCTTATCCTCTGCCATGTGGTGTTCCAGAATGTACTCATCCGCTCTCTGGATTCCCTGCACGGTCAGGTTCTTGCGGCTTTCGTTTAAGTCTTTCAGTTCTCTGGCTGCCGTCATGGCATCTGCTCTGGTAAAGCTCTGCAACAGTTCCAGTGCCCGTTTCGCGGTATCCAGCCTGCCGGTGGCATTCAGGCAGGGGCCAAGCACGAATCCCAGATGGTAAGCACTCAGCTTGTCCGGTGCGATCTCGTTCACTTCCATCAAAGCTTTCAGTCCTTCATTGTATCCCTTCTGGATACGCTTCAGGCCTTCCTTTACCAGAATGCGGTTCTCGTCCTTTAATTCCATGACATCGCACACCGTGGAAAGGGCTGCGAATTCCAGCAGTTCGTCCTGAAGATTCGCAAGTCCCGGATTCCCGGTCTTCTCCAGGATTGCCTGGATCAGTTTCAGTGCCACGACACCACCGCAGATACCGGAAAAGGGATAAGTGTCATCCGCTCTCTTGGGATCCACCACCGCCAGAGCCGGAGGCAGCTGTTCCTTACGCTCCCCGTTTTCTTCCATGTAGGGAACCTCATGATGATCCGTAACCACCACACGCATGCCGAGAGAATTTGCCATGGCAATCTGTGGCCCTGCGGCAATTCCGTTATCGCAGGTCACGATCATGCCGACTCCTTCCCGCTTCGCCTCTTCGATCAGATGCTCATTTAGTCCATATCCGTCATGGATTCTGTGGGGAATCGCCGTATCCACCCGGGCTCCCAGCATCTGAAATCCCCTGGTCAGGATGTAGGAAGAACAGATTCCGTCCACATCATAGTCCCCGATGACCCGGATATGCACTCCTTCCTTTACCGCTTTCAAAATCTCCTCCACGGCCTTGTCCATATCTTTTAACAACCAGGGAGAATAGCAATCCTCCAGTTTCCCATAGAGAAACTTCTGAATCTGACTCTCTTCCGTCAGATCCCGGTTCCTCAGGATCCTCGCCGTCACCGGACTGATATGAAATTCCTTCGCCCATTTATCGAAATCTGCCTTTTTCGCAGCCACGTACCATTTTTCCATAGCTTCTCCCGCTTTCGTAAATATAAAAGCCATGCGTCCGTGAAATGGACACATGGCTTATTATAGCACGAAACGGACAGTTGTGCATCAGGTAGATTCCCGGATAATCAACGTTGGAAATGTAATATGGGACTGGACGTAGAGGTTCGGTCTTTTGATCTTCTGCAAAATATACTTTCCCGCCTGCACTCCCATATCATAGACATCTATATTCACGACAGATAACATCGGTTTTAATATCTGGGAAAAAGGGAAATCATCGAAGGTGATTACCTTCATTTCCTCCGGAATCAGGATCCCTCTGTCATGAAGGGCATTCACACAGCCGTAGGCAATATAGTTGTCTGCGCAGACCAGAGCATCCGGCCGTCTCCGGTTCTCTAATATCTGCATGGTCATCCGGTAACCGCTGTCGCAGACCGACTCCCCCTTTTTCACATACTCTCTGGGAAGCAGCACGTCATGCTCCTGTAATACAGTCAGTACACCGTCCAGACGTCTTGCCGAGATCTGGTCCTCCGGTTTCCCCCCGATAAAAGCCACTGACTGACACCCCCGTTCCAGCAGATGTTTGGCCGCCAGTTCTCCCGCCAATCGGTTATCAATATCGATCCAGCAGAAATGACTGTTAAAATTGGGATTTCCGATCACAATATGAGGGATCTCATGCGTAAAAAGCAATTCATCCAAAGCCTGCGAGATCACCGATGCATGGATCACAAACCCGTCCGCCTGTTTGGTATCCGCCGCATCCTGTATAAATTCCGCACAGTCTGCTGCCGTGATGTTCCGGACTACCAACGTATAATCCTTTTGTGCCAGCACCTGTTCCAGCCCGCACAGGATCTCAAACATATGGGGATTGGAGAAACCGGTTCCTTTTCCCAGTTCCGCCACAAACACAATGGTTCTGGCCGACTGTTTTGCAAAATTTTTAGCTCTGAGATTCGGATGATAATCCAGTTCTTCCATAGCCTTCCGCACCCGGTCCGCCGTCTCCTGTGAGATGGAATAGGAGCCGTTCATTACCTTCGATACCGTAGCGGTAGACGTTCCTGCCAGTTTTGCCACATCCTTAATGGTTGCTCCCATGTTCCTTCCTCCCCTGACTCTTACTCTGAGACTATCTTAGTCCCTTTTTTTAATCATTGCAAACCCTTTGGCAGCCAGGCATCCTTCTTCCAACCCCTCCTGCCAGAGAATTTCTCCCTCAAGCATTTCGTTCGGTATTTTCACGTCCTGTTCTTCCATATTTAAGAAGATGCCTATCCGCTCCGTTGTGCCGTTCTCCGTTTTCAGGTACCTTTCATATCCGTACAATCTGCTGCCCTGTTCCGCCAACAGCGTACGATATTCTCCCTTGCGCAGCACCTGTTCCTTTTTACGCAGGGCAATGCCACGCTGATAGAGCAGAAACAGCGAACTCCCCTCATCCAGCGTATCCCAGGGCATGGGTTGTCGATACTCTTCTTCCAGAAGCCCCGTAAGACCCGCCTCATCCCCGTAGAAAATGGACGGCATTCCCGGGAATGTCATCTGGAAGATCACCGCCAGTCGGAAGCTTTCCTCATCCCGGCACAGTGACCGGAACCGGCTGACATCATGGCTGTCCAGAAGATTTAACTGTGCAAAAACAGTCTGCCTGCGGTAACGCATACGCATGTCTGTCACCCGGCTATCGAACTCTCTGGCATCTGCCGTCTGCTCTCCGAAAAATCTCCTGCTGTGTTTCCGGAAATCATAGTTCATGGTAGAATCGAACATCGTTCCATCCAGCCAGTGTCCGGCACTCTCCCACACTTCTCCGATGAGAATTGCCTCCGGATTAACACTCTTCACACTCTCGCGAAAACTCCGCCAGAAGCCATCGTTGATCTCACTGGCCACATCCAGTCGCCAGCCGTCAATGTGGAATTTCTCCACCCAATAGCGCCCCACCTTACAAAAATATGCTGCGGTCTCAGAATTTGCCAGATTTAACTTCGGCATCATCCGCTCATAGCCAAAACATTCATATCCCGGATATGCTTCCGGATCCTCCGGTCGTATCACCGGATATTGTAATCCATAGAACCAGTCCCGGTAAGCGGACTGTTCTCCTTTTTTCACAACATCGTCAAAAGCAAAGAAATACCATCCGCAATGATTAAACACGCCATCAATGATCACTTTCAGCCCGTTTGCATGGAACACATCAATCAGTCTGTGAAAATCATCATCGGTTCCGAAACAGGGATCAATGTGAAAATAATCCAGAAGATCATATTTGTGATACTCCCCCGCAGTGAAAATGGGATTCATATAGATGGCATTCACTCCCAGTTCTTTTAAATACTCCACATTCTCACTGATCCCGCGAAGGGTTCCGCCCAGCTTACCTTTTACCGGCACACCGCTCCATTCCTTTTCCTCGCCCTTCCTGCTGATATAGCGATATTCTGTGGCAAAGCTGTCCGGGAAAATATTGTAGATAATAGTATCTTCTGCCCATTCCGGAGGTGTAACGATATCGGCACGATGGTTGAAGGGCAGCTGATAATATTCCGAACGATCATCTACCGTATGGTCTGTAAATCGTTCTCCATAGTACAACACTTCTTCTCTGCCATCACACAATGCGAAATAATAGCATAATCTTTTATAGGGATGGACCAGTGTTGTCTCCCAGTAATCAAATTCTTCCGTCTGCGCTACCACCTGCATTTCCTGTTCTGTGAAGATCACCGGGGTCAGCCGGCAGGCTCTGTCTCCGTAATATAACCTGCACTCCGTCAGATCTCCTCTGCCTGCCCGCAGGCGGATTGTAATATGTTCTTCGTCTGTCCCATAGGCATACTGGGACATCGGTATATGTAATACTGCACTTCGATTCATAATTCCTCTTTCCTGTGGCTACCCCTTGACTCCTCCGGAGGTCAGCCCTTCCGTCATGTTCTTTTGCAAAGCGAAAAATACGATCAGGATCGGCAGCGACACAATCAGCGAGGCCGCCGAGAAGATCGGCCAGCTTCCGCTCATCTCCGTAGCCTGCAGGGAATAAAGTCCCGCTGCCAGCGTATAAGTATCGGATCCTGTCATAAAATTGATGGCAAAAATATACTCATTCCAGACGTATACCAGAACCATCATGGCGGTTACCGCAATGGTGGGTTTGGCCAGCGGCAATACGATCTTCGTCACCTGCTCCAACTGTGTGGCTCCGTCGATCATCGCTGCTTCTTCGATCTCCACCGGAATCGTATCAAAATATCCCTTCATATTCCACAACGCGAACACTGCCATGGTTCCAGTATACACAATGATCAGTCCCGTTCTGGTATTGATCAGCCCCATGGGGCTCAACAGCTTATACAATGCCGTCATGGACAACAGGGAGGGAAATGCATACAGCAGGATCAGCAATTTCAGGATTGCATTTCTGCCGGGAAATCTTTTCCGGGAAAAAGCGTAAGCCGCAGGGATTCCCGTTCCCAGAGAGATCACCAGCGTCGCCACCGCAAGGATCAGACTGTTCTTTAACCATAAGAGCACCGGTTTTTCCGTAAATACCGCCCTATAGTTTCTTAGCGTCATATGTCTGGGCAGGAAGGAAAAATCCGATCCCAACAGACTGTTTTCCGCATTCAGGGATACCGAAAATGCATAGAGCACCGGCACCAGTACAAAAAAGCACACTACGATAAAAAACAGATTAACGACAACCAGCAGCAGCGTGTGTTTTGCTTTTTTACTCATCAGTTCTCCTCCTTTCTGCCATTGGTCACAAAAGAGAACAATAACAGCATTCCGAAGATCAGAATGGAGATAGCGGAACTGTATCCGTAATTATTCGTAATGAATGCCTTTTCATAGGCATAGGTCAGTATGGTATGGATATTGGCCCCTGTCTTGGATCCCACCTGCTGTGTCAGCAGATAGATCACATCAAATTGTTTAAAAGTCGTAAAGGTCGTGATCATAACCGAAGGGGCTATAATAGGACGGATCATCGGAATCGTAATGTATCTCGTCCGCTCCAGCCAGGTGGCTCCGTCTAACAGGGCACTCTCGTAAAAACTGCGGTCCACGCTCTGTAACGCCCCGTCAATGATTGTGATCATAAAAGGCAGTGCCAGCCAGAGGTTCACGCAGGTACAGCTGATAAAAGCAATCACATCACTTCCCAGCCATCTTACCGGTTCCAGTCCCAGTTTCTCCATCCATTGATTCAACAGTCCGAACTGGGAATTGAACATGCCGGTCTTCCACAACAGGATGGATACATATCCCGGCATCGCCCACGGAAAGATCAACAACGTCCGATAGACATTCCGCAACCGCAAGCCTTTGATATTGAGAAGCGTCGCCATAATAAAAGCAATCACCAGCTGCAGCACCATATTCACCACTGTCCACAACACCGTGACAAATAATGCTGTCAGAAATCCGTTATCAAATACCAGTAAGGCATCCTTATAGTTTTCCAGTCCGATAAATTCATAGTTATTCCAGTGATATATATTCATGTTGGTCATGGAGATATATCCTGTATACAGAATCGGAAAAATAACAATCAACAGGATCAGCAGCAACGACGGCAGTGACCAACTATAGGCAAACAACGTTTCCCTTCGATTCTTATTCATTTGTCTGTTTCCATAAGCATTTCTCTTTCTTGCCATATATGTTCGTTCCACTTCCTTTTGCATGATGGCTTTGGTTTATTTCATGGATTCAATCAGCTGCAATGCTTCTTTCTGTGCTTTTTCGGCGCTCTCCGCCACATCATTCCCCGCCATATTCACATCTGTCAAAAGTCCACTGGCCACCGTCCACATTACATCCATCTCCGGCAGATTCGGCATAGGCACCGCATTTTCCGCGGTCTCCTTCATTGCCATAACAACTTCATCCCCGCTTACTTCCTCATAGCTATAGCAATTTTCTCTGGCGGGAGCACAGCCACTGGCCTGTGCAAGCGCAATGCCCACCTCGTCCTTCATCAGTACCCGCAGTACCTGCTCTACCGCATCCTTTTTATTCTCTGCTGCATTTTTCAGCACCTGGACACCCTGTACTCCCATATAGGGGGCGATCGGTTTTCCTGTCTCATCGATCACAGGCATAGAGGCGATTCCCACGTCCATCCCACTTTCTCTTACTGTCGGGATCAGCCAGGGACCGGCTATGGTTGCATGTGCCATTCCCTCTTTGAACAGGGTATTCACTGTGGCATACTCGGTCTCCCCGGGCATGAGATCCACGAACTTTTTATGATAGGCCAGGGCTTCCTCTGTCTCCGGCAGATTTAATCCCGGCTCTCCGGCATCATTCAGGATATAACCTCCGAATCCATTGATCCAGCCTGCCGCATAATAAGGGGTACTATGCTGTTCCACGAATCCATAATGCCCTCCACGGGTATTCTCCTGCATATAAGCATACAATTCCTCTGTGGTAGCCGGCACTTCCTCATCCTTCATGTAGAGACGGTTATACATAAAAAGTAAGGTCTCATAATAGATAGGAAGCTGATAGACCGTTCCCTTATAAGTCGCCGCTTCGATCGTGTTATCC
>Ga0129310_1003481_pt1 | contig 10138 bp, 7 predicted proteins | sample Go1ome_2_FD_94433 | JGI IMG/M metagenome (GOLD analysis project Ga0129310, IMG submission 94433) | Western lowland gorrila individual fecal microbial communities from Wisconsin, USA - Go1022A metagenome | ecosystem: Host-associated > Mammals > Digestive system > Large intestine > Fecal | place...
GAATTCCGGCGTGTATCTTTTGTTCGGCTGTCCTTTTGGCATAAAAATGCCCCCTTTCGTTAGATTTCTAATTGGTATATTTCTATTATACCACATTGTCTAACAAAAGGGGAGCAGTTCAAAATGGTCTGTCGTTTTTTTGCTTTTAGTTATCTGTCATGATATCAGCTGAAATTTCCCGGTGTGTATCCTGCCTCAGCCACGATATCCTTGATAAGATCTTCGTCTACCTCTTTATCAAAAGTGATAACAGCATTGTTGTTTTCAAGGCTTACATCTGCGCTGCGTACACCGTCGATAGCTTCAAGATTTTTTCTGACGTGATCCACACAGTGCTGGCACATCATTCCTTTAACCTCAAGAGTTTTTGTCATTGCGTTTACCTCCGTTTTATTTGAATTTGATCTATCGTTATTGCTGAAAAGTTCTTTCGGCAGAATAACCTTGTGTTTGCCTGCAAGCGGCTTGTCCTTTCCTGAACGGCATGGATCGAAAAGATTTATCCTCAGAGCGTTTGTTACTACGCAGAAGCTTGAAAGGCTCATTGCTGCCGCACCGAACATAGGGTTAAGCTCCCAGCCCAGTATCGGTATGAACAGACCTGCCGCAAGAGGAATACCAATGCAGTTGTAGAAGAATGCCCAGAACAGGTTTTCGTGTATGTTTTTAAGCGTCTTTCTGGAAAGCCTTACCGCTGCCGCAGCGTCAGTCAGCTTTGAGTTTATAAGCACAACGTCCGCAGCCTCTACCGCAACGTCTGCTCCCGCACCGATAGCTATTCCTGTATCAGCTCTCGTGAGGGCAGGTGCGTCATTTATTCCGTCGCCAACCATTGCAGTTTTGCCGTGTTCAGAAAGCTTTGCAACAACGGTTTCCTTTTCCTGAGGAAGAACGTCTGAGATTATGTTTGTTATGCCGACCTGTCCGCCGACAGCCGCAGCCGTCCTTGCGTTGTCACCTGTAAGCATAACTACTTCGATACCCATTTTTCTGAACTGCTCCACAGCAGCCTTGCTGTCAGCCTTTACAACGTCCGCCGCAGCGATTATGCCAAGGGGCTTTCCGTCAAGGGCAAAGTAAAGGGGAGTTTTTCCCTCTTCCGAAAGCTTTTCGCCCAAAGCTTTCATCTCGTCTGTAAGCAGTCCGTTCTTTTCCATAACTGCGGCATTTCCGCCGAGAGCCTGTCTGCCGTTTATTATGCCCTTTACTCCGCTGCCCGGAAGAGCGGTAAAGCTTTCAGCAGGTTCGTATGATATTCCTGTTTCCTCAGCTTTGAGCATTACTGCCTTTGCAAGAGGGTGTTCGGACTTGTCCTCAAGAGCGAAAGCAGTTTTGAGAAGTGTATCTTCATCTGTTACTGCCACAGGGATAATATCCGTTACCAAAGGCTTGCCCTCTGTTACAGTTCCCGTTTTGTCAAGGATAACGATATCTGTTTTTCCTGCCGCTTCAAGGGCGGAGGCTGTTTTAAAGAGAACTCCGTGCTTTGCACCCTGTCCGCTGCCTACCATTATAGCAACAGGTGTTGCAAGTCCCAGCGCACAAGGGCAGCTGATAACAAGAACGCTTATTGCTCTTGCAAGAGCGTAGCCGAATGTCTGTCCCGAAATGAGCCATGCTGCGCCTGTTATGAGCGCAATGATTATAACTGTCGGAACGAATATGCCCGATACCTTGTCAGCCGTTTTGGCGATAGGTGCTTTTGTGGCAGCTGCATTCTCGACCATTTCTATTATTTTATCAAGTGTGGTGTTTCCGCTGACATTTGTTGCCTGACAGGTAAGAGCGCCGTTTCTGTTTATTGACGCAGCGCTTACCTTGTCGCCCTCAGCCTTGTCAACAGGTATGCTTTCACCTGTGAGGGCAGATTCGTCAACCGCACTTTCTCCCGAAAGAACTATTCCGTCCGCAGGAAAGCTCTCGCCCGGTCTTACGATAAATGTTTCACCGCTCTGAAGATCTTCCGCAGGTATCCTTACTTCCTTTCCGTCGCGGATAACTGCGGCTGTCTTTGGAGCAAGATCCATAAGTGCTTTTACAGCGTTTGTAGTTCTGCCCTTGCTGACAGCCTCAAGCGTTTTGCCCACAGTTATGAGGGCGAGTATCATAGCGGCTGACTCAAAATAAAGTCCGTGGAGATGATGAGCCGCCATTTTTACATTTCCGTCCACAGCAAAAGCTGTCATTTCAAACAGCTTCCAGACTGAGTAGATAAAAGCTGCCGAGCTGCCCATAGCCACAAGAGTGTCCATATTCGGCGCACGGTTTTTCAGTCCCTTAAAACCGCTGATAAAGAATTTCTGATTTATTATCATTACAAGTGCCGAAAGTATCAGCTGATAAAGTCCCACAGCAAGCGGGTTTTCTGATAAAAATGCAGGAACTTTCCAACCCCACATCACTGCGCCCATTGAAACATACATAAGTGGAATGAGCAGTACAAGAGAGGCTATGAGCCTGCGTTTAAGTACAGGCAGCTCATGGTTTTCAAGATCTGGGTGAGCCGATCTTTTAGTTCCGCCGTCTGCAGGGGAAGCTCCGTAGCCTGCCTTTGAAACAGCCGAACATATCTTTTCATTGTCCGCAGGGTCATCAAAATCCACTGTCATAGAATTTGTGAGCAGGCTGACGCTGACTTCCTTAACGCCGTCAACTGCTCTGACGGCTTTTTCAACGTGAGCCTGACAAGCCGCACAGGTCATGCCTGTTACCGAAAATTTTTCAGATGCCATAACTAACATTGTCCTTTCTGTGATCTGATATATGTAAGACTTTGGTTATTTAAGCTTTCTCATAAGCTCCACAGCCTCGTCGATTATCTCCGTGTTGCCGTTTTGTATCTCCTCAACAACGCAGGTGTTCATATGCTCCTTAAAAATAAGGTAGCCGAAATTCTGCAGCGCACTTTCAGCCGCAGCGGTCTGGATAAGGATATCACCGCAGTAACGGTTGTCGTCCAGCATATTTTTTATGCCGTTGAGCTGACCGATAATGCGGTTCAGCCTGTTTTGCAGACTTCTTAGAGTCTGTTCATCTCTTGGAGTGTGCTTGCAGCGCTGACATTCATTATCACAGCAGCCGCATTTCTGTATATTATTAGTATTTTCGCTCATTAATATTCCTCCTGTCCGAAAATAGATATCTGTAAATAATGTGCGGTCAAGATATCTCGCAGTGTTTTAAATACCCCACTGGGGTCAAGATACCCCTCTGGGGTATCTGTATCTATTATATACCCCCACAGGGTATTTGTCAAGAGGTAATATTAAAATGGGATTTAATAAATAATTATATATTTTTGAATAAAAAGCCGCAGAAAAAATAATTAAATGTGTAAAAAATAAGAAAATGTTATTGACAAATGACAGAAAAAGTTGTAAAATAACACTAAAGATGAGATTAATGTACAAGGTTTATTTGTAAAAAGTTATAAATATTATACATTTCTCATCTGCAAAAAATAAAGCGCATATGAAATGCGTATTTATAGGAGGTATTAGATATGAAAAAATCAAAGCTGCTGGCAGGGCTGTCAGCTGCGGCAATGGCATTCTCCATGCTGTCCGCCGTCCCTGCTGCTGCGGAAGAAACGGTGCTGTCGGATTATCATATTAAGACAGTAAGCAATAACAATGTAAATCTTTTTGATGCTGAGGGAAAAACTGAGGATTGCGAATTTGATTCAATATCCGATATTACAGGAATTACAAGTGTAAAGTTTATTGTTTCTGTTGATGAAGATATTGCACAGCAGGCAATAAACAATGGAATTTGGCTCGGCGGCGGACTAGGTACTAATAGTGAGACAGGTGGCTGGAATTCTCATGAGTGGTGTTTCGCACCATACATGACAGACTTAGACGGCAATCCAATAGACAGTGATGGCGATGGAATTCCTGATCCTGCCAAAGAGTGTACATTCACAAAAGTTTCAGATGGCATCTATGAAACAGTTCTATTTAATGAAGATGGTTTCTTTAAAGATGATGATACTTATGCTCAGCTATGGCTTCAGAATTGGATGACAGATGTAGCTTCTCTTGAATTGCTTGAAGTAGTACTCAATCCTTCGGCAGTTCCTGATATACCTGATCCGTCACCATCAGATAGTTCTTCAAGCTCGAATGATTCTTCATATGATGAACCTGATTCGTCGTATCCTGATAATGATTCATCAGCAACAGATTCAGTACCAGACTATAATGAAAACTCATGGTATTCAGAAGAACCGATCAAAGATAATCTTTATAATACTCCATGGCAGGGTGAAAACGGAAAAGCTGATAATAAAGATACAGGCTATATGTGGAATGGTACATGGAATCAGTTCATAACAGCCTCTGATGATCTGAGCGATACAACAGTTACATTTGTTATTGATACAAATGGTGCTGAGTGGGGCGAAGATGATGACGGCAATAGTGTATATGACACAGGTACTTTCATATTATTTTCGTATGGAGAGTCTTCTTCTGACAGTGACAAAAACAAGCTTGCTTTTTCAGACGGGGAATCTATAAATGATTGTGAATATACAGAAGAAAATGGTGTATATACTATTACATTACCGGCTGAAGATGTAGTAACTTATAAAGATGTTTACCATGATGCACATTACAGATATGCATATACATATGGTTTCAATACTCAGTTCGGACATATCATTAATGCTAAGTATACAGCATATGTAACAGGAAATACCGTTATCCCTACTGATGAAAACGGAAATATTTCAGTTGATAAATATTATGCATTGACAGGCGACCACGAATTTAATTCTATTATAGATGAACCAAGCTGCACAACGGAAGGTCATGCTAAATATTTCTGCGATTGCGGTTATTCCTACGAAGAAGTTCTTCCGGCAAGAGGTCATCGTTATACAGATTACTGGGTACTGGACAAGTTCCCGACCTGCAAGCAGAACGGTATTGCTTCAAGACGCTGCTTAGACTGCGGCGACAGAACTGATATTACCCCTATCGGAAAAACTTCTCATGCTTATGAGGACATTATACTTGAATATTCAAAGGGCGACAAGCTCGGTAAGGTATCACATATCTGCGCATACTGCGGCGACACTTATGAGGAAGAAGTTGATGTAAAGCGCCCTATCTCAGATGCAGAAGTTACACTTTCAAAGTATTCATACACTTATAACGGCGGAATATTCAAGCCTGCTGTAACCGTTAAAATGGACGGCGAAAAGCTCACAGCCGGAAAAGATTATACTGTTACCTATGACGGAAGCACAGAGGCTGGCGACGCAAATGTATTTATCAAGGGTATTGGTGATTATGAGGGCTATGCTGAGGCAGAGTACACGATCAATCCAAGATCTATTGTAAACTGCGATGTTTCACTTTCCCCTTCAAGCGTATATTTCAACGGCAAGGCTGTTACTCCCGGTGTATCAGTAAAGGTAGGCAATAAGACTCTTACTTCTAATGATTATGAAGTTTCATATGAAAATAATGTAAGAGCAGGCACAGCAACTGTTATTGTCACAGGCAAAAATAACCTCAAGGGCAATGTAACAAGGACTTTTGAGATCAAGGCTCGTTCTATAAAGAATTGTACTGTTGAGCTTCCAAGTACAAAGCAGTTCTTTACAGGCGAAAGAATAAAGCCGTCAGTAAAGGTAAAATGCAGCGGAAAGACACTTCCAAGCGACGATTATACTGTTACATACAAAAATAACCTGTCAGCAGGCACAGCAACAGTAGTTGTTACAGGTAAGAATGACCTTTCAGGCAGCGTAACAAAAACCTTTACTATCAACGCAAGGTCGATCCTTAACTGCAATGTGACTATCACTTCAAATCCTGATAATCCTGCCGAACCTATCGTTGCAGTAGATTATAAGGGCGTAAGCATATACAAGGGAAATTATACAGTAACTTATTCAGAAGTTTCAGATGGCGTTATAGCTGTTACTATCACAGGTAAAAATAACCTCAGAAGCACAGTTACAAAAAACTTTGAGATCTGATCTGTCTGTCGAAAGCTCTCCGCAGTTATTTGCGGGGAGCTTTTTGAATAAAAAATCGTAAAAATCGCAAATAGCCCTTGCAATTTTGGAAAAAGTATGATATAATGTTCAAAATGATTATTTTTTGGAGGAGCATTTAATATGTCAGGTATTGAGATTGCAGCCGGAGTTCTTCTGGCACTTGCAAGCATAGTTATTATTTTGGTCGTACTTGTTCAGGAATCCAAGGAGCAGGGTCTTACATCTGCTATCGGCGGCGGTTATAATGATTCTTTCTACGGCAAGAATACAGGAAACACTCGTGACGCTAAGCTTAACCGACTTACAAGAGTTTGTGCTATCATTCTTTTTGTGGTAACATTAGGTGTAAGCATAGTACATCAGATCATGGCAAAGTAATAAGAGGCCCTGCATAAGCAGGGCTTTTTCATTGTAATAAACAGGTCACGGCAGAGTGAATTTTTAGTATAAAAGAGTATAGAAAAGGTAAGGAGAGTGTGAAAATGTATTGTGCGAACGGTATTGCGGAAAGACTTGCACCGCTTTTTGAAAGCTTTGACGATTCGGTGCTTTCAACTTATTTCGAGGGGATATACGGCGACGCTTACAGCGATAATATAGATGTGCCGAACAGCGCAGTTATAGTTTCGGGGGATTTTTATTTCTGTGCGGGTGATGCGAACTTTGCGAAAGAGGCTGTCATACTGGGCAGGAATAATAAGAATGCGGTGTATGTTCCGCAAAACAAGGAATGGACTGACGCACTTCTGAAAGAGGACAGCAGGCTTTTTGTTACAGACAGATATCATATGTCCGCCCCGAAAGACGGGTTCGATACCAAAAAGCTTGAAGAGATAAAGGAAAAAATTTCAGACCTTGCCGAATGCAGGCTTGAACTTATTAACGAGGCATACTATAATAAAGTAAAGGGAAATGACTGGTCGGCTGCATTTGTGTCCAATTTTAAGGACTGGTGGGAGTTCTCTCATAAAGTCTTCGGATATGTTATTACAAAGAACGGCGAGATATTAAGCGGCTGTTCATGCTATACCTATTACAGCAAAGGCTTTGAGATAGAGGTAGCTACTGCGCCTGAATACCGCAGAAAAGGTCTGGCAAAGATATGCGCCGCAGCCTTTCTGCTGGAATGTGTGAAACGTGGCGCAAGACCTCATTGGGACGCAAGAAATGAAATGTCCCGCAGGATAGCTGAAAAATGCGGTTTTGTTTTTAAGGATAAATATACTGCGCTGGAATACAGACAGGAAGAATTTTAGATATACTATATTAAATGGGAATGGAGGCAGATGCCTGTGAAAACTGATTACAGAAAAATGATATATAACAAGCTCAAAGCGTCGGGTAAAAAGCCTGTGACGTTCAAGGAGCTTACAAAGGCTTGCAGAAACAAGAAATTCGATTTTGATAAGTTCGTCCGTACTGTGGACAAAATGAAAGCAAAGGGCGAGATAATCGAAAGCAAGTACGGCTTTACTCTTGTGGATCTTAAAAAGCTGAAAAAATGTGAGGTCACAAGACTTCATAAAAGCTTCGGATTTGTAAAAAATGTTGATACCGGAGAGGAAATATTTATCCCAGGCAAAAGACTGCATGGCGCAATGCCTAAGGATATCGTGCTTGTAAGACTTACTGAGTCAAGGGGAGATTCTCCAGAGGGCGAGGTAGTAAGGATAGCGGAAGAGAAGTTCAACAAGTTTACCGGCGAGATAGTCAGCGAGTTCGGCGAGCTTAAAATAATGCCGGATACTCTTTCAAAATATGCTCTGAGATTTGAAAACCCTATGGGACTTGAATTGCACGAGGGCGACAAGGTAATGGCTGAGATAACCGAAAGAGGGGACCGCCACAGCGAGCATAAATGTTCTGTCGTTTCATGCTACGGAAGTTCTATGAAAGCTGCGGTCTGCGCAATGGGAATACTTGAAGTCAACGGACTTACCCCTGCATTTCCCCCTGAGGTCATATATGAAGCGAAAAATGTTTCAGACTACGGAAAGATAGCCGCAGAGCTGCCGAACAGACTTGATCTTAGGGACAAGCCTATTTTCACCATTGACGGAGCGGACACAAAGGATATAGATGACGCTATATCTGTTGAAAAGACCGAAAACGGTTATCTGCTGGGTGTGCATATCGCAGACGTTTCATATTATGTTACCACGAAGTCGCAGCTTGATAACGAGGCTTTTTCAAGGGGTACAAGCGTTTATTATGCAAACAGGGTAATACCGATGCTGCCGAAGGAGCTTTCAAACGGCATATGTTCGCTTAATCCGCAGGAGGACAGACTTGCTTTTTCCTGCCTTTGCAATTTTGATAAAAACGGAAACATCGTTGATTATAAGTTTGCAAAATCCGTTATCCGTTCACGGGTAAAGGGTGTTTATTCTGAAATAAACGATCTTCTTGCAGGCTATAACTCAAAGGAAAACTGCGAAAAGTATGCCGAGGTAATGGACTGCATACCGCTGATGAAAGAGCTTGCGGATATACTGAAAGCGAAAAAGCTGTCGAGGGGTGCTCCGCAGCTTGAAACTGCCGAAAGCAAGCTTGCCATAGACGAGCGTGATATCTGCGTGGGAGTTTATGCGAGAACAAGGGGCGAAAGCGAAGAGATGATAGAGGACTTTATGCTTGCGGCAAACGAATGTGCTGCAAGATTTGGTCTTGAAAATGAGCTGCCTTTTGTGTACAGAGTCCATGAGCCGCCTACTGCCGAAAAGCTGGAGGGGCTTAAAGAGATACTTGCGAACCTTAACGTCCAGTATGTTCTGGGCGATGATGCAAAGCCGTCTGATATGGCTGCGATACTTGAAAAAACAAAGGATACGCCTATCGAGATGATAATGAACAATGTTGTGCTGAGAAGTATGTCAAAGGCGAGGTATGATACAGAACCGCTGGGACATTTCGGACTTGTCCTTGATGACTATGCACATTTCACATCACCTATAAGACGTTACCCCGACCTCACTATCCATAGGATAATGTCAGCTTTTTTGAATGGAATGACGGCTGAGGAATGCCGCACGAAGTTCAATAAGTTCGTCTATGCATCTGCGGATCAGTCCTCTGAAACTGAGCTGAAAGCTATGCAGGTGGAGCGCAGCTGTGAGGACTGCTATAAGGCTGAATATATGCTTGACAAGATAGGGGAAACTTTTGATGGCGTTATAAGCTCGGTAACGGATTTCGGACTTTTCGTTATGCTGCCCAATACCTGCGAGGGACTTCTCCATACGGATAATCTCGGCGAGGGATTTTATGAGTCTGACGGAATGACTTATCTGAAAAATTTCAGCACAGGCAAGGAATATCGTGTGGGAGATAAGATAGCCGTCAAGGTTCTTAACGCAAATGTAAATTCGGGAAAGATAGATTTCGAGAGAGCCGATCGTGAAAAGGATCTCTATGAAGATATTCAGTAATTAAAGATATTTGTTGAGCCGCACAAAAGCTTTATGGCTGATGTGCGGCTTTCTTTTTGCCTGAAATAAAAAATTCATAAAATTGTGCTTAAAATGGTCACAGCAGGCTGATATAATTAGTTAGAAAACTAATTAATTAGAAAGAAGAGGTGAATGGTTTGAGAGATCAAAGAGATAAATGTCTTGACAAACAGGCGATGAAGGAGCGTGCAAAGCATCTTCTCACTAAGGAGGACGCAAAGCCGTCAATGTATATAAACGACCTGAGCAGGCTTTTTGATATCAATGTATCTGCTGGGATAGATAAGTTCACCACAGGCAGAGGTGTTTCAAAGGGCAGCAGGCATATACTTTTTCATCTTGAACGCAGTGACGGCATTACACAGCTGCAGCTTTCAAAGCTGACGCATCTTACTGCGCCGTCGATATCTGCCGCAGTTGTGAAAATGGAGCAGGAAGGTCTTGTTGTCCGCAGGAACGATTCGGAGGATATGCGGCAGGTAAGGGTGTATCTTACCGATAAGGGCAGACAGCTCAACGACCTTATAAAGCAAAAATCCAGAGAAACGGAAGATATGATGCTTGAAGGTCTGTCCGATGATGAGCAGGAATATATGTGCAGGCTGCTGAAAAAGATGCTGACCAATATGGTCGAGAACGGAGTCTGAACCGTAAAAAATATGATCCGAAAGGACGA
>Ga0129310_1003485_pt1 | contig 10135 bp, 16 predicted proteins | sample Go1ome_2_FD_94433 | JGI IMG/M metagenome (GOLD analysis project Ga0129310, IMG submission 94433) | Western lowland gorrila individual fecal microbial communities from Wisconsin, USA - Go1022A metagenome | ecosystem: Host-associated > Mammals > Digestive system > Large intestine > Fecal | place...
AAGGCAATTGAATTTGCTGGTGAGGGTGTAGCAGAGCTGACTATGACAGATCGTCTTACAATAAGCAATATGGCCATTGAGGCCGGTGGCAAGAATGGTATTTTCCCATTTGATGAAATTACCAAGGAATATGTAGAGGGCAGAGTGCAGCAGCCATATGAGGCTGTAGCTCCTGATGAGGATGCCAGCTATGAAAAGGTAATCGAAATAGATCTTTCCAAGCTGACACCAGTGGTGGCTTTCCCACATCTGCCTGGCAACACTCATCCAGTGTCTGAGATTGACAAGATAAAGATAGATCAGGTGGTAATTGGTTCCTGTACCAATGGACGTCTGGAGGATCTCCGTCAGGCTGCAGAGGTGTTGAAGGGCCATAGTGTACATCCAGATGTACGCTGCATTGTAATTCCTGGTTCCCAGCAGGTTTATTTGGATGCTGTTCATGAGGGACTGGTAGATATCTTTATTAATGCTGGCGCAGCTGTCAGCACTCCAACCTGCGGTCCATGTCTTGGTGCCCACATGGGTATTATGGCAGCAGGGGAGAAGGCTGTTTCCACCACTAATCGTAATTTCCGTGGCCGCATGGGCCATGTTGACTCCGAGGTATATCTGGCTGGCCCATATGTAGCAGCTGCCAGTGCAGTTCTCGGTTATATCGCAGTTCCAGAGGAGGTAAAGTAAGATGAGCTTAGAAGGAAAGGTTTGGCGCTACGGCGACAATATTGATACAGATGTAATTATTCCTGCCCGCTATCTGAACTCCTTTGATCCCAAGGATTTGGCTGCTCATTGCATGGAGGATAGTGATGAGCATCAGGAGGCTCCTTTTGCTGCCAATGTGGTAGAGGGGGATATTCTGGTAGGTGGCAAGAACTTTGGCTGCGGCTCCTCCCGCGAACATGCTCCTGTAGCTATCAAGGCTTCTGGTGTGCCTGTGGTAATTGCAGCAGATTTTGCCCGTATCTTCTACCGTAACGGCATTAATATCGGTTTGCCACTGCTGGAAATCGGCGATGATGTGGAGAAAATTCATCATGGTGACAAGCTGCGGGTGGATACTTCCACTGGTGTGATTGAGAATCTTACCACTGGTGATGTATTCCACGCTCAGCCATTGCCAGGCTTTGTACAGGATATTGCCAAGGCCGGCGGGTTGATTAATTATATCAAGGCCAAGGGCTGATTGATTAGAAAAATAATACCGACCTGATAAGGAACTGAAATCTCCTTGCTCAGGTCGGTATTTTGTGTTTATTAGGGTTTAAACGTAGATATATTCTGCCATAACTGGCTGTAAATCATGATTTAACAGGCTTTGATATACATCATCAACAGTGCGGGTGTCTGAGATTTCAAATTGCGCATCTCCTTTGTCCTCTGCTTCAGTGCAATGCTCACCAATGGCCGTGCTGACACCAGCAGATATTTTGGTAGCAGCGATTTTTACCAGATTGTCCCGGACTCTGGCACATTCTCTGGTGGAAACCGTTATGCTGGCAAAGGGCATAAAGAGCCGATAGGCACAAACCACCTGCAGAAGCTGGGCTTCATGCACATCCATTGGATTGATTTTGTCGTTGTTGATAATGGGCCGCAAACGAGGGCAGGAAAAAGCAATTTCTGCCTGGGGATATTTTTTTTGCAAATAATAGGCATGCATACCGGTAGCCAAGGCATCCTTGCGGAAATCATCTAGTCCCAGCAGAGCAGCAAAGCCTACACCTCTCATGCCACCCTTTAGCGCCCGTTCCTGAGCATAAAAGCGGTATGGGAAGATACGCTTGTGACCTGCCAAATGAAGGGTTTCATATTTGTCGGCATGATAGGTTTCCTGAAAAACTGTTACATAATCAGCACCGCATTGATGAAGATAGGCATAATCCTCACTGTTCATAGGATAAACCTCCAAGCCGATAATTCGGAAATATTTTCTGGCTATCTTGCAGGCTTCTCCAATGTATTCCACCGTGGATTTTTGACGGCTTTCACCAGTGAGAATCAGGATTTCCTGTAAACCGCTTTGGGCGATGGCTGCCATTTCCTTGTCAATCTCCTCATAGGTAAGCTGAGCTCGACGAATGTGGTTGTAGCGATTAAAGCCACAGTAAATGCAGAAGTTTTCACAGTAATTAGCAATATAGATAGGGGTAAAAAGACAAATGGAATTGCCAAAATGCTTTTCCTTTTCCACCTTGGCCTGCTGGGCAATTTCTTCCAAAAATGACAGAGCGGCTGGGGAAAGGAGGGCACGGAAATCCTCTGGTGTCTTACGGCTGTGCTGTAGAGCCCGCCGTACATCCTGAGCTGTATAGCTATCGTAATCATAGCTTTCCATATCCGCCACAACTCTGTCCAGCAAATCACTGTCCAGCACCTCCATATCCGGCATATATTCCATATGGTTGCTGCGGTTTTCTTTGGCTAAAAAGGTTTTGGCCTCCTGGCTGATAATACTTTCATTAAGATGTTCATCCTTGCTCATATTCACTTCTCCTTAGTCCCGTAAGTATCCTGTAAGAGGGGAGGAGGCACTACCCTTGTCCTGAATCCGTCCCAGCTTTGCCTTGTAGGCCAGGTGACCTGCCTCAATAGCTAGACGGAAGGCCTCTGCCATAGCTGGAATATCGCCAGCAGTGGCAATGGCGGTGTTGGCCATAATAGCCGCGGCACCCATTTCCATAGCTTCACAAGCCTGAGATGGTCTGCCAATGCCAGCATCTACAATAATTGGCAATTCAATTTCATCAATGAGAATTTGAATAAATTCCTTGGTGCACAGACCTTTGTTGGTGCCGATAGGAGCCCCTAAAGGCATAATGGCAGCTGCTCCTGCATTGGTCAAGTCTCGAGCTACATTCAAATCAGGATACATATATGGGAGGACAGTAAAGCCTTCCTTGGCAAGAATTTCCGTAGCCTTAATGGTTTCCTGATTATCAGGCAGAAGATATTTGCTATCCCGCATGATTTCGATTTTTACCAAATCGCTGTGACAAAGCTCTCTGGACAAGCGGGCAATCCGCACCGCCTCGTCGGCATTTCTGGCCCCAGAGGTGTTAGGCAAAAGGGTGATATGCTCAGGAATATAATCAAGAATATTGGCCATGCCGCCATCGTTAACTCGACGGAGAGCCAAAGTAATAATATCTGCTTGGGCATTTTCCACGGCAGCCTTAATCAGATTGAGGGAATATTTGCCGGAACCTAAAATAAAACGGGATTTGAATTCATGCTTGCCTAATTTCCAAGTCATTTTTCTGCCTCTTTTCCTAAATGTTCAATAATTAATTCTGCTACCATATTTGCCTCATGTCCTGCGCAAATTGCTACTCTTGGGGCCATGAGGGGCTGAACTTCATTGCTGCTGATATTGTCCCCGCAAAGGTAAAATTTAGACATGATAGCCTTGGTTTGAATCAAATTGCTTTGGCCATAGCCTGCCATGCCATTGCCGGAAACAAGCCATTTATCTGGCAGCTGCTCCAAAACCGTATTTACCAGCATAGCCTTGTTCTCTGGTACATCAAAGGCTTCGCAAATAATGTCAGCATCTGAAAATAGAGTAGCTACATTGCTGGCTGTGATTTTCAAACAATCTGTACTTACCCGAATATAGGGATTGATTTCCAGAATCTGTTTTTTTAGGGCCTCTGTTTTGTACTGGCCTAAGTGGTGGATAAAGTAATGCTGTCTGTTAAGATTGGTTAAATCTACCCGGTCAAAATCCACCAGATGAAGCTGTCCTACGCCTATGCGGGCTAGTCCAATAGCAATATTGGAGCCAAGGCCTCCCAGACCTGCAATGGCAACCTTGGCCTTCTGCAGCTTATCCTGCACTGCCTTGCCATGACGCTGGCAGAGGGCAGCATAGATTTCCTCCTGTGATGGCATAGTATCAGCCTCCTCCTACAAAGGACACTATTTCCAGAGTATCCTCAGCTTTGATTTCCTGTTGCCCATAAGCACTTCTAGGTACAATTTGTCCATTTAGCTCTACTGCTACTCGGTCTGTTTTATGATTTTGCGCCTGTAGGAACTGTTGAATAGTGGTTTTTTCTGCCAAATCCACTATTTGGCCGTTGATTTTGGCTTGAATCATTATTTTCACCTCCAAACAAAAAAGAGTTCACAAAGAAGTACACCCGCGGTGGTGCACCCCTTCATGAACTCCTGTTCAATCACTTGGTCAACTCTATAAAAATATTGAGAAATAAATACTAATATGTCTTTATTTCATAATAAGTGTAATGTTTTTTGCATATATTGTCAAGAAAGAGATTTTTTCTAGTGGAATATTGACATATATATCGTAATATTGTAATATACAAAATAAGAGGTGAGTGTTATGATAGAAAATAAGGATTTAAAAGAGCTGCAGGATATGTCAGAGATGCTAAAGGCATTGGCTCATCCGGTTAGATTGTGTATTGCCAGAGGCTTGTGGCGTAATGGCAGCTGTAATGTAACCCATATGCAAAATTGCTTGGAGGCGCCTCAGTCTACTGTATCTCAGCATGTTGGCAAGCTGCGTCAGGCAGGTATTATTGAGGGACAGCGAAAGGGTTTGGAGATTACCTATAGTATAAAGGATAAGCGAATAGAGAAGCTGCTGTCCTGTTTGTTTGCAACAGAGGAAAAGCAGGAGGAATAATATGGCGGTAAAACGAAAGGCGAGGATTCCTCAGGAAAAATGTGCATCCTGCGGCAGCTGTCTGGAGGTATGTCCTAGAGGTGCGATTTCCATTTTTCATGGCTGTTATGCTCAAGTAGATACATCTTTATGTGTAGGTTGTGGACTGTGCAGTATGGAATGTCCTGCTGGTATCATTCAGGTGGAGGTGATTTCATGAAGCAGAAGCATTGGTATCATTATCTGTGGATTTGGTCCATTTTGTATTTTTCCTTGGGCTTTGTGAATATCCTCTTTGCCTGGCTGGGATTAATCAGCTTTTGCTTGCCATTGCTCTTTGCTATTGTTGGCGGTAATAAGCTGTTTTGCAATCGTTATTGTGATAGGGGCCAGTTGCTGAGATTTTTGGGCAGCCAGCTAGGCTTTTCCAAAAGACATGATATGCCAGCATGGATGTATGGCAAGGCCTTTCGCTATGGCTTTATGGTGTTCTTCTTTGCCATGTTTGGCAATATTATCTATACTACATGGCTGGTATCCAGTGGAGCAGCCTCTTTGCAGGAATTTGTTACCTTATTCTGGACCTTTCAGTTGCCTTGGCACTGGGCTTATAGTGGCAATGTAGCTCCGGCAACAGCTCAATTTGCCTTTGGGCTATATAGTCTGATGCTAACATCGGAGATTATGGCCTTGGCAGCTATGCTTTACTATCGCCCGCGAGCTTGGTGTGCATTTTGCCCAATGGGCACATTAACCCAAGGGATATGCCAGATAAAATGCAAATAAAAATTTAGCACAATATTGAGTATCATGAATTATCTACAAATAGCCACCAGATGATATTAAGTAAAGATTTTGTCAATTTTACTATATTAGCAGGAAATTGCAAACAAATGGCGAATTTATCAAATGCGTATAATTTTGGAAGCTATTAAAATAGTATAATGCATGGAAAAGTAGGTGCTACGATATCATTTAAGATAGTTCGTAATGATATAACAAAAGTCAAGGCAGATGTGATTGTAAATACTGCCAATCCGAATCCCGTATGTGTAAGTAGTACAGATCTTGTCATATATGAGGCGGCAGGCAAAGAAAGGCTTCTTGCAGAAAGAGCAGGTATTGGTAAGATAGCAAGAGGCAATATTGCAGTTACTAATGCATATGATTTAATGGCAAAATATATTATTCACGCGGTAGGACCGGTATGGACAGATGGTAAGCACCATGAATTTGAAATTCTTGAGAATTTTTATCGAAAGTCATTACAGAAAGCTATGGAACTTGGGTGTGAGAGTATAGCATTTCCATTGATTTCTACAGGAGTATATGGATTCCCTAAGGATAGGGCATTGCAGATTGCTGTGTCAGTATTTAGTCAATTTCTTACTGAAAATGAAATAAAAATAATATTGGTAGTGTTTGATAAGAAATCTTTCCAGCTGTCAGGTCAGATTGTTAAAGATATTGATTCATACATAGATGCCAACTATGTATGAAAAGTTCGTAGAAAAGAATATCCAGCGCTAAATAGAAGCCGTGCTGGCATGAGAGAATTATCAGAGGAAGCGTTCTGCGAGGAAATACTTCAAAGAGAGGTAGAAGATAGCTATCCATTTGAGAAAGATAAAAATTCAGCTAAGCTTTGTATGCTGTCAGCAGATATTCCATTGGAAGAGCAGCTGGCAAATATTGGAGTTTCATTTCATGATAAGTTATTTGAATTAATTTGTGAAGCACATCTTGATAATAAAGATGTGTGGAAACGGGCACATCTTGATAGAAAACATTTTTCCAAAATTCAGTGTGACAAGAACTATCATCCAAAGAAAAAGACAGTAATGGCACTCTGTATTGCATTGCAGCTTAATTTGGAGCAGTCAAAAGATTTACTTTCCAGAGCAGACTGGGCATTTAGTCCAAGCAGTAAGGTTGATTTGATTGTGCAGAAAGCGATAATGGATAAGCAATATGATATTATGCAGCTAAATGTAACTTTGTTTAAATATACAAATGAAATTCTAGGAATATAGGGGGATAAAAATGTGGAATAACATATTTACGCATAATTCGGTTGGTGGTGAAGGCGGTATAATCATTGCAGATGAAGAATATAAAGAATCATGTAGGATATCATGGGAAAGATGTGAACGGTATGATGCAATTACATGTGGTATATATGGAAGAATGGTGCATACAACATTTTGTGATAGCAGTCATACTCAGGAAGTATTTGATAATATGAAAAAAGCTCTACAGGAATTTATAGATAAGGATTCAACAGCAGAGGAAGAAGAAATTTTCTATGAAGAGTTTACAAGTAAATATTAATTAGTATATAACGTCGGTACTTATAGTATCGGCGTTTTTGTGATTATAAAAATTGTCGCTGGACTGGCGACCATATAAAGATGTCTTTTGATTATACTTATACCGTAGCAAAGAAAATGGTTGTCGAAGAAATTCGGAGATTGGAGGCTTATATGTACGGAGCAATTTTAGGAGATATTATTGGAAGTCCATTTGAGTTTGACAGAGGAGATAAAACAAAGAACTTTGATTTGTTTAGCAAGGGATGTGGATTTACGGATGATTCCATTATGACAATAGCAGTGGGAGAAGCATTGCTAGCCGTTGGACGGGAAGCTGCAGTAGAGGAAATTGAAGAGACGGTAGTAGTTAAAATGCAGGCTTGGGGCAGAAGATATCCCTATGCAGGATATGGTTCCAAATTCAGTCGCTGGCTAAGAGAGGATAGTCCCAAGCCATATGGAAGTTATGGAAACGGTTCTGCTATGAGGGTATCAGCCGCAGGCTGGCTTTATGATTCTCTTGCAAGAACCAGGAAGGTTGCTCAAGCAACAGCAAATGTGACACATAACCATCCAGAAGGCATAAAGGGGGCAGAGGCAACAGCTAGTGCTATATATATGGCAAGGAATGGCTCTTCAAAAGAAGAAATCAAAGAGTATCTGGAGAGGGAGTTTTATTATGATTTGAATAGAACCTTGGATGATATTAGACCATATTATCATCATGTTGAGAGCTGTCAGGAAACAGTGCCAGAGGCAATCATTGCATTTCTTGAAGCCAGAGATTTTGTAGATGCCATACGAAATGCCGTATCACTTGGTGGAGATACAGATACCTTAGGTGCAATTACCGGAAGTATAGCAGAAGCTTTTTACGGGATTCCCCCAATGTTAATTGCAGAATTTAGAAGCCGGATTGATAAGGAGATTATGACGGATGTTCTTGATGCCTTTGACCATGTTCTTGGCAGGGATAGAGATACTGAAGGAGTATGAAAGGAAGAATGGATTATTCCTGGGGTGAGATAGATTTTGTGACAAAGCCACTGAATGAAATGAGATTAATGGAGTCTACAGAGTACAAAACAAGTGTATCGAGAACTTGCAATATAGATATTGATGTTATCGATACGGTCACTGTAGTGTGGGCAATATCTTAGATATGTGGGAATAATTCTGAGTTGCCGAGTTGTTTCTCCTTAGGATTGTAAATATAATTCGGAATGTCAAAGCTTTTCGAAATACAGCCTGCGGTCATAACGACTTTTGCTCTGTCCGACTTAATGGCCCTATCTGAGGGTTTATCCTAACGCAGTAATACCACTTGTCGCTGAGCCAATTCACAGAGGCCGTAATGGTAGAGAGTACCACCGGGACCACTTTTGCTACGCAAAAGCAGGAGTCTCCCGACGCAAAAGTGTCATGCACCTCCGGCTGTTGTCGAATCATCGTGATTTACCGATTCTATCTAAATATCCATAGCCGAGATAGTACCCACGAAAACCTGCTCTAGCTCCTAGCTAAGCCTAGAGGATGCTAAATTCCTTCTGCGCCTTACGGCTTGAACTCATTAAGCACCGAGGCTTAGCAAGGTTTTTCTTAGGGTACTATCATCTGCTGTTCTATTCCAGTAAACAAGTCAAAGTGGTGCTAGAATATAAATAGTACAAGTTAAAATGAGAATCCCTAATCATAAATTTTGTGGTATTATGTAGTTACCGCACTGAAGGAGGATCTCATTATGGCAAAGCACTATGATAGACAATTTAAATTGGATGCAATCCAGTATTATCATGATCACAGAGAATTAGGATTGCAGGGTTGCGCTTCAAACTTAGGAATCAGTCATCAGACATTGTCTCGCTGGCAGAAGGAACTGCGTGACAACGGAGTCATTGAGAGTCGTGGTTCTGGCAACTATGCATCTGATGAAGCAAAAGAAATCGCACGATTAAAGCGTGAGCTACGCAATACACAGGATGCACTTGACATATTAAAAAAAGCCATCAACATTCTGGGAAAATGACGGAAGCCATTTATCTCGAAGTTACTGAGAAGGCAGAAGCAGGCCGCAAGGTCAAACGCCGTGTTTCTGTCTCCGGAATGTTAAAAATACTTGGCGTTTCACGTTCAGGTTATAGTGCATGGCTGAAACATGCTCCTTCCAATGCTGAAAAGCGTCGAGAATCGGTAAAAGCAAAAATCAAGGATATTTATTATGAATCTAAACAGAATTACGGTGCTCCTAAGATCACATAAGTGCTGCGCAAAACAGGAGAAACTATTTCCGAGCGTAATGTTGGGCAGTATATGAAACAAATGGGCATTAAAGCTCAGTGGGTAAAGCTGTGGACAGTTACTACAAAGGATTCCGATTTCAGTAACGAGTTTCAAAATATCATTAATGAGCAGTTTAATCCCGAACGACCAAATGCAGTTTGGTGTTCTGACATCACCTATATCTGGACTATAAATGGCTTCGTCTATTTAACCAGTATTATGGATTTATATTCCAGAAAAATCATAGCCTGGACACTGTCAAATACATTGGAAGTATCTTGCGTGATTGAAACAATAAACAAAGCTAAAACAAGACGAAAAATCGAAGAACCGTTGATTATGCACAGCGATCGTGGTATGCAGTATGTTTCATGGGAATACAAACGTGTCACTGCAAATATGCAGTGCAGCTATTCAAAAAAGGCTTATCCATGGGATAATGCCTGCATTGAATCATTTCATTCACTGATTAAGAGAGAATGGCTGAATCGTTTTAAAATCCGTGATTATGAGCATGCATACCGCTTGGTATTCGAATATCTGGAAGCTTTCTACAACACCAAGCGAATCCACAGTCATTGTGATTACATGTCACCAAATGACTACGAAGAATTGTATCGTAGATTGCAACAGGATGAATAGCTAACAGCAAGTTAATATGAGGAAACCTCATTTTAACTTGTACTAAATCTTGATATAGGACCAAAGTTACAAGCAGTGCCAAAGCAGAAAGGTGCAATGAATACACTAATGAGCGGTATGGGAGTACCCTACACAGGTACTCTTAGCGCCTCGGTACTTAGCGATTCATGAGCTTTCGGGGCGTCAGCCACGAATTGCCTCATGAGAGCTTTAGTACCGCTAGGCGAGAAAAGTAGCGAGAGCGTGCCTGAAATGGTACTCCCATATC
>Ga0129310_1003486_pt1 | contig 10134 bp, 10 predicted proteins | sample Go1ome_2_FD_94433 | JGI IMG/M metagenome (GOLD analysis project Ga0129310, IMG submission 94433) | Western lowland gorrila individual fecal microbial communities from Wisconsin, USA - Go1022A metagenome | ecosystem: Host-associated > Mammals > Digestive system > Large intestine > Fecal | place...
ATACTCAAGGAGAACGCAATGAAGCTCGCAAAGGGCACGGAGTTCGAAAAGGAATTCCTGCTGCTTGACAGCATCGAGCGCCTTACTCCCGGCGTATTCGCGGACGAACGCGGCGACATTAAGAATATATGCGCTAACGTGGACATGTATTCCGGACTGGTATACAAGATGCTGAAGATCCCGGTAGACATGTACACAGGACTCTTCGCATGCGCGAGAATGGCAGGCTGGTGTGCCCACAGAATGGAAGAGATGATCAACGGCAAGCGCATTATCCGCCCGGCATACAAGGCGATAAACCTCGGCAAGAAGTACGTTGCGCTCAGCGACAGAAAGTGACCTTGACAAGCGAAGCGGTTTGTGCTATTATATTTTCAGGGCAACACCGCATAATTGTTGTCGTATGATTGCGCGGTCAGATTTTTCGTCAGTTTGTACAATGATGACGGAAAAGATGCAAGCAAGCGTGCGACAAAATCGCCAGATGTTAATTGTGCGGTGTTGCCTTAGGTGCACTGCGCCGGATTAATACTACATAATGTGAGGTAAAGATCATGGCAGAGGAAAAGAAGCCGGAACAGAAAAAGGACAAATTCAAGCTGGCAAAGGAATTCAAGGCGTTCATATCCAAGGGCAACGTTCTGGATATGGCTGTAGGTCTTATCATCGGTTCTGCGTTCACCGCGATAGTGAATTCACTGGTAGGCGACCTGCTGATGCCGGTTCTGGGACTTATCACCGGTAAGATGGATTTCTCGGAGCTGAAGCTCGTCATTCAGCCCGCTGTTGAGGAAGTGCTCAACGAAGCCGGAGAAGTCGTAACTCCCGGAGTTGCTGAAATATCCATCAATTACGGCGCGTTCATTCAGTCGATAATCAGCTTCCTGCTTATCGCGCTGGCAGTATTCGCACTGCTCAAGGCGATTTCCAAGCTCCACCGCAAGAAAAAGGAAGAACCCAAGCCCGAGCCTAAGCCCGATCCGCAGATAGTTCTGCTGACCGAGATAAGAGACCTGCTCAAGGAAAAGGAAACTTCCGCGAATAAGTAAAATCAAAGGCGCTGCGATCGTTCGCGGCGCTTTTTTCGTTCAGTAAGCTTTCGTACGGCACAGCGTGAAATTTCTGCTTGACATTTTTCGCGAATGGTGATATAATGTGTTTCAGATATATTGCAAAAGAAGGAGATACATAAAAAATGTCAATGAATTTTCGCAGAAAGCTCCCCGTTCCTAAGGAGATAAAGGAGCTTTATCCGCTGAGCGACAAGATAAAGACCATCAAGGCAGAGCGCGACGCAATGATCGCCGATGTTTTCACCGGCAAGTCCGACAAGTTCCTGCTGATAATCGGTCCGTGCTCCGCTGATAACGAGAATTCCGTTATTGATTACACCTGCCGTCTGGCAAGACTCCAGGAGCAGGTCAAGGACAAGATAATCATTATCCCGAGAATTTACACCAACAAGCCCAGAACCACCGGCGAGGGTTACAAGGGAATGATACACCAGCCCGACCCCACCAAGGGCGAGGATATGCTGGAGGGACTTATACACGTTCGTAAGCTCCATACCCGCGCTATCGAGGAAACCGGACTTGTGTGCGCTGACGAAATGCTCTATCCCGAGAACTACCGCTATCTCTCCGACATACTGAGCTACGTCGCTGTAGGCGCGCGTTCCGTCGAGGACCAGGAGCACCGTCTTACTGCCAGCGGCATGGAGTGCCCCTGCGGTATGAAGAACCCCACCAGCGGCACTATTTCCATCATGCTGAATTCTATCCGTGCGGCTCAGAGCAGCCACACATTCATCTACCGCGGCTGGGAAGTCACCACCGACGGCAACCCGCTGGCACACGCTATTCTCCGCGGTGCGCAGAACAAGCATGACCAGACTATCCCGAACTATCACTACGAGGATTTGAAGCTGCTGTACGATATGTACCAGGAGAAGAACCTCAAGAATATGGCGTGCATCGTGGATACGAACCACTCCAACAGCGGCAAGAAGTACCTCGAGCAGATAAGAATTGCCAACGAGATACTCCATTCCATGCGCCACTCTCCGGAGATACGCAGCATGGTAAAGGGTCTGATGATCGAAAGCTACATTGAGGACGGCGCTCAGAAAGTCGGCGACGGCGTTTACGGCAAGTCCATAACAGACCCCTGCCTGGGCTGGGAAAAGAGCGAGAAGCTGGTTCTTGAAATCGCAGATCAGCTGTAATTTCAGTTTAAGTTAATATAGAAAGCGTTGACGGGAAAACAGTAGTCCCGGAGCGTTCCTTTCAGAGAGCCGCTGTGTGGTGCGAAGTGGCAGGAACTCCGCGATGAAATACCTCCCCGAGCGGCGGTGCGAAAGCGTAGGCGAGTAGTTCCGCACGGGTAAGCCCGTTACAGCTGCCACAAGGCGGGGATTCCCGCGAACTGAGGTGGTACCGCGATAATTCGCCCTCTGTGAGTTTCGGCTCATGGAGGGCGTTTGTATTGTAGGAGCATTACTGGGGATAATACCCGGGAGGTGATTATATGCAGTTCACATTCTGCCCGGATTGCGGCGGGAAGCTTATAAAAAAGCCAATAGGCGACGAGGGTGAGATTCCGTTCTGCGGAAGCTGTAACAGACCGTGGTTCAGTTTCTCATACCCCTGCGTTATCTGCCTGCTGACCGACGGCGAGGGAAATTACGCGCTGATACGCCAGACTTACGCGACAAAGAATTACGTCTGCGTTGCGGGATTTATCAAGGAGCATGAGACCGCCGAGCAGACCGCAGCCCGCGAAATTCGCGAGGAAACCGGGCTGGAGGTACTGGATATGCGCTACGTCAGCAGCTATTATTATCCCAGGCACGATAATCTTATGATAGGGTATTTATGCACGGTGAAGCGCGGCGAGTTCCGGCTTTCCGGTGAAGTCGAGCGGGCCGGGTGGTTCGGGCTTGAAGAAACCCGCGAACTGCTGAGCCATGGTACGGTTGGTAAGGAGCTTCTCAGGGATTCCCTGAAGTAGAAAATATGAATAAAGGGTGGTTTATATGAAAAGATGGATTTTGGTTCCTGCGGTTATTTCGGTGATGTTTGCGGCGGGCTGTTCGGGGCATGGCTCAGCTGTTCAGCAGTTTTCCTGCGATGATGTCTCGTTCAGCATTGATGTTCCGGATTTCGTTAGTTACAAGGTACACAACCTGGACCTCAGCCAAATCGGTTTAGCTATTTATGACAAGAGCATCAGCCTTGCGGTGAGCGGCGAGGACGGCAGGCCCGTGACCATGACCGTACAGTACAACGAAAACCGCGATGGAAACATTATGATCGAAAAGAGTAAAATACTGGCAGAAGTTACACCGGATACCTTTTCGATTGAAGAGCTGGAGATAAACGGACTTGATTCGTATATTTCCAGATTCAGCGGGCAGGAGTCGGTCCACTGCGATTATATGATTGATGATAATTCGTGGGTCGTGATCTCATATCTTCCGGACAACGGCGAGTTAGCGGAATATCAAGACGCACTTATAGATTCACTGAAGAGCTTTAAGCTTACAGGTAATGCCGGATAATGCCCGGCACCGAGAGGGGTGATATCAATGGAAATTAAAAGAGTTTCCATCGCTTATGGGAGTTTTCCCGTATAATACACAGTTGAAAGTTGAAAAAAAATAAATTAACATACAAGGAGAAAAACAATGACACTTTACGACGAATTAGTAGCACGCGGACTTATCGCGCAGGTTACAAACGAGGAAGAGATCAAGAAGATGATCAACGAGGGCAAGGCGACATTCTACATCGGCTTCGACCCGACAGCGGATTCCCTGCACGTAGGTCACTTCATGGCTCTCTGCCTTATGAAGCGCCTCCAGATGGCGGGCAATAAGCCTATCGCACTTCTTGGCGGCGGTACCGGAATGATCGGTGACCCCTCCGGCAAGTCCGACATGAGAAAGATGCTCACCCCGGAAACTATCCAGCACAACATCGACTGCTTCAAGAAGCAGATGAGCCGCTTTATCGACTTCTCCGACGGCAAGGCGATAATGGTAAACAACGCGGACTGGCTGATGAACCTCAACTACATCGACGTTCTGCGCGAGGTAGGCGCTTGCTTCAGCGTAAACAAGATGCTGTCATTTGAGTGCTACAAGCAGCGCTGGGAGCGCGGTCTGACGTTCCTGGAATTCAACTACATGATAATGCAGAGCTACGACTTCTACATGCTGTTCCAGAAGTACGGCTGTAACATGCAGTTCGGCGGCGACGACCAGTGGGCTAACATGCTCGGCGGTACTGAGCTTATCCGCAAGAAGCTCGGTAAGGACGCTCACGCAATGACCATCACACTGCTGCTCAACTCCGAGGGCAAGAAGATGGGCAAGACCGAGAAGGGCGCCGTATGGCTCGACCCCGAAAAGACCTCCCCGTTCGAGTTCTTCCAGTACTGGAGAAACATTGCGGACGCGGACGTAATGAAGTGCATACGCATGCTTACATTCCTGCCCATCGAGGAGATCGAGGCTATGTCCGACTGGGAGGGAAGCCAGCTGAACAAGGCAAAGGAGATACTCGCATACGAGCTGACAAAGCTGGTTCACGGCGAGGAGGAAGCAAACAAGGCTCTGGACGCTGCAAAGGCGCTGTTCGGCGGCAAGGGCAATACCGAGAACATGCCCACCACCGAGCTGGAGCTTCCCGAGGGTAAGATCGGAATTCTTGACCTGATGATGGCTACCAAGCTTGTTACCTCCAAGCGTGAGGCGAGAACGCTTATCGCGGGCAAGGGCGTTGCAGTCAACGATGTTATCGTAGAGGACGTAAACGCAGAAATTACCATTGACCCCGAGGTTATTATCCGCAAGGGCAAGAAGGTTTACCACAAGGTAGTACGCAAGTAATATATAAAAGAAACAGGGGCTTTTCAAAGCCCCTGTCAGGCTGTCGATAAAGATACATCTGCGTCGTCAACGCCGGTATGGCAGGCACAAAGCCTAGCCATACCGGCGTTTCCTAGCATCTGCACCTTTCTCGGCAGCCTGGTAAAATTTCTTTTTTACAAAATAACAGGGGGCTTGTAAAAGCCCCCTGCTTTAGGCAAGCGCGTTGAATTCGGCGGTCATGATGTATATTCCGCCGGGGTTGCTTGGATTTAACAAGCCGTACATTTCGCTTCCGTCTATCGTGAAATTTTTCGTCAGTTTGTATCTGCCGGCTGTCGGCTCATAATCCGACAGGAGTAAATAATAATCCTTTGAAAGGAATATCAGGTCTTCCTGCTGCGTGAACGCATAATTTATGGATTTATCTGCGTATTCGGCGGGCACCCACTCGCCGTTTTCATCACGTCGCTGTAAATCATATTCTGACCCGCCTGTCAGCATGTCGGTTTTGCGGTTGTTATTGTGTATCGTCATTGTCACGGGGACTTCGCCGGTTATGCTTATGGGGTCGGGGTATATGACCGTGAGGTAAGCCGGCATGTCATTGTAGTAGACTGTATTGCCGTCAGCGACCCACGTCACTCCGTTGTCGGTGCTGGTGTATTCGGTCTTGTCGGGAAAAACCACCGTAAGCACAAGGTCAGCTGAGTATTCCGGTTCTCGGGCTTCTGCTGTGACCGGAGTGTCAGACGGCTGTGACGATGTGAGATCTCCTGCGCGGCACCCTGCCGTCATAATCACACCCGCCATTGCCAGAATTGCGAGCGTTTTTCTGGTAGATGATTTTTTCATGATGATCAGTCCCCTTTTCATCAAGATGTTTTGGCAGTAAATACACCATAGATGTGAAGATATGGTGTAAAATAAACCGAGGAAGCTGATGTATCAGCTCCTGAGTGTACACCACAGAATGTCCATTTACCGTTTTGAGAAATGTAAATCGGACCGCCGCTATCGCCTTTTTGTGATGTTCCACTTTTCAAATCAGCACATACAAGCCCTTTTATGGTTATTTGGGTTTTTGAATCATCATCTAGTGTATATGTGATGTTTTCTGTTCCAGTAGTTAATATTGTTGCATATTTTGATTTTTGACCATATTTATTGCATGTTGTTCCGACTGGTACTGAATAGACAGTAGATGTTATGTTTACAGTATTAGTTTTATAATTTACCTTGTTTGTTGGAGTGCAGCTACTATAATCATATAAATCAATTATTCCAAAATCCCCATATTGATTATTTTCAAATCTTTTATAAGAAACTAATCCAAAATAGTTTGAATCATGCATGATTTTAGTGTTCACGTCGAAAGCGTGACCAGCTGTAAGAACAGCATTTTTTCCATTGTGCGTCCCACATATTCCTAAAGATGCTGAAACTAAATAGCTCTCAATTAAATCGCCACCAATCAGATTGTTTACTTGACTTGCTAGTGTACTATTATTGTTATAATTTGATAGTAAGGTGGCATCAGATTTGTTCGGGTCCACAGTAACATATTCAATATCAAGTGGTAAATCATTGTTTACAGACACAGACAACTTTGCATTTCTCTTTGTTGATGAAGGAACGCCTATTTCAACTTTAGCAATGTTGTCTTTCACATTGACTTTAGAAGATACATATACTGTTTCACTCATATCTTCCAAAACAGTACTTCTTGTTTCATCTGCAAGTTTATATAGTTGATTGTAGGAATATTCAACCGTTCTGAACTCAACACAGTCATAGTCTGAAAGTATTGTTTCATAATAGCTGTAATCATCGGTAGTAAGCTGAATAACGAGTTTGTAATCATCATTGATATATTCGCCTGCATAATCATCAGGCAGAACATAGTTGTAGTTTTCATCAATTTCAAAGGTGCTGTAAAGAGTGTTATATGCGTTTAGGGCATCTTCTTGAAGTAACATTTCTTCTGGAATTTCCATATTGCCTTCAGTATATGTGTGTGCTGATTTGCTGTTTTCCGTATAAGCAGCAAATGCTGAGCTACTCAACATGAGAAGACAAGTTGTTCCGATAGCTAATGTTTGTACAATACGTTTCATAATCAATCTCCTTCATAAATTATTTGGTGGAAATATTTTATTTCCTTAATATATTATATACTACAATGAATATAATGTCAATTGTTAACAAATACAAAAAAAGGGCATAAAAATTGACACATTGTACAATTCTGGGTGACAAAACAACTAAAAGAATGCAAACGCTCGGAAAATGTAATTCTTGTGAAATATCGCTGCGGGGCATAAAAAGCACTTGAATTCTATACAAATATGTGATAAAATAATATGAGATATGTCTTTATGGACGTAAAGTCTGTATTCAGCAAGGAGCAAACTTGATATGAAGAATAACAGTAAATTCGGAGTGTGGGTGCTTATCCCGGGATTCGTTCTTGCATTTGCCGCGAGAATGGCTCAGATATGCGCCGGCACTGATATGACAACAGGATTTCTGAAGCATGAGTCGTTTTTCATGGACTTCTGCTTCTGGGGCGCGGTAATAATCGCGATCGCAGGCGCTCTCGGAGCGGCCGTGCTTGACCGTAAGAAGAACGCGCATTACTACCAGACCCCGGTTTCCGATGTTACCGACGGCAGAGCGGCGGCGATCGGATTCGCACTGATGATCCCGGCGCTTGGAGCGCTTTACGAGGGGTACACCAGAATGCGCTCGGAGGAAACTAACTCCACGTTCCCGTTCATGATGTGGGTGGATTTCCTTTTCGGCGCGGCTATGCTGGTCGTTGCATTCGTTATACTGTATAACAAGGAATTCAAGCCCGGACTGGGATTCGCTATGGTTTCCGGCGCGGGATTCTACACCCTCCGCGGTATCGGTATCTTCATGGAGAAGATGGCTGTTACCACCGTCCCGGAGTATCTTATCAACTGTATTTCAGTTATCCTCGCGGCGGTGTTCTTCATGCAGCTGGCAAAGCTGCTTTCCGGCAACGAGGGCAAACGCACCCGCGAGGTGCTTGCGGTTTCCGGTACGGCGGCTGCGGTGACTATCCTCGGCAACAGCATTGCGGGATTTGCGGCGCTGCTGTTCGGCTCGGCGGACGTTTCCTCAAGGATCGTCCTGTATTCCAGCTACGCAGAGTGGCTGTATCAGGCTTCCTACGGCGATCACGCATACTACATGAGCCTTGTTCCGGCGGCGGACGCTGCGGCGGGCATTTTCATAGTCGTAACGCTTATCGTGCTCTTCATGAAGCCGAAGCCGGTACAGGCTAAGGCGGAGGAAGCCGCTGAAACAGACGGCGAGTAAGACACAGTACATCTCCGGGGGTGATAACGGTCAGACGGGCGAATAAAATGCTGCGCGGTGCGGCTGCACTGACTGCGGCTGTAATGCTCTGCGGCTGCTCCGGCGGTTCGGTGGAAAATCTGCTGACCGCGCCGAAGCTCACCCAGGAGCAGACGAAAATCTACCAGGCTCTCATAAACAGCACCGGAAGCTCAGTGAATCTGAAGTACCCCAGGGGCGGCGAGTTCCGCTCGGCATTCGTGCTCCAGAACATCGACGATGATCCGGGCGACGAGGCTCTGGTTTTCTATGAATCCCAGTCGGTGCAGTCCGGCGAGAGCGCGCTGCGTATGAAGGTGCTCGACCAGTACGACGGCGAGTGGCAGGCGGTGTATGACCTTGCGTGCGTTGGCAGCGAGGTGGACAGCATCAGCTTTGCAAATCTCGGCGCCGGGGACTGCACGGAGGTCATCGTGTGCTATTCCATGCTGAACCAGACGGAAAAGACGCTCAGCGTGATGACCTACGCGGACGGCATAATCAGCGAACTCTACAGCGGAAGCTACGCGTGCATGGAGGTCATGGATCTCAACGCCGACGGAATGGACGAGCTTGTTACGGTTGTTCCGGACAAGACCTCCCAGACCTCAATGGCGATGATGTTCACCAAGACGGACGAGGGGCTTGTGAAGCTCAGCGAAACGCCGCTGGGAGGCTCCGGCGCGGATTTTGTCAGCGTGACGAAGGGACAGCTTTCCGAGAATATAACGGGGCTTTTCCTGGATTACAGCCGCGGAAACGGACTGTACGGCACTGACGTCCTGTACTGCATGGGCGGACGTCTGGTGACTCCGGTGTACCGCTCTGCAAATAACGATAATGTGCAGACGAATGCGATTTCGCGCTTTACCAACGACTACATGACCGATATCCGCAGCAAGGATATCGACGGCGACGGATACCTTGAGATACCGTCGATGATGCCGCTGCCTGGATACGAAACGCTGACGCGGTCGGAGCAGCTGTGCGCGGTGGTCTGGTATACAGTCAGGGATAACCGGTACGAGCAGGAATATTACAGCTACTACAGCAGCAAGTACAATTTCGCGCTGCTTTTCCCGAGCAGATGGCAGGGCGTTGTGAGCGCTGTCGTGAATTCCCAGGACAACGAGATAGTGTTCATATCCTACAGCTCCGAAACAGGTCTTGACGTCAATGAACACACCGAGCTCATGCGGATACGCACCATCGACAAGGACGACACGGAAGCGCTCGTGAACTCAAAGGATTATCACATGATCGGCGAGAATGACGAGAATATCATATGCTGCAAGGAAACGACGGGCTACCTCACCGGAAAGCTCGCGCTGACCGAGAGCGAGCTGAGGGACAGCTTCATAGTGCTGTGACGCGGAAAGGGATAATATGAAAAGAATTCTGGTATGCGAGGACGAGGACGCTATCCGCGATTTCGTCGTAATAAATCTTGTGAGATCGGGCTATGACGTTGTTGACGTTTCCTGCGGCGAGGACGCCGTGAAGGTCTATACCGAGCAGAACGGAAATTTTGACGTTGCGCTGCTGGATATCATGATGCCCGGAATGGACGGATTTGCCCTCTGCCGCTGGATACGCGAGCAGAGCAGCGAGATAGGCATAATCATGCTTTCGGCAAAAAGCCAGGAGATGGACAAGGTGAACTGTCTGATGATAGGCGCTGACGATTACGTCACAAAGCCGTTCTCTCCGTCGGAGCTGGTGGCGCGTGTGGACGCCATCTACCGCCGCGTGAACGTCAGCCAGTCCCGGCAGGAGGTGCGAAACATCACTTCCGGGCCGTTCACGCTGGATCACCAGAGCCGCACGGTGCTGAAAAACGGCGAGCCTGTGGAGCTTACCCAGGTGGAATACCACATCATGGAATTCCTGCTGAAGAA
>Ga0129310_1003489_pt1 | contig 10128 bp, 6 predicted proteins | sample Go1ome_2_FD_94433 | JGI IMG/M metagenome (GOLD analysis project Ga0129310, IMG submission 94433) | Western lowland gorrila individual fecal microbial communities from Wisconsin, USA - Go1022A metagenome | ecosystem: Host-associated > Mammals > Digestive system > Large intestine > Fecal | place...
AAAGGAGAAAAAAATGAAAAAGAATACAAAAAAGATATCGTCATGGATAGCTATGGCGTTCAGTGTTATTTTAGCTGTGCAGCCTCTTAGCGTATTGGCAGATTCTGATACTGATACGTCTGGAATAGATGTGGCTGAGACAAATTTAGTTGATGTACCATCACCAGAACTTACTGTAGTCAATTCAGACTATGGAACCGTAAATATGTTGAATTTTGGAGAAGATCAGATTATTGATCAGGATGAATATAGTACTACTTACAAAGTAAATACAGGAGAAAAGGTAGAATTTTCTGTATTACCATTGGAAGGATATTCGATTTCTGAAATTGAACTTCAGGATGAGCAGAAGCAGAATATTGATTTTACAAAAAAGGAAAATGAAGAAGCTGCATATTCTTTTGAGATGCCGGAGAACAACGTGCAATTAGATGTACGTTACGAGGTAATTGATAAAGAAAATAAAGACAATCAGGAAGTATCCGGTAAAGAAGAGACGAAGGATAAAACTCCTGAGGAATCAGTGATTGTAGATAAGGAAAAAGCGAATGATAGTTCGGTAGTTGAAACAGATGAGGGAGCACTTTTGAGTGCATCGTTATTATCTGGGGCTGCAAGAGCTGGTGCAACCATAACTTATCTTGGACCTGTTTCATATAAAGGAGTACGTGTTGGTAAATTTCTTGTAAATGGAAGTCTTGCATTTTGTATGGAGCATAAAAAAACTTCACCAGCTACAGGAACCTCTTTTTCTGAGCAAATATACAATGATGCGAATATTAGAAAAGTGCTGTACTACGGCTACAATGGACCAAAACAGTGGTCTGGATTTTCCGGAGATGAATCGCAGGGGATTGTAGTTACAACGAATGCTTTATCATATTTTTACAGCGGTCCGTCTTCGCTGAATGGTAATCCGTTTTTAGCAGATAATTGGTTAGCACCTTTAGGAGATTTTATTAAATATATCCAATCAGCACCAGATGTAGAAAAAACAGATTTGTCATTATCGAAATCCTATACAGAAAGTTATTTAAGTGCAGATAAGAAATACCAAAGAACAGAAAATATTACATTAAATGCATCAGCACAAAATAGTATAACAATTCCATTGCCGGCAGGTGTATCTTTAGTGAATGTAAGTGATGGAAGTGAAAAAACTGGAAATGTACAAGTAAAAGGCGGTCAGACTTTTTATTTAAAAGCATCTTTAAGTATGAATGGAACATGGAGTTCTGGAAATCTATATGGATCGATGGGAAAATTCCAGTCAGTTTTATGTGTAACTGCATCAGATACAATACAGAATTTAGGACAAGGAAGATATGGAGCAACTGATCCGGATCATTATGTTAATTTATCTGTCAAATGGGTACAGATGGGAGATATCCGGATTGTGAAATTCCTGGAAGATGATGCAGAAATAAAGAAACCGGCCGTTGGTGCAGAATTTACACTGACACATAAAGAAACCGGTGAAAAGGTAATTATAACTGCAGATGAAAACGGCGTAGCTACGACAGAAGATAAAGAGAATTATCCGAATGGTCGTCTGATCGGAGGCGAGTGGACGGTTGAAGAAACAAAAACACCGGAAGGATTTAAGACGATCGATCCATTTACAGTAACGATATCTGGACAGGGACAGGTATTCTCTTACATTGCTGAAGATAAAAAAATAACAGCTGCTATACGTGTTGTAAAGATAGACAAAAATACAGGAAACGTAATCACTGCCTCCGGAGCAACGTTCAAAATAGTGGATGCACAAGGAAATGATGTTGAATTTACGGATTACAGTCCTAAGAAAGTTACATTTACGGAATTTACAACGGATGAAAATGGACAGTTTTCGCTTCCAGAAAGATTGCCAGTTGGTAAGTACAAATTAGTTGAAGTGAAAGCACCACAAAATTATCTTGTGTGTGATCCTATTGAATTTGAAGTTGATAAAACTTATGACTGGGAGAATCCAATAGTTATAACTGCAGAAGATGAAAATGCAATGGGAAAACTGCAGCTTATAAAATCCGATGAAGAAACAGAAGAACCGGTTGAGGGAGCAGAATTTGACATTATAGCAGCGGAAGACATTGTAACCGGTGACGGATCTCTGCAGGCTGCCAAAGGTGATGTAGTAGATACGATCACAACCGGCAAAGATGGAATAGCGGAAAGCAAGGAATTATACCTGGGAAGCTATATCGCAAAAGAGGTGAAAGCACCGAGCGGATATGTGTTAAATCAGGAAGAATATGCTTTCGAATTAACATACAAAGATCAGAATACAAAAATTGTATACAGTGATTTGGAAGTTAAGAATAAACCTACAACGATTATTGTAACCAAGAAAGTAAAAGGAAAAGACAAGGTATTAGAGGGTGTAAAATACAACATCTGGAATGTTGGCATGGAATCAGATCTTATTGATCCAAACTTTATTTTCAAGGAAGTTTATACAACAGATGAAAATGGACAGATTAAATTACAATACCTTGAACCTGGTGTATATAAGTTGCAGGAAAAAGAGACACTTCCGGGATACGTACTGGATGATACAGAATATCAGTTCACAGTCGATGAAAATGGAATGATCAAATTAGATGAAACTGCAGATCCAGAAGAAGAAGGATCAATGACACTGGAAAATGATTATACTAAGCTTCAGATTTCAAAACAAGATGCAACAACTGGAAAAGAGCTGCCTGGTGCAGAACTGGAATTAAAGAACAAAGATACCGGAAAAATTATAGAAAAATGGACATCCGGAGAAGAACCACATTACATTGAAGAAATTCCGGAAGGTACATATATTCTGAAAGAGACTATGGCTCCGAAGGGATACAAGGTGTCTCAGGATGTAGAATTTACTGTTCAAAGTACTGGCGAAGTACAGAAGGTTGTCATGAAAGATGAAGTAAAAGATGGAACAATTCGTACTTCAATGCCAAAAAATACTAAAAATGGATCTGCGACAAAAGGAAGAGTAAAGACAGGAGATAATGTTTCAATTGTAAAATGGATTGTATTACTAATTGCAGCCGTTGGAACGATGATCGCTGTATGGAAAAAGAAAAGGAGTAAAATTCATGCGTAGGAAAAAAGGATTATATTCTCTTTTTTTGGTAGTTACGCTGTGTTCGTCTGTGCTAACAGTTCAGGCAAAAGATTCGAAAGTAAAAAGTGGAAATGTTATCCGGGAAAGTACTTTTTCGAGTGATGATAAAGATTTTGAAAAACAAAAAGGTGCGAATTTTCCGGCAACAATTAAATTTTCCGGCAAACATTATAAGCTAAATAATGTAAGTTACGATATTATCGATAAAAAGCCTGTAACGGTAAAAAATGAAGTAGAAAAGGTAGTAGATAGTGATCTGATACCAGAAAATACAGAATATAAGCCGGAAGAAACATTAAAGGAAGATAATGTAACTTATCGTCTGAAAAATGTAGAAATAGAGGAAAAGACAGCAAGTGATACGTACGTACAGGCAGTTTCCGGATACACGGATTACGACTATGAAGTTTCCAGGGCAGATGTTCCGGCGACAAAAAATGTAACGGTAACGAATAAGAGAAGCGGAGAATCAGAGACGGTTACATGTAATCTTAATGGAATTGAGCAGATCGGTCCTTCTGGATGGGAGGATACACATATAGATATTGTATTTGAATCCTATGATGCACAAATCTTTTTCTGGAACGGGGTTACAGTAACAAAAGATACGTCTAGTCCATTAGAAGGACATGAGGATATTCTGTTAAGTTCTGTAGGGGCGAATAATGATAACTATAATCTGATCAGAACGTATTGGACCGGTGAAGCATATGAAGATACAAATGGTGTCTTATGTAGAAATGCCAGAGCAGATGTACAAAGAAAGGTAAATTACTACCGTGCGAATTACTCTGGAGAAATTCGGCAAGCAGAAACACCAGGATATATCTATCATGCTACATATACCGGAACAAAAAAAATAGCCAGTGAAAACCAATATACATATACAGTGAAAGCTACAGCAGAATATGAAAAGATTGATAACAGGCTTTTATATGCATTAACTGGTGTGAGTGGATTTTTAATAATATGTGTAATCGTTCTGATCCTCTATATCATATCCAAAAAGAAAAAAGAGGACGAGCCGAGGGTTCAGTACGTAGAGCAAAAAGGAGATAAGTAATATGCAGAATTTCATGAATGGATTGTACACTATTGTTACAAAAATTCAGCCATTGACATATATGCTTGCAGCCATCATGCTTGTGGGATGCGGAGTAGGTGTAATGATTCCTTCTGAAAGTATAAGAAATAAATCAAAAGCAGCAATACCATGGGTTGCTATAGGTGTAGGAATAATTCTTGGAGCAACTACTTTTGCACAGGAATTTGCAGGATCATTTGCTTTTTGATAAAAATGGGTGCTATTTATGGCACCCATTAATTGTAAGAGGTAAACATGAAAAAAAATAAAGTACGTCCTGTTAAAGACAAAAACAGGACAATGCGATTAAATCAATTTTTAGCAAATAAATATGTGATGACAATAATTGTAATTGTCATAGATATTATTCTTTTTTCATTGATCAATTATATATTAAATTCAATCTATGCATTACCAGAATGGATTAGAGATATTGATCATCCAAGTACTTATATAGGCATAAAAAATGTATTTCCGCATTTGAAAAATACTTCAAATGTATATAAAGGAGTAAAAATAGCATCTTGGATTTTTGTAGTTTTATATGATGTAATCTTTATATTCAGAGTACGTACAGCATATGCTGCAGAAAACTTCAATGTTGGCCAGAAAGGTGATTCAAGGTGGACCACATTGAAGGAAATACAGGAGCAATATAAAGAGATTTCTGAGAAAGATAAAAAATATCCTGGAATGCCAGGAATTATAATTTCCAGGTGGAAAGATAAAATCTATATTGATGATAGCGTTGTGAATAATCTGATCATAGGAATTACCAGATCAGGAAAAGGTGAGATGTTTGTATTTCCATCCATAGATGTATATTCAAGAGCGGAGATACAGCCATCTATGATTATTTGTGATCCAAAGGTCGAATTGTTTAAATCATCGAAAAAAATATTGGAAAAAAGAGGATATGAAGTTCATCTACTAAATTTAGCGGATCCAATACATTCCATGGGGTTCAATCCGTTAACAGAAATCATAGAGACTTATAAACAGAAAGATTATGCAACAGCGGAGCTTCTGGCACAATCATTTGCGTATTCAGTATTTAACCCAGATGAATCAAAGGGAGATAGTCAATTTTTTGATTCAACAGCAGCACAATTATTAACAGCATTAATAATAGCACATATAGAAGACTGCTTGGGTGAAGATCGACGAAATGCATATAAGCTAAAAAAATGGGAAGAAAAAAGAGAAGCTTTTGATGCTTTGGAAAGCCAGGAAGAGAAAGAAATAGCAAGAAGAAGCTATCAGTTATATAAAAGAGAAGGAATAGATGTTATCAATGATAAGAGAATTGATTATATTCCGCCGGAAGAAAAAATTGGTCCATTTAAGAATCGTGAAGAAGATATCAATATGTACAGCATCATTAATACATTTACTGAATTGGGACGTATGAAAACAGAAGATGAATCAGTGTCAATGTTGGACTTGTATTTTTCAGAAAGACCGGCACTTGATAGAGCAAAATTAAAATACGCATCTATAGAAATGGCAGGATATCGCACAAAAGCCAGTGTTTACGCTAATATGCTTGCAAAAATGACTATATTTACATATCAGAATATCGCAAAGATGACAGCTGAAAGTTCAATTCAATTGAAAGATATTGGATTTGGTAAAAAACCGATGGCTATATTTTTAGGAATTCCAGATTATGATAGATCAAATCATTTTTTGGCAAGTGTATTTATCAGGCAAGTTTATTTTGTACTAGCAAAAATGTGTATACAAACGATGAAGTGTGAACGACCAGTGAAATTTATTTGTGATGAATTTGGAAACATTCCTGCTATAGAAAGTATGGCTAATATTATTACTGTATGCCTGGGAAGAAATATTTCATTTGATTTGTACATCCAGTCATATGCTCAATTGAATAAATTGTATGGAGAAGATGCAGATACGATAATCGGAAACTGCAGTAACCAGATTTATATTTTAGCGGAAGATGAAAAAACGGCAGATAAATTTTCAAAATTGGTTGGAAATGAGACTGTAATTGATTTGCAGAGAATGGGGAAAAAATTGGCAATTGGTAAAAATTTTACGGAATCAAATATTGAAAAGCCATTATTAAACGTAAACCAATTATTAAATTTAAAAGAGGGGGAGTGTGTGGTCGTTAGAGCAACAAAGAGAAAGGATTTAGAAGGAAAAAAAATAGTATCCAACCCGATATTTAATAGTGCAGAATTTAACACGGCATTTAAATATCGATATGAGTACCTACTAGATAGTTTCCCTAACCCAAATGAAATTGCATTGTCCGAAGTAAATTCAGAGGATAGAAGCTTCATTAATGAAAGAAATAAGGTGTGGGATTATGCTTTAACATTTTGCCAATTTAGAGAAGATGATAGGAATGAAACAATCAATGGCAAGACTATGAGAGATATAAATCCACAAATTTATTCAGCATTAAAACAATCAATAGTAAAAATGTTGGGCGAAAATAGTGAAATATTGATCAATATGGATGATATGAATGTGGATGAATTTGAATTCAGTATTCAGGAATCAATGCTGAAGGAAGATGATAAAAAGGCGATTTTATCAGTGATAAAAAATGAAAGGTAGAGATAAAATGAGTAGATTTTCAAAAATACGACGTTTTTTTGTGTGCTCGCCATTAGTCATTTTCTTAATGTCGCAGACAGTGTATGCCATAGATGAAGATGGTATCGTAGATATTCTTGAAAAAAATAAAGAATTTTTCGTAACAAATATGATCAGTTCGGATGTATTCCGATGGATTGGATGGGGGTTGGTAAAGGGGCTGAAAAATCTTGCTAATGTAGGAGAGAAACTTTATAAAAATTCATTTGAGTTACTGACATTTTCTGTAGGATCAGATTTTAATACCTGGATTAGTGCTTACAAGCCGCTCTTTACGGCATTAATAGCTGTTTCATTTGTTGTATTAGGAATTATATTAATTTTCAATCACGAAAAGAAACCAAATGTGCTGAACAATATAGTATTAATGTTGGCAGTGGTATCTTGTACGTTAACTGTAATGAGTCAGCTTAATGATGTTATTAAACAGGGAGTAAATGCGATAGTGGATCAATCTCCATCGTTATCGACGATCAACGATAATTTTTATGATCTGTATTACATTGATGTAAAAAAAGATGGATTAGCGAATATGAAAAAAGCAAATTATGGAAAGTATCATTATGATCAGTTGACGGATAAAGAAATGGAATTAATAGATATCAATGAAACTCTGAATCCCAATAAAAATGGTCTTACTGCAGATGGAAAAGAGATATTGGGAAAAAGACTGGATGTCGTATCAAAAGCTGCAGATTCTGGAAAAAATAAGTTATCTGACGTTTACAATGGATTAGGGTGGAATTCTCAAGATGATGATGATCTTTTCAATGAGTTTTATTACCGCTACAAAATTAACTTCTTTTCAACATATTTGGTATTGATTGCTTATATAATTGTGTATTTTTGTATGGCTTATAAAGTTGTACGAATTATATTTGAATTAGCAATACACCGGATTTTAAGTGTGCTATATTCTGCAGATATTACAGGAGGACAAAAAACCCTGAAAATAATAACATCAATCAAAGATGGATATATTGTATTACTATTTAGCGCAATGATGATAAAACTTTTTACGATGATGAATACATTTATCAGCAACAAATTTCCAGATGAGCCATTAATTAGAAACATATACATACTATTTATCGCATTTTCCGTATGTGATGGACCAAATATTATTGAAAAATTAACTGGAATTGATGCCGGATTAAGTAGCGGCGTTGGAAAAATAATAGCGGGATACCATATGGCAAGAGGAGCTGTGTCAACGGTAACAATGCCAGGACGTTTTGCATACCAACAGCATATGCAGAATAGAATGATACGTGGAATGGAAAATATGGCAGGAAAAGGACAACTAAACACTGCTAATCAGAATAAGAATGCATTTCCGGATATAAGAGATACAGAAAAATCATCAGGAGAAAATATGCCTAGTGGTGATCAGACAAAGAATTCGAATCTGAACGCTTCAAGTACAGAAAAGCAGAATAAAAGTATGGATCCGGAATCAGGAGTAAATTCTAAAACAGCAAGTGATACAAAACCGAATGATATACATGAAGGTAATTCAGAATATCCATTTTCTACAGATCAAAATCAGGGAAGTAACGAAATTGATCAAAATATGGGTGAAAATAGTATGTTAAATGGGTTTGATCCAGGAAGAGGAACAGAATATGGAAATGCTGCCGGTGATATGCAGCAGATGGAGAAGGATTTAAATTCTAAAGATAATTCTGTGAATAGTGTTGTTGGCAGAAAAGAGATGAATTATAACGATAAAACAAATTTAAAGAAAGCAGAAATGCCAAATTCTACACATGAAAATAGATCGAATAAAAACATACCAGATGGGAAAACGTCATTGCAACAACCTCAGAGTATGGTTTTTAAAGAAAAGTAAAAGAGGGTGTCATTTATGTCACCCTCAGAAGGGAAAAGATTTATGGGAAATAATATATGGAAAGTAACAAAAGAATTAAAATCACAAACAAAAGTTTTTAAAACATTATATATTTTTGATTTCTTCTTCCTCATTACATACATAAGTTTGACTTATATGTTCAGAAGTATGGTACATACAGAATTGAGAATGGAATATTATATATTTTCATTGTTAATGGCTGTCGTTTTGACGCTACCAAGTTCTTTTAATAAAAAACGTAGAAATTACCAAAGTATATGCATACTGCTTAAGAGAACAGATGCAGTATATAGGCCCATTGTGGTTAAAGGTGGTGAAGAATAATGATGGAATTAGTATTAAGTGGCGTACTATTTTTCGGTAGCCTAGTTGCCCTGGTTTTTATGATTATAAGTAAAAAACAGGAAAAAAAAGAAAAAAGCCAGGAAGAAAATCACAATGTAGTTGATAAGTCAATTAAAGAAATCCTGCCTAATATTTATTATGACGTGGAGAACGAATGTTTTGTGGATGAGAGTGAAAATAAAGTATTCGATATATTAAGAATATGTTCTAAAGACCTGATAAATGCGTCAGAGGATGAGATAACCTATGATCAGTATCAATATACAAAACTGTATAAAACGTATTCTGAAGATCTGAAGCTTATATGTATTAATTTCCCTTGCAACACACAGAAGCAGCAAAAATATCTACAAAAGAAATTGGATGGAACCAATAATGCAAAAGTAAAAGCTTGGCTGCAGAAGAGAATAGATGAGCTGCAGTGGATCGAAAAATATAAAACTATGAGAGAGTATTATTACATGATCTTCTCTAATAATGTGGAGGACCATTTGAAAAATAAAATGAATGTATTAAGTTGTCTGCGAACAGGAAAAAATAGATTATGTGAAACGATATCACAGGAAGAAAAAATACAGATATTGTTTAAGTTGAATAATAAAAGCTCATTGATTTCTTAAACAGAGGGAGAAACAAATGAAGAAAACAAACACGGATTCAAAGATGGATTTAAGGTTAATGGCGAGAATCCAACCACAGGGAGGAATTACCTTCCGGGATGAGTCTATCATTAAAACAGGAACAGGGTATGAAGCTTGTCTTATGGTATATGAATACCCAAGTGAAGTAAAAAGGCATTGGCTGTCTGAACTGTGCAATATTGCAAATACAGTTGCGTGTGTAGATATCTATACAATTACTAAAGAAGAAGCGAAAAGAAATCTGAATAAATCAATGAAAGAGCAAAATTCCAGGTATCAATTCGCCACTGATTATCAGGAAAGATATGATTCCAGACAAAAATTTTCTGAGATGGAACGGTTAATGGATGAACTAAATAGTATGGGGGAAGTACTAAAAGGAGTACAAATCAGAATATGGGTATCTGACAAAGAGAGGGAAAAATTAGAAGAAAAA
>Ga0129310_1003490_pt1 | contig 10123 bp, 11 predicted proteins | sample Go1ome_2_FD_94433 | JGI IMG/M metagenome (GOLD analysis project Ga0129310, IMG submission 94433) | Western lowland gorrila individual fecal microbial communities from Wisconsin, USA - Go1022A metagenome | ecosystem: Host-associated > Mammals > Digestive system > Large intestine > Fecal | place...
ATTATGACAGAAGAGGAAAAGTTCTCTCCGGATGCCCTCAACCGTCTGCCGGATCTGTGCTGGTCAGTCTTGCCTGGCGAGGGGACCCTGATCTGCATCAAGCGCGGGGAGACCGGCTACTATCCCAGTGACTGGAGCACCAAGGACCGGGCCCAAAACCGATGGCTTGCCGATTACAACAATCAGCGGCGCGGCATTACGCCTGCCCAGGAACAGGCCATGCTCACCGGCAGCATGTGTGGCTGGGACGTGCCGGGTGCGGACCCCAAATGGTATGAGGCCCACCAAGGCCAGGGGACGGGAGGGATGGAACTTGAGTAAAGTCTTTGTCGTATACGTGAGTCCTCTGGAAATGGGTAGCACAGAGGACAAGCTGGTGGACCTGCCCATGGAGCAGGAGCCCCTCAGCGCCCTCCTCCTGAAGATGGGACCGGACCGGCCCATGTACGTGGAAGTGTCGGACTACTGTGGACGGGACTTCCTGATCGAGCATCTGCCGGAAGACATGGATCTGACAGAGCTCAATCTGCTGGCCGGCAAGCTGTCCGTTCTGGATCCCATCCGGGAGGCCGCCTTCGAGGGGCTGGTCCGGATGGATCTGGATAAGGGACAGACAGAACTCCCCCTCTGCCGGCTCATCGACCTGGCCAACAGCGCGGACTGCTGCCATGTCGCCCCGGGCGTCGGGAATGACGAGCAGCTGGGTCGCTTCTACGTGGACAACGACTTTCCCGTTCTTCCGTCCGACCTGCCGGAGGAGGTGTATGAAGTCCTGGACTATGCCGCCATTGGCCGTAAGGCCAGAATGGAGGAGGGCGGTGTCTTCACTTCCGGGGGCTATGTGGTCCAGCACAGTGACCTGGATGTGAGCGATTCCCAGGCCCGATGTGGTCCGCAGATGGAGGTGCGTCCATGAAACACCGCCTCTCCGCCCTCCTGGACGGCATGGAGATGACCAAGTCGGAATACGACTGGCTGGAGCAGCGGTTTGACAACATGACCGCAAAGGAGGAACTGCTGTTCCGTGGAGCCGTGGGGATCGAGCATCCAAAGGCTGTCCAGGACGCCATCCAGATCCTGCAAAGCCTGGAGCACTACCGGCTCCTTTATGGAGCGGATGACGATGTGACTCTGGGCCGCTTCGTCATGGAGCACATCCACTCCCCTACCCCCGCGGCACGGGCCTACCTTGACCCGGAAACCGTAGGGGCCGCCTATCGGGAAAGCGGCGCCGGCTGTTACGTCGGGGAGCACTATTATGTGGAGCGCCTGTCTCCCGACCGCCCGCTCCCCGATGTAGAGCCCCTGAGAGCCCAGCCGCCGGCAGGCAGCTATGCCATCCGGATCAAACTGGCCAGCCGGAACAACATGGAGGGTGTCTGGATCGGGTTCCCCGATACGGCGGAGTATATGGACCCGGCCCTCCCGGACGAGCTGCTCCTCGGCCTGGAAGCTCTGAACGCGGAGACTCTGGACCAGTACATCGCCGTGGACGTGGACTGTGCCCTGCCCCAGATCACCGACATTCTCACTCAGTATGACTCCGCCCACGCCCTGGTGCGCCATGCCATCGACTTCGGATATGTTTGGGCGGAACAGGGCCAGGGTGAACCGTACTGGATGGAGAAGTGGCAGACGGTCATGGAGTTGGAGGACTGTCACCGGCTGGACTTGGCCCTGGACCTGGCGCAGAACCTGCACTGCTACGAATTCCTGCCCCGAGGCGTGGATCTCGCGCAGTATGGCATGGAACTGGCCCGCAAGGATGGTATCCTCGGCCATGACCAACTGCTGGACCGGTGCTTTGACAGTGTGGCCTACGCCCAGCATCACATGGCAAAGTATGGCCTGTCCGTAGTCGACCACGGCTATGCCGCCCGCAACGGGCAGAAGATCCTCTACGAGTACAGCCAACCGGATCGGGGACCGGAGATGGCGATGTAACCACTCTCATTTTCAGTCAGGGGCCGTTTTCCGAAAGGGACAGCGGCCCTTTTCTTTTTGCGCCCATGTTCGGAAAGCGGTCCGGAAAGGGGGCATTATGATCAAGGACCGACTTCTTGCCTTTTTGCAGGCAACGTGTTCGGGCAGGAAAAACCGGATGAGCGGAGCAAGGCTGGCAAAGGTGTTCGGCATCAGCGTCACGGCCCTGCGGAAGCTGATCAATCAGCTTCGCCGGGAGCACCACCCCATCTGCAGCGATCGGTACGGCTACTTTTACGCAGTCACCGCAAGCGAGGTCTACGGGACGATCTCCCACCTCTATGGGAATGTCAACGGCACCATGGCCGCCATCCATGGACTGGAGTGTTCCCTGGGCTGCTTCGGCGCAGGGAGCGGTGGGAGCCATCGCTAGGCCCTTCATTCCCTGGGTGGGCAGAAAGGAGAAGCTGATGCACTACATCATGCAGATCTTCCCACCGAAGATCAGAACCTACGTGGAGCTGTTCGGCGGGAGCGGCTCCATCCTGCTGGGCATGCCGCCCAAGGCCGGACGGTTGGACATCTACAACGATCTGGACGCTGACCTCTCCAACCTCTTTCTCTGTGTCCGTGATCACTGCGGTCAACTGTTGGCCGAACTGAAGTTTTTGCCCATCCACTCCCGCGCTGTCTTTGAGGTCTACAAATACTTTCTGGCACACCGTGAGGTCCACCAGGCCCTCTATGAGCAGGCCATCCAGTCGGAACTGGAGCTGTTGGACCACCGGGAATATTTTACAGAAGAGCAGGCGGAGGAGCTGCGCCCCATCCTTCTGGAGCGGGCACAGATGTTTGATGTGGAGCGGGCCGCCGTATTTTACAAGTGTGTCCGCGGCAGCTTTAGCGGGACCGTGACCTCCTTTGGCCTGCGCAGCCTGCCCATCTCCCGCTACCTGTATCTCATCGAGCAGGCAAGCAAGCGCTTGCAGGAGGCGGCCATCGAAAACAAGAGCGCCACCCAGCTCATGACGGAGCTGGATGATGAGGACACTCTGTTTTACGGCGACCCTCCGTATTTCCAGGCGGAGAGAAGCTACCGGGTCCGCTTCCAGCGCAAGCTCCACATCCGGCTGTGGCAGAAAGCCTGCTCCCGCCGGGGGTATGTCGTGCTCTCCTACAATGACTGCCCCTTCATCCGGCAGCTCTACCGGGATTTCTACCAGCTGTCCTTCCGGCGCAGCAATCCCTTGTCCCATAAAAAGGGCTCCAAGTATGGAGAGCTCATCATCACCAATTATGATCCGCAACCTTATCTTCATAAGCAGCTGGACCTCTTTGACCCTGGGCCGGCTGAGAAGGGCGAGTTGATCCTCATCAACGCGCCCAAATATCCAATGAGGAGGAGCGCGTAACGCCATGAAGATCCAGTCTATCAAATGTACCATCCACCGGGATCCCAATACCAAAAAGCAGGTCATTCCCCTGCCCGCCATGGAGGTGGCGGGACTGGAGCGGACCAAAGAGCTCGTGTTCCACGCCCAGGAGGGGTGTATCCTGGTGGGCCGCACCGACATGACCGCCGGTGAGGCCATCCGGGTCCTTACCTATCTGAATCAGCTCTCCGACTCCCTGGTCCTCCAGCTGGTGGACGCCAGCAATCAGGTGAGCAGCGTCCTCCCCTCTCAGCCCGACCTTCTGGACGCATTTGACGAGGAGGTGCTGAAGGATCTGGTGCGATCCGGCGCCGACCCGGACGGTCTGCGGATCCTTCTGGAACCGGAGGCGTCCGATGACAAATGACACCTATCTCTATACAGACGGCCTGGAAACAGCCCGATGCCGCGGCGAGGTCGCCCTCTGGCGGTCCAGTCACCGTGCCAACATCGCCTGCAAGAAGGCCATTGAGGAGAGCATCCGGCAGGGTTTCGACGGGATGCGCCTCAGCCCTGACTGCGGCAAAGCGGTGTTGGAGACCTTTGGCTTCAAGCGCGTGATGTGGGTGCTGGCCAATACCATTCAGGAGAAAAGCTGGGACGGCCGGTTCGGACGGGAGAACAAGGGGTGGAGCCGGCAGACCTTCATTCCGGAGGACGCGGCACACAAGGCCGAATTTGTGGTGGATTCCCACCCCGCTGTGCTGGACGGCTTTGTGACCGGAATCCGGCAAGCCTATCAGGACCTGGGCCTCTTCGGGCCGGAGCAGTGCCTGCCCGATTCCCGCTCCGAACTGGACTATACGGGGAAGGTGCTGGTGCTGAGCCCGGACACGCTGAGGGAGTCCTGCTGGTCCCAGGAAAACCAGCTCTGGTACGCCCACGACGGCTTTGGGTGCAGTCCCCACGCCATTGGCCGTTCCATTCGCTGCACCTGTCTCGGAGACGGAGAGCACACGCGCTGGAACCGGGCCGACTTCATCGGCGTGCTGAAGGATGAGTTCCTGCCGGACTGGGCCAGAGAGAGGCTGGACCGGCTCTCTGCCGCCGGTCACCTGCGGGAAGCTCCCTCCATGAGCGGCATGAGCATGTGAGGTGCGATATGGAACTGACCTACTACACCACCGACGACCTGGGCCTGCCGGCCAAGGGCGTCATACGGAAGCGGCAGTCTATCGCCCATTTCGACACTCTGGCAGAGGCCCTCCGCCATTTTCAGTCCCTCGGTCCCTCCATGCACAAGTCCCTGGGCCTCACCGACGGAGCACACACCCTGGAGCTGGTCCGGCGTGTCTCCTTCTTTGAAGATGACAGAGAGGGCGAGGATGTTCTGGCCGCGGACCTCCCGTCCGATCCGATCTGGTCCCAGGTGCCGGAAGCGGAGCCGGCGGTCCGGACTTGCGTCGAGGCGCTCCACTTGCGGTATATGCTCCATCCCGACGCGGTCATGCCCATCCCCACATCGGATCAGCTCCCGAAAAATCATCGGGACAAATACCTGTGGCTTGACCAGGGACACAAAAGGAATTCCGCCATCCGCTGGGTCTATATTGCGGGAACAGGCTGGACCTCTCTCAAGGAGTGGACGAGCCATGCCGATACCCACCCGCTGGTGCTCCGGTACCGCGTGGACGGCATGACGGAAAACGGCACCTATCACCCCATGGACATCCTGCCGTGGGAATCCCCCTTGCTGCTCCGCCGCACGCTGGTGCGCTTGCACCAAAATATAGGAGGAACAGGGCTGTGAAAATAAGTGAAGAAGATACATCTGTCTTCTCGAAAAACAAACAGGAGGAAACGAACATGAAACGTATATTGCCCCTTTGTCTGCTGACTCTGTCCCTTGTATGGACGCTCTGTCCCGCGGCTCTGGCCATAGAGCCCATGGGAGCGTCGGTCACCGCCCAGGTGTGTTACCCCACCTCGATCTCCCGCAGCGAAGATGGCACCCAGCTGAAGAAGATCTATGACCTGGGGCCGGAAGAGGATCCGGCCGGCATCCCCCGCTCCGACTTTGAGCAGGACGGCTTTCACTATACCCTGACCGACCTGCTCAGGCAGGAGCTTCCGGAGAACGAGACCCGGCAGCATACCGAGACAGTGTCCATCCCCAGCAAGAACAAGGACATGGAATCCGTGCTGGCCCTCCTGCCCGCCGAGAAGGAGTTCATCACCGATGATGGTCTGACCGGCGTGCTGAGCCTGGATCTGTCCACGGTACGGGTGGAGGCAGCCGGCCACGGCAGCTCCACTCGGGAGGTCTCCTCCACCCGCTCCTATCCCGGCCTCGCAAGCCAGGATACCCAGTACATTCCAAAGGCCATCGAGGAGGATGGCCGCACCCTGACCCTCCAGACCATCCGTTGGCAGACCGACAACACCGCAAACATGGACGGCTACGCCATCGGCGACCGCTTTACCGCCGTCGCCACCTATACCGGAACTGCCACCAGCAGCTATGTGAAGGGATACACGGTAACGGCGGATTACACCGGCACCGTCAGCCGGATCGCCCTGAATAAGGTGCGCTATGTGGCCATCTTTGAGGGAACGCCGCTGATCCCCATTCTGTCGGACGAACCCGAGGACACAGCTCCGGTACAGTTTAACTGGCTGGCCATTGCGATTCCCTTCGGCCTTGTGGCCCTGGTCGGCGCAGGCACGGGCGCGGCTCTGTTGATAAAGCGGCACCATGAGGCGGCAGAGGAGGATGTGGAATGAGAAATGTGATCGCCGTTTGTCTGACCCTCTGCCTCTCTGCTGCCTTGGCCCTGCCTGCCAGCGCACTGGAATACACCATTGATGCTCCCGGAGACCCGGACTACGGCACTCCGACTTCTGTGGAAGTGATCCACACGGCGGACGGTGGAGCGTTGAAGAATGAGGACGTAAGCAAAAATGCCGCTCTCGCGCCGCCCTCTTTTGGCAGTCCCAGCGCGGATACGCCTGGAACCGGCACTTATCTCACCCCTGATCTGGCGCCCGGCGGCATGGCGGTAGGTACAATTACCGGCGGCAGTCAGCCCATCGTTTTTCCGCCTGCGTCGGCCACGCCTCTGGGTGGCGCCGGCAGCTCCGGGAATACCGCCGATCCCGGCTCCTCCGGCGGATATACCTATGTCACAGATGACCTCTACTACTCGGGAGGCTCCCTTGGCACTCTGAAGATCCCCGCCATCGACCTGAGCGTAAAGATCTACCAGGGTACCGGCAGCAGCACCCTGGCCAGGGGAGCCGGCCATTTCACGGACACCAGCATCTGGGATGGTACCGTCGCTCTGGCCGGTCACAACCGGGGTGTCAACAACCATTTCGGGAAGATCCACACCCTGGAGCTGGGTGACAAGATCACCCTGACCACCAAGCTGGGCACCCGCACCTATCAGGTGACCTCTGTGAGCAAGATCAGCGAGACAGACCGCAGCGCCATGACGCCCACCGGCCAAAACCGCATTGTGCTCTACACCTGCGTGATGAATCAGAGCGCCTACCGCTGGTGCGTCCAGGCTGTTGCTGACTAAACACCGCTTGCATTTTCACCGTATCTTGATATAATAATATCAAGATACGGATATATGGAGGTGTCAGGCATGAAAATCCGTCCTTCTTCCGCGCTGCGCAATGATTACACTGCTATTTCGGAACTGGCAAAGGTCTCCGGAGAACCGATCTTCATCACCAACAAAGGGGAAGATGATGGCGTTTTTATGAGTATGGCCGCTTACGAGGAGCGGGAGAAGATGTACCGCCATCGTGACAAGGTCTATGCCGCGGAAATGAGCCGTCTCTCCGGTGAGCCGGTCCTCACCCCGGAGGAGCTGGAGGAAAAGATGGAGGCGTTGTTCCGTGCCTACGAAGTGTAAGCTGGTCTATCTCCGTCCCGCTTCAGATGACTTTCAGGAGATCGTGAAGTTTCACATCAACGAGGTCGGTGTACAGTCCGCCCGGAAGATCTATGTGACCATGCGTGATGCCATCAATAAGCTGGCAGACTTTCCCCTCATGGGACAGATCCATCCAGACCCCATGCTGGCAGCGGACAACTACCGCAAGCTGGTGCTGACCCGGACCTATGTCGCCATCTATAAGGTGGAAAACGGAATCGTCTATCTCTACCGGATCGTCAACGGCGCCACGGATTATCCGAAGCTTTTGAAATAGTGTCTGCCATTCAGGCCGCTCTGAAAAACTCAGGGCGGTCTTTTTGTGTTTTATGCTTCATTGGGCGGCGTTCTTTTCTCCATCCGCTTTGAGAGGTTCTGCTCGACTTCTCTCCCCCTCTTCGATATTGTGTGCTTGCAGGAACCCACACACGACGAAGGAGGAACGATCATGAACAGAAGAAAGGATCTGGCCCTGATGGCGGCAGGTGTTCTGCTCGGTACGGCCCTTGCCGGGCCGGCCGCCCAGGCGGTGCAGAGCTGGCCGCAGGCAGTTCCCAGCACACAGACCTTCTACCTCAATGGCGTCCAGGTTGAGCCGGAGGCCTACACCATCGAAGGCCACAACTATGTACAGCTTGCGGAGCTGGGCGAGCTGCTTGGGGTAGCGGTCTCCTATCGGGCGGCAGACAACTCCGTCCACCTCTCCGCAAAGGCCCCGGCTGATGGGGCCTCGCTCCGGACGCAGGATGGTCTGGTCGCCCTGCCCACAGACGGCTCCAGGTATATCCCCCAGGCGGGAGACCAGATCCCCTGTGCCGATGGCAGTGTCTATCGGATCACCGATGTGAGCCGCTGGGACAGCAGCGCCTTCGCCTCCGCCCCTCTGGCCTCCCTGCCGGAGCCCACCTGCGACTGGACCAGCTTCCCGGCGGTGGATCTGCCGGAGCCGGAAGTCCGCCGCTACCGGCTGGAGGCCGGTGACTACCTGTTCATCCGCAATGTCTACGAATGCCGCAGAATGCAATATACCCTGATGAATCTGGCCGGCAACCATCCGGAAACCAGCATGGGAGGAGCACTGAGATATGGAAGCAAGGGCACCCCCTATGTCCGCATCCAATTCGGTATCCCGGACTGGATCACCCCCCAGACGTTCTGGCCCTGGCGGGAAAGTGAGGTGGAGCGGATCTTCAACAGCGTCCCGCCGGGGACCTACTCCCTGGACGTGTGGGACGTCTATTGCGACGGCGTCTACCTCCGCACGGAGTACAACATAGACGCCATCTGATCACAGATGTGATCCTGGCTGGGCGGCATAACCGATGCCGCCCTCTTTTTTTCGTTCAAATAAAATATCTTTGGCCGCGCGGGAGGCAAAGCGGCCACATATCCGGCCATGTCCTCCTGTCTCGGCCAGGAACAGGAGGTTCCATATGAGGAAACGACTTCTGGCCCTGCTGCTGTGTGTCGTGACGGTCCTGGGCCTGTTCGCGGCGCCCGCTTCCGCTGTCTCTTCTGAGGAGGAGGCGCTGGGAGAGATCGACATCTACAGCGGCGGCACCAAGATGAGCTATCTCTCCATCAACGGCCGCAACCGGGAGCTGGTCTATACCTACTACAACTACGTGGACAGCACCGGGCAGACCAAGCAGATCCCGGCCTACTGCGTCAATCCGGACATTGAGGGCGTGCCCCAGACGGTGGCGCCCGGGGAGAGTATCAAGTACATGGCCGACGAGATCGGCACGGACCCCAAGGCCGTGGGCATTGTCGCCCACGGCTACCCCACCCGCAGCCTGGAGGAGCTGCACCTTGAGAACGCGGAGCAGGCGTACTACGCCACCAAGATGGCCCTCTGGTGCTATCTGCTGAGCAACTGGGACATCAACGACCTGAAGGTCAATCCCTCACTGTCCGGGGTGGAGCTCCAGAGGGCGCAGAAGATCCTGGCTGCGGCCAAGGACATCTATGTCCGGGGCACCCGATGGAATGAGGTGCCCCAACCCAGAGTGACCTGCCTGCCGGACCGGGATACCGCTTATGAGGTGACCGTCGACGGCAAGGCGTACAAGCAGCAGATCTTTACCTTCTGGAGCGAGACCTGGATCTGCAATTACCGGGTCGATGTAGCCTTTGCCCTCCCGGACGAGGTGCCCGAGGGCACCCGCATCGTGGATCTCTCCAACCAGGACATCACCTTCATCACCACGGAGGATACCGGAGATGGCTTCGCCGGGCAGTTCAAGGTGCTCTACCCGGCGGATCAGGTGGAGGGCAAGACCGGCAGTGTGCGCCTTTCCTTCCGGACGGATGTCTATAAGTACGGCATCTTCTACGCCACCTGCATGGAGACGGACGAATACGGCCAGCTCCAGGACTATCTGGTGGACACCGATCCCACCACGGAGATGCGGCTCTCGGCGTACAGCAATTATGAGGACGGCGGGACCGTCATCGACAACCGGACCAAGCTGAAGATCCTCAAGCTGGAGACAGGGACGAAGCTGCCTCTGAGCGGCGCCCTGTTCGAGGTCGTAGACCCCGAGGGCGCCACTGTGGGCGTTTTCTCCACCGATGACGACGGTGAGATCGAGCTTCCCCTGACGCTGGAGGGCAGCTACACCGTGGTCGAACGGACGGCGCCTCCGGACCATCTGCTGTCTGAGGAACCCGCGCAGAATGTGAATGTGGAGTATGGGGAGACCGCCACCCTCACCTTTTACAATGCCCCCTACGGAAACCTGGAAGTCCGGAAGGTCAGCGACACCGGAGACTACCTGCCCGGCGTCCTGATCCAAATCAAACACATTGAGTCCGGCGTCACCTACACCCAGGAGACCGGCCCGTCCGGGGTGACATTTTTCTCGGAGCTCCAGCCCG
>Ga0129310_1003493_pt1 | contig 10109 bp, 9 predicted proteins | sample Go1ome_2_FD_94433 | JGI IMG/M metagenome (GOLD analysis project Ga0129310, IMG submission 94433) | Western lowland gorrila individual fecal microbial communities from Wisconsin, USA - Go1022A metagenome | ecosystem: Host-associated > Mammals > Digestive system > Large intestine > Fecal | place...
AGAAGCAACTAAGCATTGAGGAAGATTGTATCAGCTTTTGGTAGATTATCTGTCAAAAGCTGATATAATGGAGAGGAAGAAAAAAGTTTAAGAAAATGTTGTCAACTACTTGACACAAGAGGGGGAGTCACTGCCGGATATTGAGCGGTGTAAGATACTGGCGGATGCCTTTGGTGTTACCATTGATGATCTGATCAATTATGACAAAAATGACGATAACAATCTCGGACTGAATGTTCCGCCAAAAGGAAAGCATGTTTTTGGAATGGTAAAAGTGGGGGACAAGGGACAGATTGTAATTCCCGCCAAAGCAAGAAAGATCTTTGACATCCATCCGGGAGATAATCTCATTGTTTTGGAAGATGAGGGTCAGGGAATTGCAATTATCAAGGAAAAAGGTCTGTTAGATCTATTAAGGATGGGAAAAACAGAGTAAGAATACAGGATAGTGTGAGATTATGAACCTGTTTTCCGCATGGATACCGGCACCCTCACAGAGCTTTTTGGCAAAACTTGTCGTACTGTTGATCGGGATCATCTGCGCAGGAGTCAGGGCATAAACCTGCACAGATACAGAGCATGATGTAACGGATAAGCACTTCATAATCCTGAAGTGCTTATTTTTGTGCCCTTTTACCAATTCTACGTTCCGTAGGTACCATGGAGGAAGCAAACGGGTTATGATAAAGCCCGGAGACGATAAAAGTTTGCAGAATGGAGGGGAATATGAATCAATATGTAACAGGTACAGTCATTAAAGAATTACGTGAAAAAAACCGTTTAACGCAGGCGCAACTGGCAGAAAGGCTCTGTGTATCGGATAAGGCAGTTTCAAAATGGGAAACAGGAAAAGGCTATCCGGACATATCATTACTGGAACCATTGGCAGAGGCATTTCGGGTGTCAATTACGGAGCTGCTGTCCGGAAATGCTGTGACCAATGCAAATGTGTCGGCCAATATGCTGCGCAGTGTATTCTATGTATGTCCCGTATGCGGAAATGTGATTTTGAGTATGGGCGGGAAAGAAAGGAACTGGAGCGGACCGCTTCGATTCTGTTTGGATAATAGGTCTGCCGGCTTTATTCCATGCATGGAACAATGAAAATTCCTTGACAACAAAACAGGCGTGAGTATAATAAATTGATGGCGCCTGGATTGGTGCTACCAATTTAAAACGTGTGGATAAAGACTGGAGAGAAAAATGAAGTATCTGAAACAAATGCTCTTGATATTACTGATTACGTTGATCGGGGAAGTCCTGAAATATCTGATTCCATTACCGATTCCCGCAAGTATTTATGGGATGGTTCTTTTGTTTATCTGTCTGATGACCGGAATCATAAAACCGGAAAGCGTAAAAGAAACCGGAAAATTCATGATCGAGATCATGCCGGTGATGTTTATTCCGGCGGGAGTCGGATTGATCACAAGCTGGAGTGTATTACAGACAATGCTGCTTCCGGTGTGTCTGGTAACGATTATCACATTGATTACGGTCATGGCTGCGACGGGGAGAATCTCACAGCATGTGATCAGAAAGGGAAAGAGTGGTGCAGATGAATAGTTTTTTTGAGGAATCCATGTTTGCGGGAGTGGCATTGAGCCTGCTTGCGTATGGTTTTGGCATGCTGTTAAAAAAGAAGTTTAAGCTGGGTATCTTCAATCCGCTGCTGATTTCCATTGTATTAACGATTGTGGTGATTGTGTTCGGGAAAGTGGATTATGAAGTATACAGCGAAGGGGCTAAATATCTGAGCTGGTTTCTGACACCGGCAACGGTCTGTCTGGCAATTCCGCTTTATGAGCAGTGGAATCTGCTAAAAGAGAACAAAAAGGCAGTCATCGCAGGACTGGTATCCGGAACGATTACAAGTCTGACGACAGTATTTGTTCTTGCACTGATCTGTGGCTTGTCCCATGAAGAGTATGTCACGTTACTTCCAAAATCCATTACAACAGCGATCGGAATGGGGGTATCGGAGGAACTTGGGGGTTATGTAACGATTACCGTGGCGGTGATCATCATCACAGGAGTTCTCGGAAATATGCTCGGAGAGACAATCTGCAGGATATTCAGGATAACGGAACCGGTATCAAAAGGATTGGCACTTGGGGCATCTGCCCATGCAATCGGTACGGCAAAAGCAATGGAAATAGGTGAGATCGAGGGTGCGATGAGCAGTCTTGCGATTGCGGTATCCGGTCTTCTGACGGTGATTCTTGCATCCGTTTATGCTTATTTTATCTAAAAGGAATCGGTGTAAAAGCACTTGGAAATGGGGACTGCTATGCGTGAGATGAACACACAGATGGAATATGAAAAGGCAATTGCGTTCATTCTGGACAGGATAAAAAACGGGGAGCTTACGGTCGGAAGCAAGCTGCCGACGGAACGGGCGATTGCGGATACACTGCATATCGGAAGAAATTCGACCAGAGAGGCACTGAGTATCCTGCATGGGATGGGACTGGTTGACCGGGTTCAGGGATCCGGCAATTATATTTCCGAAAATGCGAATGATACCATCAGACAGATCCTTGTCACATTGCTTGCCCTTGGAACGATTACAAAAAAGGAGCTGTGCAAGTTCCGGCGTACAATGGAGAAAACCGCCTGTATGCTTATTCTGGATAAAGGGCTGGATCAGGCGTACAGGGAGAAATTTGAAAAACTGCTGGTATCCATGAAAACAGCACCGGTGCTAAAACAGGCAGAGCTTGATAAAGAATTTCATATCCTGTTGATGGAGGCTTCCGACAATGCATTGTTAAAACTGATCATGAGTGCGGTAATGACGGTGTACAGGGAGTGGATCGATCTTGTGCTTGCGCAGGCGGACGCGGACGACAGAGAGAAACTCAGAAAGTGTCATAAAGGTATCTATAAGGGACTGATCAGACAAAAAACGGAGGATGTGAACGCAAATATTGACAGACATTATGACCTGATTGAAAAATATATTGAAATGTGACAATTGAAGTATCTTGTGGTAGGATAGAACAAAAGAAATAAGACATATTATGGGGCAGGGACAGAGAAAGATGTTAACAATATTGGTTTGTTTTTTCGCGGGCATGGGAGCGGGGCTTGGAACCGGATTTGCCGGAATGAGTGCGGCAGCAGTTATCAGTCCAATGTTAATTACGTTTTTGGGAATGCCTGCGTATGAGGCTGTCGGAATTGCACTGGCATCCGATGTACTGGCAAGTGCGGTATCCGCATATACCTATGGGAAAAATAAAAATCTGGATATCAGAAACGGTCTGGTTATGATGTTCAGCGTACTGCTGTTTACTTTTGTAGGAAGTTACATATCAAGCCTTGTGCCGAATAATACCATGGGTGGATTTTCCACCTGCATGACATTACTGCTCGGAATCAAATTCATTGTAAAACCGGTCATGACAACCAAGGAAAGCATGAATCAGGTCTCCGCGAAAAAACGTCTGATCCAATCCATTGTGTGTGGGATATTGATCGGATTTATCTGTGGATTTATCGGAGCCGGCGGTGGCATGATGATGCTGTTGATCTTAACAAGTGTGCTTGGCTATGAACTGAAAACAGCTGTCGGGACCAGCGTGTTCATTATGACATTTACGGCGCTGACCGGTGCGGTTTCCCATTTTGCGATCGGGGGAACACCTGACTGGAAGATCCTTGTGCTGTGCGTGATATTTACACTGCTGTGGGCACAGATCGCCGCACGCTTTGCAAACCGTGCACCGGCAAAAACATTAAACCGTGCAACAGGTGTGGTTTTAAGTATACTTGGCATTGCAATATTAGCATTTCAATACCTGTTTTAACAGCATATAATATACCGCCTGAATATAGAACCTGAAGCGGAGGGATACGGATGAAGCAGAAACCGGGACGAAAATTTTGGATCTGTCTGGGATTGTTTGGGCTGATCGGGCAGATTGCATGGGTTGTGGAAAATATGTATCTGAATGTATTTATCTACAAAATGTTCCATGCAACCGCAGCACAGATTTCCTTAATGGTCGGTGCGAGTGCAGCGGCGGCAGCGGTGACAACCATTTTGATCGGAGCGTTGTCCGACTGTGTTGGGAAACGAAAATGCTTTATCTGTTGTGGATATATTATCTGGGGAATTACAGTATTTGCATTTGGACTGATCCGGATGGATGTGCTGACACCGCTTGTCGGAGGAACCACAGCAGCGGCATCCCTGGGTGTCAGTCTGGTGATCCTGCTTGACTGTGTGATGACGTTTTTTGGTTCAGGGGCAAATGATGCCTGCTACAATGCGTGGCTGACAGACTGTGGGGACGAGAGCAATCGCGGAAAAATAGAAGGGATCAATTCCATGATGCCGCTTCTGGCAATCCTGGTTGTTTTTGGCGGGTTTATGGGATTTGATCTGGAACAGGCGGATGCGTGGAGCCTGATCTATACGATTATCGGTGTTGTTGTACTGGTAACGGGAGCTTTTGGATTTTTCCTGATGGAGGAGCCGCAGATACAGAAGCAGGGAGAAGCGTCCCGGACTTCGTTTTGGGAGAATCTTTGTTACAGCTTCCGTCCATCAGTGGTGCGGGAGAATAAATTATTATATTCGGTTCTGGGGGCATTTGCCGTGTTTGGAATCTCCATTCAGGTGTTTATGCCCTATCTGATCCTTTATTATGAGCAGAGTCTTGGCATGAAGAACTATGTTCTTGTTATGGCACCGGCGATTCTGCTTGCGTCTCTTATTACCGCTTTTTACGGAAAATTATATGATATGCTGGGATTTCGTACGAGTGTGATCCCGTGTGTTCTTATGCTGCTTGCAGGATATGTGGTATTGTTTTTTACGAAAAATACGGGTCCGGTTTTTGTTGGTTCTTTATTGATGATGAGCGGTTATCTGACCGGAATGGCAGTGTTTGGTGCAATGATCCGTGATCATATACCGGAACATAAGGCAGGACAGTTCCAGGGGGTGCGCATCATCGGACAGGTGCTGATTCCCGGAAGCATCGGACCGGCGATCGGCGCATTTGTACTCCGCAATGCAGAAAAGATCGAGAATTCGGACGGCACCTACTCCTTCTTACCTGACAGAAGCATCTGGGCGGCAGCCTTTGTGATCGCAGTGATCCTGTGTCTGATACTGGCAGTCATCTTCTATCTCATGCGAATGGGACATTACGAACTGTGGACGGCTGCAGGGACGAGGCTTTTGTCACGCCGGCAGGGTGTCGCAGGGACGGGGCTTTTGTCACGCCGACGGGGTGCTGCAGGGGATGCAACAGGGACGGGGCTTTTGTCATACTCATCGGAATGGCAGGAATATCCGCGCCCGCAGATGCGCAGACAGGAGTTTTTATCACTGAACGGGGAATGGGAGTTAAACCATCACCGGGTGATTGTACCGTTTCCACCACAATCCCTGCTGTCCGAATATGGCAGACATGTGGGTGAAAAATTGGTGTATGAAAAGCGTTTTACGCTGCCGGAACATTATGAGGGAAAACGGATTCTGCTTCACTTTGGTGCGGTTGACCAGATTGCCGAGGTGTGGCTGAATGATATCTATATCGGACGGCATGAGGGCGGATATCTGGCATTTTCTTTTGATATCACAGCACAGGTTAAAAAAGAGAACCGGTTGACGGTTAAGGTCGCGGATACTTTATCAGAAAGGTATCCATACGGAAAACAGCGTAAAAAGCGGGGCGGTATGTGGTATACGCCGGTAAGCGGTATCTGGCAGAGTGTATGGATCGAGCCTGTGCCGGAGCAGTACATTGCAGGACTGCGTATCACACCGGATCTGCAGGGTGTGAATCTGGAAGTGAAACTTTCGGAAAATGCCGAGGGTGCAGCGCAGGCGGAAACTTCAGGAAATGCCGAAAGTGTTTCACAGGCAGTTTTTTCAGTTGAAGTATTGCTTGAAAATGGAGAGAAGATCAGACAGGATTTTCATGCTGCATCGGGCAGAATTGACCTGACCAGGCATCGGAATGCTGATGGAACGGCATATAAACCTCAGTTATGGAATACGAAGGATCCGTATCTGTATGAAATAAAGATCACTGCAGGCCAGGATATAGTAAGCTCCTATTTTGCACTGCGGACGGTCGATATACGAAAGGTCGGAGAGAAGAACCGTGTGTGCCTGAACGGAGAACCCATCTTTTTACATGGGGTACTGGATCAGGGTTATTACAGTGACGGGATCTATCTGCCGGCTGAGGAGGCAGAGTATGAGCGGGATGTGCTCCGCATGAAGCAACTGGGCTACAACATGCTCAGAAAGCACATTAAGGTGGAACCGGAATGCTTCTATTATTATTGTGATAAACACGGCATGCTTGTGATGCAGGATATGGTGAACAGTGGGCATTATTCCTTTTTGAGGGATACGGCGCTGCCTACGATCGGTGTGCGGAATCTGAATGACAGGAAGGGCAGCCGCGGCAGCAGGAGAAAGATTTTTTTCGGACAGCATATGAAGGATACGGTTGCACAGGTATACAATCATCCCTGTGTGGTTGCGTACACACTTTTTAATGAAGGATGGGGACAATTCGACAGCGACGAATTATATGAGGTTTTGAAAAAAGAGGACCCGACCAGACTGGTGGATGCGACCTCCGGCTGGTTTGAACAGCAGAAGAGCGATTTTGACAGTGAACACATCTATTTTAAACTGGTGGATCTGAGCCCGAAGGAACGTCCGCTTCTGGTGTCGGAATGCGGTGGCTATTCCTATCTGGTGCCGGGACATTACTACGCAAAATATAATCATTACGGTTACGGAAACTGTACGGACAGTGCCGGACTGACGGAAACGATCTTGCAGATGTACCGGAAGATGATCCTTCCGGCGGTTGCAGACGGCGCGTGCGGGTGCATCTATACCCAGCTCAGTGACGTGGAGGACGAGACGAACGGACTGTATACCTATGACAGGCGGGTGTGCAAGGTCGATAAGGAAGCATTTGTCAGGATGGCGGAGGAACTGGAAAAAGAAATTGCACTGAGGTGAAAAAAAATCATATTTTTATTGATTATTTATAGAAGATGTGCTATTTTTATTTTATTGTTTACAGCATTGCAGATGTAAGCAAACAGATTTACTCTGGAGAGTCTTTGATGCGGGTGACCGCATGAAAAGCGCCGAAGGTGTACGGCAGCACGCTGCCAATCTCTCAGGCAAAAGGACAGAGCATGAATAGTGCATGTTCTACTCTTTAGAGGAGCTGATGGAAATCGGCTCTTTTCTTTTTTGCAAAAAATCTAAGGAGAGAAACAATGGGAAATGATGTATTAGAAACAATCAGTAACTTTTTAACCAAGGTGAATGACCTTGTATGGGGAATTCCACTGATCATTCTGATCCTGGCAACAGGTATCTTCCTGACGATCCGCCTGAAGGGTCTTCAGATTACACAGCTGCCACAGGCAATCAGAAACCTGATCGCCAATGAAAAGAGCGGAACGGACGGTGAAGTATCCAGCTTTGCGGCACTTTGTACAGCACTTTCGGCAACTATCGGTACCGGAAACATTGTCGGTGTAGCAACTGCGATTGTGGCAGGTGGACCCGGTGCGCTGTTCTGGATGTGGATTGCAGCACTTGTTGGAACCGCAACAAAGTATTCAGAATGCCTGCTCGCGGTAAAATACCGTGTGGTTGCAGAGGACGGACATATTGTCGGCGGACCTTTCTACTACATAGAAAAAGGTATGGGTAAGAACTGGAAGTGGCTTGCCAAGATCTTTGCTTTCTTTGGTGTATGCGTAGGTCTGTTTAGTATCGGTACTTTTACGCAGATCAACGGAATCACGAGTGCGGTTCAGAACTTTTTTGATCCAAACCTGACATGGACTGTAAATATCCCGCTGTTTGGTAAGGATGTAAGCTATTCCTGGACAGTGATCATTGCAGGAATTCTGCTTACTTTCTTCGTAACACTGGTTCTGATTGGCGGTTTAAAGAGAATTTCCAGTGTCGCACAGGTTATCGTTCCTTTTATGGCACTGACCTATGTTCTTACAGCACTTATTATTCTGATCTGTAATATAACGGCAATTCCGGCAGCGATCGTAACAATCGTGAAAAGTGCTTTTGGACTGCGTGCGGCGGCTGGCGGAGCACTTGGTGCGATGATTGTTGCAATGCAGAAAGGTATTGCAAGAGGTATCTTCTCAAATGAGGCAGGTATCGGTAGTGCGCCGATCGCAGCGGCTGCTGCACAGACAGATTCACCTGCCAAGCAGGGCCTGGTGTCCATGATGGGAACCCTGATTGATACCATAATTATCTGTACCATGACCGGCCTTACCATTGTCATTACCGGTGCACATGAAATGGGACTGGAAGGTGTGGCTGTTACAACGAAGGCATTCCAGCTTGGTCTGCCATTTCCGAATCAGGTGGCTTCCTTCATTCTGATGGTTTGTCTGGTATTCTTTGCATTTACAACGATTCTTGGCTGGGATTATTACAGTGAACGTTGTCTTGAATATCTGACCGGACATAATCAGAAGGTTGTAAAAGTATATCGTTGGTTATATATTTTCTGCGTATTTATCGGACCGTACATGACTGTAAAAGCAGTTTGGACAATTGCGGATATCTTTAACGGCCTGATGGCGATCCCGAACCTGATCGCACTGCTGGCACTGAACGGTGTGGTAGTTGCTGAGACAAAGATCTATCTGGATGGACTGAAAAAGAAAAAAGCATAATTAGTTTTGGTGAATGTATCAAGACAGATTGTGGAGAATGTGCAGACATTTTTCGCAATCTGTCTTTTTTTCTTGCCTTTTTATGATGGAGGGGAGAAAATAAGAACAGACCAGTTTCGTACGGAGGCAGTCATGGAAGAAAAAAAGAAAGTTACCGGTAAAAAAACAGAGGATGGAGTGTGCCCGGTCGCAAAGCGTTGTGGCGGCTGTACCATGCAGGGAATGCCCTATGAAAAACAATTGAAGAAAAAACAACGTATGGTGGAAGAAATGCTGAAGGGGCTTTGCTCTGTAAAAACGATTATCGGAATGAAAGAGCCTTTTTACTATAGAAATAAGGTGCACGCAGTGTTTGCTTCAGCGCGTGGAGGTAAGATCATATCCGGCATTTACGAGGAAGGAACCCATCGCGTGATCCCGGTCGACAGTTGCATGATCGAGAACCAGACAGCGGATGCGGTCATCCGTGATATCCGCGATCTGCTTCCGTCATTTAAGATCAGACCGTATAATGAGGATACCGGATACGGACTGTTCCGGCATGTGTTGATCAGAACCGGATATCATAGCGGAGAAGTTATGGTAGTTCTGGTGTTATCTTCTCCGATCCTGCCCTCCAAGAACAATTTTGTAAAAGCACTACGCACGCTGCATCCGGAGATCACAACAATTGTATTAAACGTGAATGCCCAGAAGACAAGTATGGTACTGGGGACGCGCAATATTGTATTGTACGGAAAAGGATATATTGAGGACCAGCTGTGTGGTTGTACCTTCCGTATCTCGCCGAATTCTTTTTATCAGGTCAATCCTGTACAGACGGAACTTTTATATGGAAAAGCACTGGAGCTTGCAAGACTGACGGGAAAGGAACGTGTCTTAGATGCGTACTGTGGAACGGGCACGATCGGAATCATAGCCGCAGGGGAAGCGCAGTCCGTGATCGGTGTGGAACTGAACCCGGATGCGGTTCGGGACGCCATATCCAATGCAAAACAAAATAACGTGAAAAATATCAGCTTTTATCAGGCTGATGCCGGCGAATTTATGGTACAGATGGCAAAACGCGGCGAAAAAGCGGACGTGGTCATCTTGGATCCGCCAAGAAGCGGCAGCAGCCAGACATTTATCAATTCCGTAGGACGTCTGCGCCCCTCCCGTGTGGTGTACGTTTCCTGCAATCCGGAAACCCTTGCGAGAGATCTGCGCCTGTTCAAAAAACAAGGATATATAGCGGACACGGCAATCCCGGTGGATATGTTCCCGTGGACGGAGCATGTGGAGACGGTATGCTTATTGTCCAAACTTCATGAAGCGAAGCATCATGTGAATGTGAGACTGGATATGGATGAGTTGGATATTACCTCTGCTGAGAGTAAAGCTACCTATGAGGAAAT
>Ga0129310_1003494_pt1 | contig 10105 bp, 11 predicted proteins | sample Go1ome_2_FD_94433 | JGI IMG/M metagenome (GOLD analysis project Ga0129310, IMG submission 94433) | Western lowland gorrila individual fecal microbial communities from Wisconsin, USA - Go1022A metagenome | ecosystem: Host-associated > Mammals > Digestive system > Large intestine > Fecal | place...
ACGCACTGGTAGGCGAGGAGCGTTCTATCGTAAGTGATGTTGCAGGCACTACCCGTGATGCGATTGATACTCCGGTAGTACGCAATGGTCAGAAGTACCTGTTCATTGATACCGCAGGCATGCGCCGCAAGGCTAAGGTTGACGAACCGATTGAAAAATACAGCGTTATGCGTTCTCTGCGCGCGGTTGACCGCAGTGACGTTGTGCTGATGGTTTTTGATGCTGTCGAGGGTGTTACCGAGCAGGATAAACGTATCGTCGGCTATGCTCATGAGGCAGGCAAGGCTGTTATTCTGGTTGTCAACAAGTGGGATTTGTACGAAAAGGATAATTCCTCCACTCTGCGTTACACCGAAACTCTGCGCAAGGAGCTTGTTTTCCTGCAGTATGCGCCTGTAGTTTTCGTTTCTGCCGTTACCAAGCAACGTATTCACCGTCTGCCGGAGGTTATCTCCTATGTTGCCGAGCAGAACGCTATGCGTATCGCTACCAGTATTCTCAACCAGGTTATCGAGGACGCTGTGGCAATCAATCCGCCGCCGACCGAAAAAGGCAAGCGTCTTAAGATTCTTTATGTTACACAGGTCAAAATCAAACCGCCAACCTTTGTTATCTTTGTCAACGAACCGGAAATCATGCATTTCTCCTATCAGCGTTATCTGGAGAACAAGCTGCGTGAGGCCTTTGGCTTTGAAGGCACACCGATTCAGATGATTATCCGTGGCAAGAACGAGGATGAATAAATAAAAGTCAGGTGATTTGTTATGTTCAATGAGGTGGGTATATTACATTTTCTGCTGGGCTTTGTGCTCGGTCATGTCTGCGGCTCTGTTCCCAGCGGCTTATGGCTGGTGCAGGCCTTTCACGGCATTGATATCCGTAACTACGGCAGCAAGAATATCGGTACGACGAACGTTTTCCGTACCGTCGGTCCCAAGACTGCGGTGCTGGTGCTGATTGCCGATGCCTTCAAGGGTATTCTTGCCGTTGGTATTATGAGCTATTTTTTCCACAATCCGCTGCTGGATGTGGTTACTGCTTTGGGCGCGCTTTTGGGACACAATTATTCGCTCTTTCTGGGCTTTAAGGGTGGCAAGGGCGTTGCGACCGCACTGGGCCTGTTAATTTTTATGATGCCTAAGGTTGCGGTAGCAAGCTTCGGTATCTGGCTGGTGTGCGTGCTGCTGACGCGCTATGTATCGCTTGGCTCCATTATGGCTGCCATCTTTACGCCGCCGTTAGCATGGTATCTGGGTTATCCCTCTGCCTATGTGATTTTTTCCGTAGTTGCCGCTTTCTTCGTAGTTTTGCGCCACAAGGAAAATATTCACCGCCTGCTCACAGGCACCGAAAGCAAAATCAAACCGGGCAATGCCAAGGATCTGCAGAAATAAAATATCGCATCTACGCTGATGTAGGCCAACGCTTACATCAGCTTTTTTCATATATTAAAGCAGGATTTTTGTTATGCCTAAAGAATATAATAATATTACAAGTAATTTTATGACTTGCAGTAAGCAAAATGCTGCAGGAGGGAGGAACTAAATTGCGATTAGCAAAGCTTTTATATACAGCTGCCGTTGTTTGCGGACTGCTGCTGCCCTTGGGTGCTTCGGCCGCAGGCATTACCAATTATCCGCCGCTGGTGAACCCGTCACACTGGACGGAGCAGAACAAGAGCGGTGATACGGTTATTCTGGATGCGAAGGGTGTGGCAGCCTTCAACGCCAAGGTGCGTGCTGCTTCCCGCAGTATGCCTGATCTGTCCAATTATCCTGCGACGATGAGCGGTGATGCGCTCAAAACGAGGATTATGGATTATTCCATCCTTGATGATGACCTGTATCTGCATGGCAACAAGGTGAGCGAAAACTATAAGAATATCCTGCGCAAGCAGAGCAATGTCAGCGCTATTCCCAAAAGCGTGGGCGTGCAATACGCAGTGACGGTGCGCCGTACTGCGGTGCGTGCGCTGCCTACGGGCGAAGGCCTGTATTATTACGCGGGCGACAGGGATTTCGACGCGCTGCAGGAAACTATGCTGGACCCCGGCGAGCCTGTGGCTGTGCTGCATACCAGTGCCAACGGTTATTTTTACTACGTGCAGGCAGTAAACTACAGCGGTTGGGTGAGCAAGTATAATGTAGCCATGACCGACAAGAATACTTGGAGCAGCTTTGTAAAGCCGCAGAAGTTTCTGGTTGTTACCGATGCGGAATATAACCTGAAAACGGACGGCGAGCAGGTGCTTTATCAGCAGGGTGCGCGCCTGCCGATTGACAGTGTGCAGAGCGATACCTATACGGTGATTGCGCCAGTGCGCACTAAAGCGGGCCAGCTGCAGAAGCAGAAGCTGCTGGTGCCAAAGGCTGCTTCTGCTGTGCATTACGGTTATTTGCCTTATACCAGCAATAATCTGCTGAGCTCCGCCTTCAAATTTTACGGCAAGCCTTATGGCTGGGGCGGCTTGAAGAACAGCGTGGACTGCTCGAGCCTGGTGTTCAATGCTTACCGCACTGTGGGCATTGTGCTGCCGCGTAATGCAGACCAGCAGGAGCTTACCGCAGGCACGAAGAAACAGCTGAGCGGCAGCTCGCAGGAACGTGCCGCTGTTATCAGCAAGCTGATGCCGGGTGCAGCGCTATATATGGATGGCCACTGCCTGATGTATATCGGCAACATCAACCAGACACCGTACACAATTCATGCGCTGGGCTCTTATTTTTCCAAGGGACGCCTGATGCGCGAGATGAAGGTGCTGGTGAGTGATTTGTCGTTGCAGCGCTCCAGCGGCAATACGATGCTTAATGAATTGCAGACTGCAATAGAATATAAATAATGATAGGAGAGTTTAAAATATGTTAAACCAATTTCAATGTACCGCAGCGGAGTTCAACGCTGCAGCCTATAATGAAGCGGACAGTATTGTCCTCTTTCTGTGCAAGGAATGCGCGGCAGCTATCGACAAGCTGGAGCTGCCGGAGGCAGTAGCCAAAGCGGCAATGGCGTACACCGCGCAGCACGATGATATTTATGACGCAGGCAGCGTAACCACACTGGTGCTGCCGCAGGGTGAAGGTCTGCTGACACTGCTTTTGGCAGGCTGCGGCGAGGGCAAGGACTGCAAGCCGAACAATTTCCGTAAGGCTGCCGGCGCTGCTGCCCGCGCTTTGCACAAGGCTAAGGCGCAAAAGGCTGTACTGGCTGCGCCTATCCTGCTGAACGCCGAACGCAGCAAAAACCTGCAGGCGCTCGTCGAAGGCCTGTACCTCGGTGCGTACACCTTCAACCGCTTCAAGAGCGAGGCCAAGGAGGCACCGCTGTGCGAGGCTGCAGTGCTGAGCGCTGTGCCGGAGGCGGCGGCAATCATTACCGCTGCGGAAATCTCTGCGGAAGCAGTTTGCTATGCGCGTGATCTGGTGAATAACCCCGGTAACGTGGTAACACCGCAGACCATGGCTGACGATGCCCTGAAGCTGGGGCAGGAGCTGCCGCTGGAAATTACTATTATGGACGAAACCCTGATGGAGGCAAGAGGCATGCATGCACTGCTGGCAGTAGGTCAGGGCAGTCATAACCCTCCGTGCCTTGTTGCCTTACGCTACAACGGCAACGGTGATGCTCCCTATACAGCCTTCGTAGGCAAGGGCATCACCTTCGACAGCGGCGGTATTTCCATTAAGCCTGACGACAACATGGGCGAGATGAAGGACGATATGACAGGTGCAGGCGCTGTGCTCGGTGCTATGCGTGCCATCGCACGTTTAGGCCTGAAATGCAACGTTATCGGCGTGCTGGCCTGTGCGGAGAATATGCCTGACGGCAAGGCGCAACGCCCCGGTGACATTGTGCGTGCAGCCAATGGCAAGACCATCGAGGTTGTTTCTACCGATGCGGAAGGACGCATGGTGCTGGCGGACGCAGTCTGGTATGCCTGCCAAATGGGTGCCAAGAAGGTTATCGACATCGCAACGCTCACCGGTGCGGTAATCATCGCTTTGGGCAACGAAACCAGCGGTATTGTGGCCAATGATGACGAGCTGGTGGAGCAGATTAAGCTGGCAGGTCGCATGGCTGGTGAAAACTACTGGCAGCTGCCTTCCCTGCCTGAATGCAAGGAGGCCATCAAGAGCGACGTTGCGGACCTGCTCAACAGTGCAGGACGTGCCGGCGGCTGCATCACCGGCGGCCTGTTCATCGGTGAATTCGTCGACAAGGATATTCCGTGGGCGCATCTTGATATCGGCGGCACCTCCACCGCTACCAAGACGGAGGGCTTCAAGGTTAAAGGCGGTACCGCCTTTGGCACTATGACGCTTATCAAGCTGGCAGGTATGCTGTAATGGCTGCGCAGCTTGTTGATTTACATTTGCACAGCACCTTCAGCGACGGACGCTACACGCCGACCATGCTGGTGGACGAGGTCGTGGCTAAAGGCATAAGCGTTATTGCCATTACCGACCATGATTCGTGGAACGGTATTGGGGAGGCGCGCGAGGCGGCGAAGCGCTACGGCGGACGCATCCGCGTTATCACCGGCGTAGAGCTGGGAACGCAGTACGAGGATGATGCCGTGCATATTTTAGGCTATCACGTTTCCATGAACTGTGAAGCGCTGCATAAGAAAATGGACGAAATGCGCCATGCGCGCGAGCACCGTTTATATGCCATGCTGGAGAAGCTGGAAAAATTGGGTTACCATGTAGAGGTAGAAGCCTGCGACCCCAAGAACAGGGCAGTGGGCCGTCCGCATGTGGCCAAGGCGCTGGTGGCCAAGGGCTATTTTGCTACCGTGCAGGAGGTTTTTGACGCACTGCTGCATCGCGGCGGACCGGCGTATGTGCAGCAGCCCAAGCTCTCTCCGCATGAGGCAGTGGCGCTGATTCACGAGGCAGGCGGCATCGCTGTACTGGCACATCCCTCGGAGCTGGTTGATAAAACTCTGCCCGAGCGACTATTAGCCGCCGAACCGTTTGACGGCATTGAGGTGTGGCACCCCAGCGCGGATGCGCAGGCACAAAGCCATTGGTTGGCACTGGCCAAAGAGCGCGAACTGCTGGTGAGCGGCGGCAGTGACTTTCACGGAATCCCTGACCGTTTCCCCACAAAGCTGGGAATCTGGCAGGTGCAATATGATGATGTTAAGGGTGTAATAGAATGGAAGTAGTTGCTTTTGTAGGACCAAGCGGCACAGGCAAGAGCCACCATGCCATCGGCGTGGCCTTTGACAACCGCTGCGACGCTATTATTGACGACGGCCTGCTGATTAAGGGTACCAAAATCCTGGCAGGTACCTCCGCCAAGAACGAAGACAACAGAATACAGGCTGTAAAGCGTGCCATCTTCACCGACGAAGGACACGCGCAGGCGGTGCGTGAGGCGCTGGCCACCAGTGGCATCCGTCGTCTGCTGATTATCGCTACCTCGGACAATATGATCAACAAGATTATCGGCAGGCTGAAGCTGGATAAGCCGGTCAAGACGGTGTATATCAACCAGATTGCCAGCAAGGCCGAAATCAAGAAGGCCCGCCATGCGCGTCTGCAGGAGGGCAAGCATATCGTGCCGGTGCCGACGATTGAGCTGAAGCCTCATTTCACAGGCTATTTTGCCGATTTGCCCTATAATATTTTTTCCAGCCAGCGCAAGCAGGAGAAGGATGCGGACCGTTCTATCGTACGTCCTTCGTTCAGCTTTTACGGCAAGCTGCTGATTTCCGACAGCGCGCTGGAGGATATCATTAAAATTATCGGGCGCAAGCTGGAGGGCGTGGAGCGCATCACCTCGATTAAGGTGCGCCGCCGCAGCGACAACAGCAAGGGCATCGTTATCAGCGTAGAGGTTGTGCTGTATTACGGCGTTAAGCTCTTTGCCGTTACCAAGCAGTTCCAGGCGAAGATTAAGGAAAAGATTGAGTATATGACAGCCATGAAGGTGAATAACGTGAATGTTTCTATTCGCAGCTTGGCTGTGAAGAAGTGAATAGAGCAGTTGCATGCTTTAGGATGCACAAAACCCCCGCAGGAAACCCTGCGGGGGTTTTTAATTTTTAAATATTATGGCTGTGCTGCATCTCTATGCTTACTTCTTTCGTCCCCGAAAGAAGTAACAAGAAAGGGGCGCGCTTTGCGAAAGCGCGGGAAACAATCGCTTTTTTGCTCGCATAAAAAAGCTTAGCAAAAAATGCTTTACCATATTCTCTTTGGTTTGCAATTAGCTAAAGGCTCTTGCAACATACTAACGGTTGTACAAGCATTTTTGAGGCTTAGGATAACGCGAAGTTTAGTCACCCAATACAAGGCTTAGAGACCCCACAGAGCACATTATGGGTTACAAAGAACATTTAAAAGAATTTCGAACAGGCGCTAGTAACAGCAAAGCGACCCGATTAATAGAGCTTTTTGGTAAAACTTTTTCTCTTGAAAAAGTTTTTGTTTTGCCGCGCTTTCCAAAAAGCGCGAACCTTTCTTCCAACTTCTTTCAGTTATGAAAGAAGTTGAATTATATAGCAGTGCTGACCTTAGGAATTTAGAGAAAATAAAACTGCGGTAGAACGCCTTTTGTATAAATATAGCTAAAAATTCTCCTCATATAGCCACTTCCTGTCTATCATCTGTGCTATACTTATATATGAAAAGAAAGAGAGAAAATAAAATTGCGGTTGACAGAAAGGCGGATGTATTATGGCAGGATAATTTTGCCCCTGCCTTCTATAACCTTGCCAACTGCTACCGCAAGGGCTTCGGTATTGATGCCAATAAGGAAAGAGCGGAAGCACTGGAAAAGCGTGGTGCGGAACTGGAAGCAGAGTGTAAGGAAGAAATTGTGAAGGTAAAGGCCAAGTAGAAGGATTTAAATTGCTTTTGTGATGTACGATATGAGTTGGATTAGCAATCAGAAAGGTTGATACAAATATGATAGAACGTCTTAAACAATTTTTAGTCGATGAATTCAATCTTACCTTCGAGGAAGCATGTAAAATGAGCCTTGAGGAGAAAAAAGCTCTGTTTGACAAATGCGCGGAAATAGAACTTGACGAGGCGTATAAAAGCGACCCTATCAGCGAGCGCGGGCTTTTAGCTGCGACATGGGTCGATATAATGCAAACTAAAGTACCTGAAAAAGAGGATGAGATGAAGGAATGATGGGTTAACGTGATTTCAAAACTTCACAATCAAGGCATGATTTCAGATTCCAAATAGAGAAGGCAAGGAGGTCAAACCCATGGTAAAGTTTAGAATTTATCCGGTATGCGGGAGCAAAGTCGAAAATCTTCCGTATGAAATTTGCGAAGTATGCAACTGGGAGGCCGATTGGTATCAAGAAGAGTTTCCTGATTCAGATGCAGGACCAAATGCACTAACTCTAAATCAAGCAAGAGAAGCATATGCACGCGGCGAGAAAATATTATAACTGATAAACCAAAGCTATCTCTATATCGAGGTAGCTTTTTTCTCCAAAGGTTGGAATGAAATCCAAATACCATACAAAAAAATGTAAAAATTTGGAATCCATTCCAAATTTTTGAAGAAAGTGATGTAAATTGGGTATGCTTTCTAAGCCACTATAATTAGAGAATTTTCACACTATTCTTGACATTATCGCAATTATCTGATAATATAAGACCATAAGATTTTGCACGCCTGCCTGGAGTACGGTCGTCGCAGCGTCATTGAGAACGCCTTATGTATTATTGAAGTAGTACATAGGGCGTTTTTTGTTAAGAAGGGAGTTGAAGTAATGCAAACAAAAGAAGCAAGTCAAGAAAGTGAAATAAAGCAGGTCATACGCAGCCTTTGCATGATGAATAACAGGTTTATGAACTTCATGCTTGATGACAACAAGAAAGCGGCGCAGGTTTTCTTGCGCATTATTCTGGGAGATGATAAAATTAAGGTGAGAAATGTCAGGATACAGAGCTTTATCCAAAATATCTACGGACATTCTTCTCAATTGGATATTTTAGCGCAGGATAGCAAAGGACGTTATTTTAACGTAGAGGTGCAGAGAAGCGATGAAGGCGCTCCGGCAAGACGTGCCAGATTTTACAGCAGTATCCTTGATACGCATTTTCTGCAGCCAAGTAAGCTCTATGAAGAACTACCAGATACCTACGTGATTTTTATCACCGAGAATGATGTCTTGCGCGATAATTTGCCGTTATATGACATAAGACGAACGATTAAGCAAAGCGCCAAAGATTTTGAAGATGGTTCGCATATTATTTATGTCAACAGTCAGCGCCGTGATGATACAGCGCTGGGCAAGCTCATGCAGGACTTATACTGCACAGAGCCTAAAAATTTACATTACCAAGAATTTGCCGAGCGCATGGAATTTTTGAAATACAGTAAGGAGGGCGAAGAAAAAATGACTGACGTAATTGAGGAATATGCTGCAAGAAAGGCAGAAGCAGCAGCGAAGGCAGTTGAAAAAAAAATGACTGACGTAATTGAAGAATATGCTGCTAAAAAGGCTGAAGCAGTGGCAAAAGAAGCTGAGAAAAAAGAGCAGGCAAACAAAATCGAACTTGCCAAAGGCCTCCTGGCTGACGGTATGAGCATCGAATTTACCGTACGTCACTCCAAACTCTCAGAAGCAGAGGTGCGTGAGCTTGCCTCCAAGCTGACAGCGTAACAACTTTCTTCCATATATATAATAAATTTCATCCGTTCTTCACAGCAGCTTGTGCCTTGCACTTCGCTGCTGTTTTTTTATGCGCCCCGATATGCTATAATATATAGTGTATAATTAGCTTTACTGCAATGAGCGTTACAGCCTCAGCGGAATAAATTCCGCCCCGGCCTGCTGCGCTTGTTTGCAAGCAATAAGGAGTGATAAGCATGGAGATAAAATCTGTCGCACTTTTGGGAGCAGGAGCCGTAGGCTCTTATATAATCTGGGGACTGAGCAAGCTCCCCGATATCAGATTCGGCATTATCGCCGAAGGCAGCCGTGCTACGCGTTTGCGTGACGAGGGCTGCAGCATCAACAACGTTACCTACCATCCGCAGGTGTGGAGCCCGCAGGAAGCCAAGGGCGTAGATTTGTTGATTGTCGCTTTAAAATACGGCGCTCTGCCTGGCGCACTGGCGACCATCCGCGAGGCAGTCGGCCCTGATACTACTGTTATGAGCCTGATGAACGGCGTGGACAGCGAGGAGATTATTGCCGGCGTTGTCGACCGCAAGCAGATTCTGCCTGCACTGATTAAGATTGCATCGCGTCACGAGGGCAAGGGCGTACGCTTCAACCCGGAAAAAACCATTGGTATTGTTTTCGGCGAAGCGCAGGCACCGTTTGAGAGCGAGCGTGTGCTGGCTATTGAAGCGCTTATGCGCAGCGCCGATATCCATATCCGTCATACAGATTGCATTAATGAAGAAATCTGGTGCAAGTTCCGCCTGAACGTCTGCAACAATCTGCCGCAGGCTGTTATTGGCGCAGGTCTTGGCTGCTACCGTGACAGCGAGCATATGCGTGCGATTAAGGAAGGACTGCGCCGTGAGCTGGAGGCCATCGCCGCCGCTAAGGGCATTGATATGAGCAAATGTCCCGCAAGCTCCGGCCGTGGCAGCGCCGTTCCGCCATCTGTACGCTATTCCACGCTGCAGGATCTGGACGCAGGCAGACACACCGAGATTGATATGTTCTCTGGTGCGCTGATGAAGATGGGCAAGGAGCTGGGCATTCCCACGCCCTACAACGAATATACCTATCACATTATCAAAGCGTTGGAGGAGAAGAACGATGGCCTGTTCGATTACTCCGGCCAGAATAAAGAAACTACCTTCTCAAGCTAAGTGCACATAAAAGGAGGCTTTTGCAGATGAAGAATTTGCTGACGATTGCCGGCAGTGATTCCAGCGGCGGCGCAGGAATCCAGGCCGATTTAAAGACCTTTGCCGCTCACGGTACCTTCGGTATGAGCGTCATTACCGCCGTTACGGCACAAAACACCTGTGGTGTTACCGCAGTACAGAATATTGACTGTGATATTGTCGAAGCGCAGATTGCTGCCGTTTTTGATGATATCCGTGTGGACGCAGTGAAAATAGGTATGGTATCGCAGCCGGAGATTATCCGCACGATTGCCGCCTGCCTG
>Ga0129310_1003495_pt1 | contig 10103 bp, 10 predicted proteins | sample Go1ome_2_FD_94433 | JGI IMG/M metagenome (GOLD analysis project Ga0129310, IMG submission 94433) | Western lowland gorrila individual fecal microbial communities from Wisconsin, USA - Go1022A metagenome | ecosystem: Host-associated > Mammals > Digestive system > Large intestine > Fecal | place...
CGAAGAAGAAACTGCCAAGCGTGAGATCATGGAGGAAACCGGAATTGACGTCAACCTTGACACAACCTTCCGTGAGATCGTATCCTATTCTCCGAGAAAGGATACTCAGAAGATCGTCGTATACTTTATAGGCAAGGCGAAGAACACCGATTACAGACCGCAGGCTGAAGAGATCGCGGATATAAGATGGGTGGAGATCGACCGCTGCGGTCAGGTACTTGCATATGAAAATGACAGGAGCATTGTGAACAAGGCTAAGAAATTCATTATCTGATGACAAATGAAGATCGTTGTTTTGCTTATTTTGTCCGCTCAACATTCTTTTCTTCAACAACAGAAAAAGATCCGCCTTTATCGGGCGGACCTTTTTATTATCAGAAATTATCGGGCGCTGACCTTTTTATTTTTTTACAGATCTCTGCTATTTGTGAAAGTGATAATCGAATCAGCTCCATTTCTTCTGTTGAAGTAACTGCGACGGCAAATTTCTCAAACAAGCGACTGCGGGAAATACATTGATTTTTGAAAACGCCTTCTTCGATCGTTTTGCTGCACATATCATAGCATATCCCAACACCATGATATTTTCCATAGCTTTCTTTCAGCGCCCATATTCTCGTAAGTTCGGGAATTGAGTTTCCTGCTCTTTTTTTCTCTTCATCGCTCATAAAATTATCAGATATATCTTTACTGTAACAAATATAATCTTGAATATCTACACCGACAGCTCCGTCTGATATTGCACAGGCGGCTCCGGTTTTACAATGCGATAAGTTAAAATAGACATCAGGCATTTCCACTAACTCAGGCTTGCCGTTTCCCGCTATTCTTAAATGCGGCACACCGCAATATTTGTATTCTTTATATAGTGATACACGCAATAAAATATAAGCTGTAAGAGATAATACTTTATCTCTGAAAAAGAGATACTTTCCTGCATAATCCCATCTTTCCTGAGATACATATGGTTTTATTGCCAAAATAAAAGCTTCATCAGCATACTCTATATCATCTGTAAAATATACCACGCTATCCACCCCTGCATTATAATTATTTAAATCTAAAAGGCATAAAATACCCTTATAAGAACTATCATCATTATAACAAGTATGATCTGTATTCCAAGACCATATTTTACATAATCTTTGAACCTATATCCCAACCTCATCGTCATTCCGATAAATCCGCATGAAATTGGCGTCAATATCGCAAACCCCGAAGCAAGTGCAACAGCAATTATAAATGGTCTTTCATTAAATCCGAACTGCTGTGCAAATTGTATCGCAAAAGGCAGTATAAGAATTACAGTTGTTGTATTTGAAATCACATTGCTTACAGCCACTGTAAGCACTATAACAGCTGATAAAAGCAGCATAGGTGAAATATCATTTGGGAAAATGCTCAATATTTTTTCGCATAGTTCTTGTATGCATCCGCTGGAATTTAATGCATTTGCCATACCAATGCTGCAGGCAAGCCATATAAGGATATTCCAATCTACCTTTGAAAAAGCTTCATGCTGTTTTACAGCACCGCCAACTATGCATATTATTGCTCCAATAACAGACGCAATACCTACTGAAACAATTCCTGTTATAAACAGAATAAGCATTACTATTCCTGCTGATGCTGTAACAATGCATTTTCTTTTATCACATTCAACATATAAACTTTCAGTTGAAACTGAAGATGTATCTGATGTTTCACTTCCCCAGATCTTATTTCCTGTACGATATGAAAAGAACAAAATAAACGGAAGAGATACTGCAAGAATTATCAGTCCAATAGGCAGCAATTCAAACATTGCAATGCCTTTTCCTGTTATCTTTTCTGATATTGAGGACGCTATAAGTGTTGCCGGCGCTCCGACAAGGGTGCATTGTCCGCCCAAAATAGCCAAATAGATTACAGGCAGCGTAATATTTTTAACTTTGATATTTTTAATTTCCTGTGATATGCTTACACATATTACAAGCATAAGTGAACAAACCACCTGATTATTCAAAAATGCGGAAAGTGCGGCTGCAATAAGTCCTGCAAAAATTATTATCCTTTTTTCCTTACCTTTTGATAAGGCTATGATCTTCTTTGCAGTTAAGCGTGACAATCCGCTTTCATGGAAAGCAATACCGAATATTTCTGTTCCAAAGACAATAAGCGTAATATCATTTGCAAACCCCGAAAACGCTTCCTGAAGTGAACAAATGTCAAAGACTACATAAGCCACACATCCTGCAAGCGTGACTGTTGCAGGCGGTATAATATCAATAATAAACAAAACAAGACATATGAAAAAAATTATGCCGGCCATAAAAGCCTCCTTTATATTCCATTACTTACAAACAGCATACCTATTGAAATTCACGGTCAATAAAATATTCAGTATTACAACAAAATTATAATAAGATCTTAGTTTCCGGCAGTTATTCCTATGTTTTGACCTGTAATTAAATCAGAATCATCTGAAAGTAAAAATCTGATAGGCTTTATAACATCAACTGTACTTAGATTCCTTTTTATAGGGCTTTCTCTTGCTGCCTGTTCCAATACAACGTCAGGCATATTATTGGCTGTAAACTTTGTATCAATAACAGAAGGAGATACTCCGTTTACCCATACGCCTTTGCCTGCATATTCTGCCGCCAATGATCTCATAAGACCATATAATGCATACTTTGCAGTTGAATAAACAGACGCATTTCTTATTTGCGGGGTATTGGTCACATTATAACTTAGCATGATAACAACTTTGCCTTTTTTTCGTTTAGCCATTAAAGGCATAAGTTTTTGTAAAATAATAACAGCTGATCTGAATGAAACATTTAATTCCTGCTCAAAATCTTCCCATTTGTTTTTTTCAAATTTTGAAAAAAGACCTATTGGCAATGAGGACAAATGAACTATGGCATCGGGAACTTTGCCCATATCCAATATATTCTGAATAAACTGCTTTGTAGATCCAAGGTCTGCAAAATCAGCCTGAAGAGGTATTATGTTCGCACTGACGATTTCTTTTTTCAAATTAAGGACCGTATCCTTTGAGCTATGGTAATGAGCAATAATTTCAGAATAATCTTTTGCCACTCCCTTGATCAGTTCCACTCCCAACTCTGAGCTTGCACCTGTAACAAGCAATGTCTTACTCATCAGCAGCTCACTTTCCTAAATCAAGAATGATGTCGATCATTTCACCTACGTTCTGCATAGATAATACTTTATCGGCAGGGATTTTAAATGAAAACTCATCTTCAATGCCAACAATAAGATTTACGTGTTCAAATGAATCCCAATCCTCGAAATCCTCTGCTGTTGTATTATCATTTACAGAAATTGAATCATCATCAAATACGTCCTGAAATACTTTGTTTAACCTTAAATTTGCTTCTTCTCTAGTCATTTGGATTTACCTCTTTCATTTTAATACATAAACTTTCATTTCGGCAGATGAAACCTTTCTGCCATCCTGATTTATTATCTTAGCTTTTATAATAAGCAATTTTAATGCCTCATTTTTATCAACCACTTTGCCGTAGACAGTCAAATCATCTTCTGCATATACAGGCGAAAAAAAGCTTAATTTATCAATGCTGTGGATCAAACTATATTTCCCCGGAATATAAACTCCCGCTAACGTTGAGTAAAGTGACGCTGTCATCATTCCGTAAGATACGTGTTGTCTGAATTTTCCGCCGCTTACGCTGTTTGCAAACTCATCATCTCTATGAAGTGGATTTTCATCTCCCGAAAGCTTGCGAAATACAGTTTCCATATTAGCATCTATATGCCGTGAAAAACTCTGTTCAAATCCGATAGGGATATCATCAAATAAAAATTCATTCATTATTATTCGCCTCCTCAGCCTTTTCAGCAATTTGTTCTGCGCTTAATCCATTTTGCTGACGAACCTCATCATATGTTCCGTAGCCGACAGCAAAGCGGTCGTTCAGACCAAGTGTTATCAGCTTTTTTCCGCAGCCGTTTTTAGCGATTATCTCAGCAGCGATAGAACCTAACCCTCCATGAATGTTGTGTTCTTCAACAGTAAGGCAAATTCTGCATGAATCTATTAACGATAAAAACAGCTCCTCATTAAAAGGTTTTAACCTCCAGACATTGACAAGCTTAACGCTTATCCCTCTTGATTCAAGTATGATTTTTGCTTTTGCTGCATTTCTAAGAATAGGGCCTGTTGATAAGATCATTATCTCTGATCTTTTTTGTTCTTCATTAAAAATATCAAATCCATCATCAGTTATCTGATGATCTGAACCTAAAATGTCATCAGTTTCACTCATGCCCAATCGGATATATGATGGACCGATATTTTCATAAGCCTTTAGCATACACTGTTTGACTTGTGACGGCGAAGCAGGAGATAATATCTCCAAGTTAGGCAAAGCCCTTAATATAGAAATATCCTCTGTTGTATGATGTGAAGGGCCAAGAGAACTTAAAGCAAGACCGCTGCCGCTGCCGACGATCTTAACATTTGCATTCTGCAAACATATATCATTGCGCATGAATTCCATTGCACGATAACATAAAAAAGCACCTTGTGCAAACACAAAAGGGATTTTTCCCGACAAAGCCAGTCCTGCGGCAGCTCCAAGCATATTCTGCTCTGCAATTCCGAAATTGAACATTCTGTCAGGATAACTATGCTTGAATAAAGTATCATACCCTTCGCCGCTGTCGGCAAGCAAATGAATAATTCTATCATCGTTTTGTGCCAGTTCAAGAAGTTCGGCGATATATGCTTTCAACATATTTCTTTTAGTTCTCCTTCCTCTATTCCTAATTCATCACAAAAACATCTGATCTCTTTTGCTTTTGTCGGAAGTTTAAAATGCCATTTCACATTGTTCTCCATTACAGAAACACCTTTACCTTTGACGGTATTACAGATCATCATTCTCGGTTTTTCCATATCATAAGGTTTATTAAAAGCTGCGATCAGCTGATCTGTGTCATTCCCGTTTTCTACATTAATTACGTCCCAACCGAACGCTCTCCACTTTATTTCCCAGTCCGTGTTTCCGATAGTGTTTTCGACCAAGTCCATTTTTTGCAAATTATTTTTATCGAGAATCGCAACTAAATTATTAAGGTTGAAAGCAGCAGCCGATCCAGCCGCTTCCCATACCGAACCTTCTTCGATCTCACCATCACCCAAAATAACAAACGTTTTTGAATCGTATCCGTTAATTTTCTGAGCTAATGCCATTCCAACTCCCACAGACAAACCATGCCCCAATGAACCTGTTGATGTTTCGATTCCTGCAAGCTCATGTATAAGAGGTTCTCCGCCTATATTAGCATTTGGTTTTAAAAATCCTGATAATTTCTTTTTATCAAAAAATCCTCTTTCTGCAAGCATTGCATACAATGTAAGACCTGCATGACCTTTGCTCAAGATCAATTTATCACGTTCGGGGGCATTCGGCTCCTGCGGATCGATTTTAAGTATTCCTTTCATATAAAGTGAATACAATATTTCTAAGCATGAAAAACCAGACGCAATATGAGTAACACCGCTATGATATGCTGTAAGAAATATTTCCTTTCTGATCCGCCTGCATTCCTGAATATCAGTTTCATTCATATCAATTACCTCCTTTGACAGAACTAAAGCAATACCGCACAAAACGGCAGCCCCAGATCGTGCGGTATTGCCTTAATAAAATTAAAGAATTATTGAACTGCAATATCAAATTATATCAATAAAATGATTCTTTTTATCATACTTTTCAAGATCATTAAGGACCCAAGTACTGTTGCCCTCATTGTCCTCATGAAGTTTATCAAACCCCATATCCTTATAAAATTCCTTGACCATAGCGTTCTTTTTCGTGGGGTAGTAGTAACCTGCTATGGATCTTAAATTCAATTTCCTGCACTTATCAACAAGCGAATCTAACATTGCATATTCAAGATCTCTTTTTAATACTCTGCAGCTCATGAGCCATAGATCTATATGACATACGCTGTCAATGACATGACCTATCACTACGGAAACAACACCGTTATCTCCAAAACGATCCTCCAGTTTTGCATAAAGAGTAATATAATTTTCATCATTTGCAATAGATTCGATTTCAGCTTGTGTATATCTGCGGGTCGTCAAATTAAACTGATTGCTTTTATTGGTCAGCTGAGCAATGCGTGCCATATAAACAGACTCAAAAGGTCTGATAAATGCTTTCATTTCCAATGATTTAAGATATTCACCATAATCGGCAAACGAACTTTGCAATTTTGTTCTCGCAGCATTTTCTTTGTACATTTCAGTTCTGTGAAGGTCATCATTTGAAATATTCGTCTGTTCAAAGAACCCTGAACGATCAATTATTTCTTCAAAATACATAATATCTGTAAGATTCGGAACGCTGACCCCCGAAATCTGCTCCGCTACGATATGCCTTTCGGCGGGGTTATCATCAACAAATACCAAACTTTCAGGAAGAAGATTTAGTTCATTTGCTATCTCAATAAAGTTTTTGTCCTTTGGTTGCCAGTTTGCTTTTATTGAGATAAAATCATCTTCTTTAAATTCACTGTCAGGATGATTTATGCCTGCGATAGCATTATCATAATCATTTTTTGAGTTAATGGTAAGAATGATGCCAAGCTGTTGGAATGATTTAAGATATTTTTGAAATGCAGTATATGCCTGTCCCTTAGATTCCTCAGGACCAAGCACGATGTTGTCTGCACCGTCATCACCTATTACTCCGCCCCACAAGGTGTTGTCAAGATCCAGAACAAAGCCTTTTTTATTTTTTCCAAGCAGAGATTTAATAATATTCGCAACATTAAATGAAAGATATGGAATCGCTGGAACGGCAACAGCATACTTGTACATATGCCAATAAAAAGGGTCAGACCACTTTCTAAGTCCATAATCAGCAGAAATATAATTAATATCACATATGTAGAAATTATCATTGTTCTGAGCATATTCATAGAATTTTGCGTTTAGCCTCATTAGAAAATTAGAAGCACCGTGAATGTCATAAATGTCACGATTTCCAAGCAGCCGCAGATACGGCATTTCAAAATTATTTTGTATGATCGGACAATGATACTTTTCCGTCAACTTTCTCCAGACAGCGGTAAACTTATTAAATTCATTTTCAATTAAGTCATTGATCTTTTCAGCAGAATCACTCATAATAGGATATTCAGTAATATTATGATTTGATGTGCATATATAGATAAGATCCGGAGCAAATTCTTCTAAATCGTTATTGTCAAACACAGCATCTTCATAATACATATTGTACTCTGACTCATAAAAAGTCGGGCGAATATGATTATTGAGAAGAAACAGCTCCAATGTTTGCACAATATCTTTAGTTGTTGAGCCGCCGAGTACCGCTATTTTCTTTTCAATAAAAGAATCATCAGCAGATAACTGTCTTTTGATCTTCTTTCTGTTTCTGATAATATAGTTGGAATCAAAAGGATATTCCAAAGCCTTCATTTCTTTTTCCCCTTCTATATATAGTTTCATGCACCTTATGGAAAAAATTTTGATAATTCAATGTTAATACCACACAATGTTTTTACAGACAATGTACAGCATTTTCTTATCAACGATCAATTAAGCCATTCTTCAGGCGATGAATACATCTGCTGTATCTTATTGAAAAATAATGACGCATGATAGCCGTCGCCGACAGCATGATGAAGAGTCAGTGACACAGGCATTATCATCCTGCCGTTTTCTTCAAGGAACTTGCCGCACATAACAATAGGATTCAGCAAAGGTTCTTTAGAATTTGACATAGGCATAAAGCTTGCTGAATTAAAGTGTATCCTATGCTCCATTGAAATGTTGTATATATTCTTTGGTGCAGGATTCTTCACGGCAACTTCATAGGAAGTGGAATTACCGTATTTTTGAATACAGTCCTTATATGCTTCATGAAACTCCGCAAAACTATCATTGACAGGGAGCCAAAGGATTGAGCAGGAATGTGTAGTTTCATGAAAATACGGAAAAGTCGGATAAATGTAATCATAGCATACCAGCTCATGATTTTCATATCCAAGCCTAAACTCAGGCACAAGATTCAATGCTTTATTTACGGCATAAAGCATTGCAGGAAACGTCTTGAATTTCTTTTCTTTGAGCATATGATAAGTTTCTGTAACATCAATATCAACTGTAAACGAATAATACGATGGCATTATCTTTGTGAAAATTATAAATTCATTTTTTCGCTCCCAGTTCGCCATATCAATTTTTTTATAGTTCATTTTATTTTTTCCTTTCATATATTATCGGAAAAACAACTGCACATACTGCTTATAACAGATCCAATATTATCTTTAGTTATAAAAAAATGTCCGCCATTAAACACTTTTTCCTCACAGTCGGCAAAAGTGTAATCTTTCCAGCCGTGAATATTTTTACTGTCAATATTGACATCATCTGAGCCATACATAAGCAATATTGGACAATCGAGTTTTTTATGATCCTTATCGCAATAATTCTGTAAAAGCAAGAAATCTTTGACCAATATTGGTACAAAGCAATCCATATACATCTTATTGCCGATAAAATCCTTATTGAGAAAGCCATACTCTGCAAACACTTTCGCAGCCTCTTCCATTGTCATATTCTCTTTTATAAGTTCAGCGGTCTGAATATCAGGGGGATTTGCCCCTGATACCACCAACAGTTTGGGAGAAACTCCATAAAGCTCTTTAAGAAACACAGCTGTTTCATATGCAATTATGCCGCCTTCACAGTGACCGTAAAGCACAAACGGCTTTTCACAAAAAGCATCTTTATTTTCAACGGCTATATTCCTTGCAAGCTCGGTAAGTTTTTCAGGAAAAGCTTCATTTCTTCTTTGCTCCCTTGCCGGATAAAGAACGGGATAGAGGCTTATATTTTCAGGCATATATCTTCCCCATAAAGCATAAACCGTTGCTCCGGCACCTGCATGAGGGAAACAAAAAAGTCTGCCTGATTCTGTTTTGCTTATTTTACAGCATGAAAAACCATGTTTATTTTTATTCAAAATCATCACCTTCCGAGGATCTTTGCCATCTCGCCGACAGTAATATCCGGATCTTCCTCTAGCATTTTTGCAGTAAGCTGTACTGTTTCTTTAAAGAAACAGAGTGTTTCATATGATATTCTGTGATCGAAACAGAAATTAAGACTAAGCTTATTATCCAGCTCAACAAGCGTTACGATCTGATCGCTTGTTACTCTTGTATTATTTCCGACCTTTGTTGTAATGATCTTATATTCAGGAACAAGGCCACCACGGAAGTTATTATAGCTAAGGGTCAGCTGACAGCTTGGTTCAAGTGTTCCCGCATGATGATGAATAAGGTTTTTTGACACTTTTTTTATAGATGTCTGCAAAAGATCCGATAATTTTTCTTCACGCCCAAAAATCATACGATGCGGTGTATTTCTTACAAGACTTCCGACAGTGTACATCTCATCTTTTTTGATACGGCAGGCTGATGGTACGACAACCGTTGTATCTGTAATTCCAAGAGAAATATGTGCGGCAATATGAATACCAAGCAAAGCAATATTATAGATCGACGTTTTCTTCATTGATGCGACCCTTTTGAAGAGTTCATAATCAAGCATTTGCTGATATTCTTTTACATCTGCTTTTCTGCCCTCATACCATTTTTCTACATCATACGGTTTGTAACCTTCAAGCTCATCGTCCCAGTATTTTCTGTCCTTTATCCCTTTTTCTGACGACTCATATTCAAGGCATCTCTTAGAGAATTCATAGTACTGTATGCCATCAGGGAACATTTTCGGTTTATCAAAATACACACTCATTATCTTATCAACGATGACCATTCCTGCCGAACCATCGGCAACCAGCGGATGTCCGATAAAATAAAATATATACAATTCATCTGTGACCTTTATAAGTCCGATCTTTACACTTAATTCATTGAAAAAATCCAGAGGTACAGAAGCCTTTTCATCAATTTTCATAAGTGCATTTTCAAAACGCTCCTCATAGTCATTTCCCACAGCTTCATAATAATCAAGCTTATACTTGTAATTATCAACTATTTTATAATAGTATTTGCCGTCATGTATTGCTGAA
>Ga0129310_1003498_pt1 | contig 10088 bp, 6 predicted proteins | sample Go1ome_2_FD_94433 | JGI IMG/M metagenome (GOLD analysis project Ga0129310, IMG submission 94433) | Western lowland gorrila individual fecal microbial communities from Wisconsin, USA - Go1022A metagenome | ecosystem: Host-associated > Mammals > Digestive system > Large intestine > Fecal | place...
AGTTTCCGCAAGGAGGACGCTCATGCAGGAAAAGCTCGATGCGCTGGTGCGCACACAGGCCATGCAGCTGTTCCGTCAACAGGGGCTGCATTTCACCATGCAGCAGGTGGCAGAGCCGCTGCACATCAGCAAAAAGACCATCTACACCGTTTACCCCTCCAAGGAGGCGCTTTTGCTGGACATGGTAGACCATGCCTTTGCAGAGATCCACCGCTGCAAGCAGGAGATCCTGGCGGGCAGCGGTACTTTGCAGCAAAAGCTGCGGGCGGTCATCATTGCCATGCCGGCAGAATACGCTGCGCTGGATCTGCGGCAGATGAAGGAACTGGACGAGAAATACCCGGTGGTGGCGGCGCGGGTGCGCAGTCAGCTGGAAAACGGCTGGGAGCCCACCATGGCGCTGCTGGAGCAGGCTGTGGCCGAAGGGGTCATGCGTCCGGTGTCCCTGCCGGTGCTGCGGCAGATGATCACCGCGTCCATCGAAAGCTTTCTGGCAGACCGCAGTCTGGCAGAAAGCGGGGTACAGTATGTGGCTGTGCTGGAGGAAATGATCTCGATCTTACTGGAAGGAGTGCTGCCGCGATGAAACACAGCTTTTGCGAGGATTGGGAGTTTACACGACACTGGACGGAAGCCTTTGGCAAAGGGCTGCCGGTGCCAAAACAGCAAGCCGTCCGCTTGCCCCATACCTGCCGGGAGGTGCCGCTGCACTATGCCTCCCCCACCGATTACGAGATGGTCTGCGGCTACCGCAAGCGGTTCCGGGTGCCGCCGGTACAGGCTGCGCCCCGGCTGTTCGTCCGCTTTGACGGCGCTGCCCATCAGGCGGTGGTGCGGGTCAACGGGAAGCTAGCCGGGCAGCACCGGGGCGGCTATACCGGCTTTGCGGTGGAGATCACCGGCCTTGTGGACCGGGAGGGTGAAAACCTGTTGACCGTGCAGCTGGACACCCGGGAGGACCCGGCCATCCCGCCCTTTGGCTTTGTCATCGACTACCTGACCTACGGCGGGCTGTACCGGGAGGTCTGGCTGGAAGCTACGGCGGAAAGCCGCCTGACCGACCTGTTCGTCTACACGCCCACCCTGCATGAGGCTGTGGTGCAGTGGACGGCAGAGCTTACGCCCGCAGCCGTGGCGGTCCGCATCCGGCTGGAGACCGCAGACGGCACCCTGCTGGCAGAGCAGACCGCACAGGCGGCAGAAACCGGGAAGATCCAGCTTTCTGTGCCGGATGCACAGACGTGGGATACAGAACACCCGGTGCTGCATCATGCCGTGGCAGAGCTTTTGAACGCAGCCGGACAGCCCATCGACCGCAAACAGGTGGTCTTTGGTTTCCGCACGGCAGAATTCCGGGCGGATGGCTTTTACCTCAACGGCAAAAAGACCTTTCTGCGGGGTTTGAACCGGCACCAGAGCTACCCTTACATCGGCTACGCCGCACCGGAAAGCCTGCAGCGGGAGGATGCCCGCATTTTGCAGGAGGAGCTGCACTGCACCGCCGTGCGCACCAGCCACTACCCCCAAAGTCCATATTTTCTGGACGAGTGCGACCGGCGGGGTCTACTGGTATTCACTGAATTGCCGGGCTGGCAGCACATTGGGGACGACAACTGGAAGGACGCCGCCTGCGAGATGCTGCAGGAGATGCTCCTGCAAAACCGCAGCCACCCCAGCATCATCCTGTGGGGCGTGCGCATCAACGAGAGCGTGGACGACGATGCCTTCTACACCCGCACAAATCAGATTGCCCATCAGCTGGACCCCAGCCGTGCTACCTCCGGCGTGCGGTATCTGGAAAAAAGCCATCTGCTGGAAGACGTCTACGCCTACAACGATTTTTCCCACAACGGCATAACGCCCGGCGCAAAGCCCAAAAAGGACGTGACCCCGGATATGGGCAAGGCGCTGCTCATCTCGGAGTGCAACGGTCATATGTACCCCACCAAAGCCTTTGACGACGGCCCGCACCGGCAGGAGCACGCCCTGCGGCACGTCCGGGTGCAGAACGCCGCCTATGCCAGCGGAGAGCACGCCGGGTGCTTCGGCTGGTGTATGTTCGACTACCAGACCCACAAGGACTTCGGCTCCGGGGACCGCATCTGCTACCACGGCGTGCTGGACAGCTTCCGCAACCCCAAATTGGCGGCAGCGGTCTATGCCAGTCAGGGGGATGCTGACCCGGTGCTGGCGGTCAGCTCCTCCATGGACATCGGCGATAACCCCGCCGGGCAGCTGGGCACAGCCTATGTTTTCAGCAATGCCCAGCAGGTAAAGCTTTACAAAAACGATGTGTTCGTGACCAATCTGCGCCGCAGCGAGTGGACGGCGCTGCCTCATCCGCCCTTTGTGATGGACGATACCATCGGTGCGCTGCTGGAAACGCAGGAACACTTTTCTCCCGCCAAGGCAGCCGCTGTGCGGGACTGCCTGCTGGCCGCCGGGAAATATGGCTTGGCAGGGCTGCCGCTGGCCTACAAGGTCAAATTCGGCTGGTGTATGCTGCGCTACAAAATGAGCTTTGCAGACGGCGTGGCGCTTTACGGCAAATACGTCGGCAACTGGGGCGGCGAGGCCACCCGCTGGCGGTTCGATGCCGTACAGGACGGCAACGTAGTGCGCAGCGTGACCCTTTGCCCCAGCGCAAAGCTGCACTTGGAGGTCAAGGTCAGCCGGACGACTCTTCAGGAAAAAGATACCTACGATATGGCTGCTGTCCGGGTGCGGATTCTGGACGAGAACGGCACCCCCGCCCCCTACGCACAGTTCCCGGTGCAGTTTGCGGTGGAGGGCAGCGCCGCCCTTGTCGGCCCGCAGACGGCGGTGGCCGAAGGCGGCATGACCGGCACCTATCTGCGCACCGTGGGCGCTGCCGGAGAAGCCGTGCTGACCGTTTCCGCCCCGCAGACCCAGCCCGTTGTGCTGCGGTTCACCATTGAAAAGGAGGATGCTGTATGGAACTGACCCTGAAACAGAAAACCGCATTTGGTATTGGTGCCGTGGGCAAGGATATGGTATATGCCCTGTCGGCTTCTTACGTCATGTATTATTATCAGGATGTGCTGGGGCTTTCGGCAAGCTTTGTGGGCGTCGTGCTCATGGCAGCCCGGTTCTTTGATGCCTTCAACGACCCCTTTATGGGCATTCTGGTAGCAAAGACCCGCACCCGCTGGGGACGTTTCCGTCCGTGGATCTTTTCCGGCACGCTGCTCAATGCGCTGGTGCTCTACGCCCTGTTTGCCGCCCCGGTGCTGGACGAAGCAGCGCTGATGGTCTACTTCAGCGTGGTGTACATCCTGTGGGGCGTCACCTATACCATGATGGATATCCCCTACTGGTCCATGATCCCCGCCGTGACCCGCACCCCCAAAGACCGGGAGAACCTTTCCATGGTGGGGCGTACCTGTGCAGGCGTTGGCTCTGCCCTCATCGCCATGTTCACCATGCTGCTGGTGGGCATCCTTGGCGGCGACAGCGAGCGCACCGGCTTCCGCTGGGTAGCGCTGATCGTATCGGTGCTCTTTGTGGTGACGGAATTGGTCTGCTGCGCCGCCATGCGGGAGACCACCCCCAGTGAGATGAAGACCGCCACCGTGAAGGAGATGTTCTCCGCCCTGTTCCGCAACGATCAGGCTATGGTCGTGGTGGGCAGCATTGTGCTGATCAACTCGGCGCTGTACCTTACCTCCAACTTCATCATCTATTTCTTCAAGTACGACCTTGGCGGTGCAGGCTGGAAAGCCACCTACACCCTGTTTTCCACCGTGGGCGGTGCGGCACAGATCCTTGGCATGATGGTGCTTTACCCGCTGCTGCGCAAAAAGTTCAGCAGCACACAGGTGTTTCATCTAAGCCTTGTGCTGGCGCTGTGCGGCTACGGCACGCTGCTGGTGTTCTGCCTGACCGGCCTTTCCCATAGCCTTGCCCTGCTGTGCATCCCGGGCGTGGTGGTATTTGCCTGCAACGGGATGCTGAGCGTGCTGACCACCCTGTTCCTTTCCAACAGCGTGGATTACGGCCAGCTCAAGACCGGACGCCGGGAGGAGAGTGTCATCTTTTCCATGCAGACCTTTGTGGTCAAGGCAGCCTCCGGCGTGGCGGTATTCCTGACCGGCATCGGGCTGGACCTCATCGGCCTTGTGGGCAACACGGAGGAGACCGGCCCCGTAGCGGTGCAGAGCGCCGGTACCCTGCTGGGTCTGCGCCTGATGATGACCGTTCTGCCCATGCTGGTGCTGGCGGGTGTGCTGGTGCTGTTCCGGCGCAAATTTGTTCTGACCGACGCCCGCGCTGCCGAGATCAGCGCACAGCTCCACGGGGAGGAAGCGCACCATGACTGAAACGCTGCACTGGTACGCGGAAACCACCGGCGGCGTGCGGCAGGGCGATGCTCCGGTGCACCCGGGCTGCGGCGCGGTGCATCTTTGCACTGACCTGCCCGCCGGAACGATGAAGACCGTGCGTGCCACGCTGCCGTGGACGATGGCCGCAGAAGAGCGCCTGTTCATGAACGGCTACCAGACATGGACCTACAGCCCGGAGCTGGACCGGAACGGCAGGCTGCGCGGCACCGACCATATCCCCGGCTTTCTGCGCAAGAAATACGCCTTTGACCGCTACGGCGATTATCATTTTGCGCCTTACGGACATCAAAAAGGGCAGAGCCACGGCTTTTCCTACTGCTATTTCCGCAAGGGCACACAGTTCCGGCTGGTGGCATCGCTGGACGAGACCCCGGGCTACACCATCCTCCGCTACGACAGCGGCAAAGCCCTGCTGACGCTGGAACGGGACTGCGCGGGCGTGGAGCATCCCGGCGGCAGCTTTGCCCTGTTCGACCTGTTTTTTGCCGAGGGCAGCGAGACCGAGGTGTTCGACGGCTGGTTTCAGGCTATGGGCATCAAGCCTCGAACCGAAAAGAAACTGGCCGGCTATTCCAGTTGGTACAACCGCTATCAGGACATCACCGAGGACACCATCCGGGAGGACCTGACCGGATGCCGCAGCCTGCTTTGCCCGGGAGACCTGTTCCAGATCGACGATGGCTGGGAGCCCAAGGTGGGCGACTGGCTGGAAACGGATGTGCAGAAATTCTCCCACGGGCTGAAAGGCATGGTGGAGGAGATCCACGCTGCCGGATTTCAGGCCGGGCTGTGGCTTGCGCCCTTTGTGTGCGAAAAGGACTCTGCCCTTTTCCGGCAGCACCCGGACTGGCTGCTGAAAGTAAACGGCAAACCGTGGTGCTGCGGCAGCAACTGGAGCAGCTTTTATGCGCTGGATATCGACAACCCGGCAGTGCTGGACTATCTGCGCCGGGTGTTTGACCGGGTGCTGAACGACTGGGGCTTCGACCTTGTCAAGCTGGATTTTCTGTACGGCGCTGCGCCCTTTGGCACCGCCCATGAGAGCCGGGCAGCCCGGATGAACCGCGCTATGGAGCTGCTGCGCAGCTGGTGCGGGCAAAAGCAGATCCTCGGCTGCGGCGTACCGGTGATGCCCGCCTTCGGGCTGGTGGATTACTGCCGTGTCAGTTGTGATGTGAGTTTAGACTGGGACGATGTGTGGTATATGCGCCTGTTCCACCGGGAGCGGGTGTCCACAAAGCAGGCTATCAATAACACCGTATTCCGGCGGCAGCTCAATGGCCGCGCCTACGGCAGCGACCCGGATGTGTTCTTCCTCCGGGAAGAAAACTGCAAGCTGACGGCAGAACAAAAACGCACCCTTGCCACGGTCAATGCCCTGCTGGGCAATGTGTTCCTTACCTCGGATATGCCGTCCCGCTACACACAGGCGCAGCGGGACGAGTACCGCCACCTGCGCACCCTCTTTGAGCACGCCGCGCAGGTGCAGGTGGAAACGGAAAACGGCCGCCTCAGCATCCGGTATCTGCTGGACGGAATACCCCAAAAGCTGTGTTTTACGCCCTTCTGACGGCTTTCGCAAACTACAATATAGCAGCCCAGCCTTTTATGTTCCAAGACAAGATGTAAAAAGCTTTTGGCCTTTATAATATAAAGGGCCAAAAGCTTTTTTGCTCGCCGCTGAACTTCGACTTTATCGCAAGCCAAGAAATTATCGCAGCATTCAAACAGCCCATTTGAAAATTGCGATAAAAAGCCCGTGCCGCTGATGGGCACGGGCCGAAAAACAGTTACAGAGAAGCTTTAGGAAATAGAAGTGGCGTTATAAACAAAGCTGGCCTTTACAAGGGCATCGTTGCCATACTGGCTGATGGAGATGCCTGCGCGTGTCCAGTCGCTTGCGCTGCCGGCCCAGTAAACGGTGAGCGGCTGCTGGAAGCGGAATGCGCCGGTGCATACCTTGGAAAGGTTCCGGGGCAGATACACCTTCTGCAGCTGAGAGCAGCTCTGGAATACACTCTCAGACAATGTGCGGATGCCCTCCGGGAGAACGATCTTTTTCAGGTGGATGCAGCTTTCAAAAGCGGATGCACCCAGCACCTGCAGATTGCCCGGCAGCGTGATGCCTTCCAGTGCGATACAGCCGCTGAACGCCCCCTCGCCGATGGAAGTCAGGGTGTCAGGCAGGGTGACGGAGGCCAGTGCACGGCAGTTGGCAAAGGTATTGGTGGAAAGGGACTTCACCTTTGCGGGGATGCGGATGCTCTGCAGTGCTTTGCAGTCTGCAAAGGCGCTCTTGTCGAGCGTGGTCAACGCGTCAGGCAGGGTGATGCTCTTCAGGGCGCGGCAGCTGAAGAAGGCGGATTCGCCGATGGAGGTCAGGGTGTCCGGCAGCATCACGGTGGAAAGCTTTGTGCAGTGCGCAAACATCCCGTCGCCCAACCGGGTAAGACCGCTGGTGATGGTAACGGTCTGCAGCTGGTCGCAGCCGGAAAAGACGCCGGTGGACTCAGAGCCCTGATATTCAGGGGCGCCGTTCAGCACCACAGAGGTCAGGGAACGGCAGGCGGAGAAAGCAGCCTTGCCAACGATTTTCAGTCCGTTTGGCAGAACAAGCTGCCGGAGTGCGCTGCCGGCAAAGGCGTAGTCACCAATGTAGGTAATGGTGTCGGGCAGTATGATGCCGGTGATACCGCTGTTGTAGAATGCATAGCTGTCGATGCGGGCAACCGTGACACCATCCGGGGTCTTTTCCGGGATAGTCACCGTGCCGTCGGGCTTGCCGCGGACGCCGGTCACGGTGGCCGTGCCGCCGGAGACCTCGTAGAACAGTTCAAGCTTGCCGGGTTCCGGGGTCTCACTGTCGGAGGAAGAACTGGAGCTCTCGCCGGAGGAACCGGAGTTCTCACTATCGGAGGAAGAGCCGGAGCTCTCGCTGGAGGAACCGGACGGGCTGGACGGACTGGACGGGCCATCAGAGCAGCCGGTCAGCAGCAGGGAAGCGGTCAACAGCACTGTCACGATGAAGAGCAGAAATTTATTGTTTTTCATGGTATATCACTCCTTTTCGCTGCAGCGGCCGCTTACAGGGTCCAGTCCGGAGCCGGAGCTTCGTCAGGATCGGCTGAGGAGAGAAGCACAGGCTCCTCGGCAGCCGGACTGCTTTCGCTGCTGCGCACCCAGGTGATACTGCCGCCGAAATCGTAGCGGCCGTCCACAACGGTCTCCCAGCCGGAGGCGTAGACGGGATAGTAAGCCGTCAGGCTACGGAAGGTGAACACGCCGGTGCCGAACTCGGGAGCATCGCCGGCAAAGGTGATGCAAGACAGGCTCAGAGCGTCTGCAAAGGCATAGGAGCCGATGGTGCGGACAGAGACCGGGATGGTAACATTGTCCAGCTTGTCGCAGCCGTAGAAGGTCATGGTGCCAATGGTCTGCAAAGTGTCGGGCAGGGCGACATCCGCCAGATTCTGGCAGCCGACAAAAGCGTAGCTGCTCAGGGAGGTGACGCCGCTCCTGACCACCAGATGCTCAATGGAATCGCGGTAGCTGTACCAGGGTGCCTCGGCAGCCGAGGTGTACTCCTTCATGGCGCCGGAGCCGTCCAGCGTCAGGGTGCCGGTGGCCTCGTCAAACTTCCAGCCTTCCGCCGAAGCCAGCGCCCAGCGTGCAGAGACGGTGGCATCGCCGGTGAGGTCACAGGCGGTAAGGGAGGTGATCCGCCTGCCGGATTCAGTGTACCAGCCAAGGAACACCATGCCGTCCGCAGTGGGCTCCGGCAGACGGCCGTAAGCCTCGCCGCGGTAAACGGTCTTTTCCGGCGTGTCGGCCAGATCAAGAACACCGTCTGTGGGGTCAAAGATCAGGGTAATGGGCTGGAACGCTGCAGCATAAGCAGGCACCGTTACCTCAACGGCTTCACTGGTCAGCTGGGTGGCAGTTTCGGCATAGCGCACAAGATAGGTGCCGGCGGCAAGGCCGGTCACGGCATTGCCGGTGCAGGCGGTGTAGGCGGTGTAGGCGGTGCTGCCCTTTGCGGCCCACTCCATGGCGGCGGTGGTGCCGGTAATGGTGCCGTCTGCGGTATAGGAGGTACTGGGTGCAGCGGCTTTCAGCCCGGCAGGTGCAGCCTGCGGCGCCTTTGCAACGCTGACCTTGAAGGAAACGGTCTTGCCGCCGTAGGAAACGGTGACAGTCTGGGTGCCGGTGCTGGTCAGCTTGGAAACATTGCAGGTGAAACCGCTGGAAATGGTCTTTACCGTGTCATTGTTATAGGTGGCTTTCAGGGTCAGACCGGCGGTGTTCAGGGTATCGCCCACAGAGTAGCTGATCCTGGTGGGCTGGGTGGCAATGGTAAGGGCGGTGACCTCCTCCTTCTTCACGGTGATCGTGCAGTTGGAGGTAAGGCCGTTCACGGTTTTTGCGGTGATAACGGCGGTGCCATAGCCAACTGCCTTGACGGTGCCGTCCGAAGAGACCGTAGCGACATGGGTATTATTGGAACTCCATGTGACGGCCTTATTGGTGGCGTTGCTGGGCATCACGTTGGCAGTAAGCTTGACCGTGCCATTCAAGCCATACAGGGTGGAATTTTCCGGTGTGGCCTTGATGCCGGTGGGCTGGATGGGGTTCACCGTCACTTTACAGCTGGCGGTTTTGCCATTGTTGCTCTTGGCGGTAATGGTAGCTGTACCAAAACCGACCGCCTTGACCACGCCATTGGAAACGGTGGCAACGGAGGTGTTGCTGGAACTCCAGGTAAGGGTCTTGTTGGTGGCGTTGCTGGGCGAGACTGTTGCAGTCAGGGTCTGGGAAGCGCCGGTGCCGGTAAAGCTCAGGCTGGTTTTATTCAGGCTGACGCTGGTAACTGCAACGGTGGGGGCCGGCACGGTGGCGCTGAGCTTTACAGGGCCGGAACCATTGCCGCGATAGGAGTTATCGTAGGCGTAAATGTGGGTGTAGTATATGCCGGATTCATTGTTGTGGTCGGAGGTCTTCACCCGGAAGGTAAAGGTGTTGCCGTTGCGGGTGCCGCTGGCCTTGGGGTTGACGCTCCAGTCGGACAGCAGGTCGTCCTGATCGTTCTTTTCGGTCCATGTGGGGAACTGCACGCGGTCCACGCCGCTGGCATCGGTCACGGTGCAGGTGACGGTGTAGCCGGTGGAATCCACATGCGTGATCCTGGCGTTTGTAATGGTGGGGCCGGTCTTATCCGAAGTAACGGTCACCTTGGTGGGGTTTTTATAGGTCGAATCGTCAAACGGTTCGCTGCGCTGGCTTGAGTCCTGTTCGTCAATGGCGTAGATCGTTGTAGTAACGTCGCCGGTCTCTTCGGTCGGGATGTCCAGCGCAAAGCCGTGATCCGCGCCGCAGTGATACGTATCATCCAGACCCTGATCGTAATACTTGTCGGCAATGATCTCGTGACCCTCGCCGTTGATATAGACGTGCACCGCCACCTTTGCACCGGGGGTGTCCGGGTCAAAAGCCCAGCCCTTTATGTAAATGTGATTTTGGAAGCCCCGAACCGCATCCACGCACAGAATGGGGAGGTTGTATTCTCCGCTCTTAGAAAAAGCCAGCGCCGAAAGCGGTGAAAATACAGTGAGCAGCACGGAAAGCGTAAGCAGCCATGCTGTGAGTTGTTTTTTCATAAAAATTCCTCCTGCCAGCTACCAGAAAACAGTGCACCGCTGTGGGTGCTGCGCAGACGGCAAGACCTCC
>Ga0129310_1003499_pt1 | contig 10085 bp, 11 predicted proteins | sample Go1ome_2_FD_94433 | JGI IMG/M metagenome (GOLD analysis project Ga0129310, IMG submission 94433) | Western lowland gorrila individual fecal microbial communities from Wisconsin, USA - Go1022A metagenome | ecosystem: Host-associated > Mammals > Digestive system > Large intestine > Fecal | place...
CCAAAGGGATGATTTTTGAACGGGTGCAGGTCGGACAGGTTGAGATAGACGATCTCCTCTTTTGCCGGTCGAGTGGCGTCACGGGGCGCAGATGGCTCCGGCGTGACCTCCGCACCGGCGGGAGCGCCGCCCTTATCCACGGCAGGCTTCTCCGGGGTGGGCTTGCTTTGGGACTTTTTGTCCCGAGGTTTGGGCGGCTTGGCCTTGTCGGGAGCGGCCTTGCCTTCCTTGGGCGGACGGCCTCTGCCGGGTTTGGCGGCCTTGTCCTTTGCCGTGGGCGGCTTCTGCTTGACCGCTTTTTTCTCGTCCTTAGCCGCCTCGTCACGGGCGGCGGCAAAATCCACCACCTTGCCGGAATGTGCCGGGGTAGGATCGTCCTTGCCGGGAGTGGGCGGCTGCTCCTGTTCCTTTTCAGCCTTGGGAGCTTCGGGCGCGGCGGGCTCCTCCACCTCGGTGTGAGTAACAGCGTCGGCGGGATCGGGCACGGCCTCGCCCATTTCAAAGAGTGCCGCCTGCCCCTCGTGTTCCAGCATGACCGCCTCTGCGTCGGTCAGCGCAGACTCGGGAGCAGGCTGCTCCGGCACGGTGACATTTTCTACCGCAGGAGCGGGAGCCTCGGCGGGCGGGGCTGCCCCGGGAATGTTTTTCTTATCATCTGCCATTTGCAAACCTCCTTTTTGTGGCATGAAAAAAGCCGACTGTGTCAAGTAAAGTTCGCAAAAAGGGCTCCTGAAAAATAAAGTTAAGCAGCAATGAGCAGCGTTGCCTGAATGGATTCCTGGCTGAGGTATGCTCTGGAGACAGACCAGTCCTCGGCATACTCCATCAGGTATGTCGTTACCAAACGGACATAGGACGCCTCGTTTGGGAAAATTCCAACCACACTTGTGCGTCTGCGAATCTCACGATTCAATCGCTCAATCATGTTTGAGGATGAAATTTTCCGGGCGTCCAACTTTGGAAATGCGTAAAATATCAGAGAATCTTCCAGGCCGTTTTCAAGACACTGAACCGCCTTGGGGAAGCGTTTGGCATCACATCATAAGCCCGCTTTCTGGCTAGTTCCGCAGTGGGAGCCAACCAGATTTCCTTCAGCACGCAGGCAAAGGATTTCTTCTCTTTCTGCGGTACATAGGCCAGGATATTCCGCATGAAATGCACCTTGCAACGCTGCCAGGAGGCTCCGGGGAAGGACGCCCGGATCGCCGAAACCAACCCGGAGTGAGCATCTGAAATGATCAGCTTGGGTGTGACAAGACCACGGTCCTTCAAGTGCTAAAACAGCAAACCATACGAGTCCCTGGATTCCTCGGCCATAGTTTCCACAGCGATGATGTCTCTGTGGCCATTTTTATCCACACCACACACGATCAGTACTGCCATACTGACAATTCTGCCATCTACACGAACCTTTTCATACAAGTGCATCCACCCACAAAATGGGGGACACAGTATTGGAAAGAGTCCGATTCCGAAACTCATTGACCTGCTCGTTGAGTCCTTTGGTCATCTCGCTGACCTGACTGCTGGACAAATTTTCAATGCCGAGACTCTGTGCCAGCTTCTCCATTTTCCGAGTGGAAACGCCCTGTACAAATGCCTCTTGAACGACCTGAATGAGCGCAGCCTCACTTGTAACAAAGAACGGGATATAACCGCCCCGACGAACCTTGGGCACCATGAGGTACATCGTTCCCATGCGGGTATCCAGACGACGAGGACGGTATCCGCTGCGGTAGCCGCTTCTTCCGTCTGTGCGCTGACTTTTCTCTGCGCCCAGCTGCTGATCCACCTCAGCTTCCATGAGCTGTGTGCAGATCCATTCCAGCATGGGATCCGGTTGCGTGACACATTGCAGTAGCAATTCTGTGAGATTTGTGTTATTCTTTTTGTGAGCCATTAGGGATTCTCCTTTGTATCATGATTTTCTGGACAACTATCATTTTACAGGAGCCCTAATGGCTTGTCTATTTCTGATTCTCTTTTGCGAACTTAATTATACGCTATCAAAAAGCCAGTCCGCAGACTGGCCGGGTGGAAGTGACCTCCCTTCATGGTTTATATATGAAAACGCCGCCCGTTGTCCTGTTGGGCGGCGTTGTTCTCGCGAAATAATGACTTTCACATAGGATCTTTGCATTTAAGAGAGGAAAATTTCATAATATTTCTTTGATGTTTTGCGTTCATGTCATTATATACCTAATAATATTCTTCGCTTGATACTCTAACTCTGGAAAGAGAAAACCTTCATTTATATTTAATAAATCAAGTTCTTCAACAATGCTCTTTTTGAACTCAGCGGGAATCCTTATTTTTTTAATTATAGGGCACAAAAGTCTCTCTTGGTCCTTATCCAATTTTGAAAATTTGATATATTTTCGCCCGCATGTTCCCGGATTTTTACTGACCTCAATTCCTGTAATTGACATACCAAATAGCAAAAAACCGCCGCTCTGCTGAAGTATTCTTTGGTTAGTCAATCTTGGCAAAATTGCATGAGCAGGAACTGTCAATGTGTGCATAATAGTGTTTACTGTATCGCTATTCTCCAAAAATACACTTGGAAATCCATTTTGCTCACTTGCTCGCTTTAATAGTTCTTGAACACATGTTTCTGGGTTAAAAACATAATCTGTAACAAAACTTACTGCCCAGTTATCTTCCCAAAATGTTGGAGTGGAAAAGTAGTAAAACGAACCATCTTTGTCAAAGTTATGCTGACATGCAAAGAACAATGCCACAAGTGGATTGGTTGTTATATCCAATAACCGAGTTGGTAACCCATAGTGTTGCATTTTGACTAATTTATCAAAATTATTATCATATGAAAAGTCGGTCGGTCTAAGTCGTTCAAACTCTTTTATATATATTGATTCATTTTGAAATTTCCCATTTCTATATACCGCTGGTTCCAGATGCCATTCATAATTGCTCTGCCCGCGATAAAATGCCATTGCATTAGTTGTGTTGTGAAATTTTTTCAAATGATTTGCTTTAACAAAATCTATTAAATCGCTCACATTATGTATCTTAATAGATAGCAATTCTTCATATGCCATAATTCTATTCCCCAGCTTATATATTCCATGTCGGTTAATTATATAGTAAATTCTATATATCTTCAAGAAATTTTTTAACCGTATGTTGAAAACGTCTCTTGTTGACTACTTATAAATCGTTAATGGACTTTAGAATAAGTACCTCTTGCCGACTGCCAGCAAACCGTTGATATATCTGTGTTTTCTGAAATCCTATAATTACACTCCGACCAAACTTCAGCCGTATCCCTGTACGCCTTGCTGTTTCTGGTGTTGAAGTATTTCTCGAATAGTGGAGGTACGCTTCTATCCATGTTTCCTTCATTTTACCGCTTACCGCATTTTCTGATAGTCTGAAGCGAGAATCGCCCACATTTCCACGTCGATGTACTCGCCCTTGTTGTACATCCGCTGGCGCATCAGACCCTCGCGCTGCAAGCCGTTTTTCTGCATCACGCGGCCGGAAGCGGGATTGCGCACGTCAAACTGCGCCTCGATGCGGTTGAGATAGAGCTTTTCAAAGCCGAAATCCAGCATGGCGTGCAGCGCCTCGGTCATCAGGCCGCGATTCCAATAAGGGCGGCCGATGGAATAGCCGATTTCCGCGCAACCGTGCTCCCGCTCGATCCAGATAAAGCCGATCGTACCCACCACATGCCCCGTTTCCCGCAGAACAATGGCCAGGCTCGCCGGTTCATCACAGCGATAGGCGTGCTGCGCCCCGCGGATCATACTGCGTGAATCCGCAATCGAACGATGGGTATCCCAGAGCACATAGCGGCTGACCTCCGGATCGGAGCTGACCTTGAAGATATCCTCCGCATCGCCGATGGCCAGCTTGCGGATCAACAGCCGCTCGGTCGTGATGGGTGAAAACACATCATAAAATCCGTTGTGAAACAATCGAAGCACCGCCTCTTTCCACAGGATTGCCATATTCTACCACAACGGCGGCATCCTGTGCAAGCACGAGCCTTTCCTGCGGCAACAGCGCGCCGCCGCGGAGCAGATACTTCCCGTCCGCGCGTACCGTCACACAGACTGCTGCGCCGGCAGAGGCATTATAGAGCACGCGCACGCCGCCCTCCTCGCCCTCCGTCAAATCGGCCAGAGGGAAGGAACGGCGCTTTCCGTTCTCGTCCGCAAAGGCATAAAAGCAATGGTTCTGCGCCGCAAGCACCCCGCTGCGCCAGCATTGCAGCCGCAGCACCAGCCCTTCGCAGCAGCCCCATGGGAGCTGTGTTTTCAGTCTGCCCGCACAGACTGAAGGCCGGTTCAGGCTGACCGGATAGCTGTGCCGCGCCGCCAGCGTGCCGTCCCAAAGATAGAGCTGTGCGTCGATCACGGCCGCCCCCTCGTCGGGAACTGCTGTGCAGGCATAGATATCTACCTCAAACGTTCCGCCGGGATAGCAGAGCTTTTCCTGACCGACGGACAGCACCGCGATGCGGCTGAGCACGCCATAAAGCGCGTGCAGCGCCAGATGCGGCTTACTTTTTGCATCAAACAAGCCGTCCGGCGCATCCTTTTGCCGTGTGAGCACCAGAAGAGAGAAGGTGCGGTTCTCCGCGCGCAGACGGGAAACAGCATTGCACAAACGGACCGCCTGCAAGAGCTGATCCTCCGGCCGTTCGCTGCGCAGTGGCGCCATCCAAGCTGCATTGCCCTCCATAGATTCTGTGTCAGGGCGCAATAGCGGATGCGGTAGAACTGCGTTCTGTGTACAAAACCGCAGATGAAGCCGCTGCCGGGCGCACGCAGTGCGCAGCGCAGCCGATTCGGGCTGCGCAACCACCACGCCGTCAAAGCCTGCGCGGCGGATTTCTTCCAATATACCCTCCTGTGGAAAAGCGCGCAGCAGCGCCCAGCTTTTCGGCATTTCAGCGCACTTTCCCCAGAGAATTTCCCTCTCGTCGCATCCCTCGCCACCCATGTCGATCACGGCGCACAGACGACCGCTTCTGCACGTTCCCGGGTCAAACGGCCGCTCGATGATCTGATCGCCGACCGCGATGCGCAGCTCGCTGTTTTCCGACCAAATCAGCCTTTCTTCCTCCATCAGACGCAGGCAAAGCCGCACCTTTCCCGCGCCATAGGCGTGAATTTTCACGCACACGCAGCTGCTTTCCGCCGAAAGCGCATCAATACGCAGCAGAAACACGCTGCGCACGCGCACGGACATTACCGAAACCTCCACCGGCAAATCGCGTCCGCGTTCCCCGGAATACAGATGCGGAAAGTGCGGATCAAACCGCAGGGTCAGGCAAAACGGGCCGTCGCGCAGCATCTCCGTCACATCCAATTCCATTTGCGGCTCCAACGGCGCGCGCAGGTTTTCATTCAGATACAAAACACCCTGCCCGCACACGCCGTCCAGCGTGAGCAGTACGCGCTCCGCCCTGCTGTGAGGTGGATCCTGCGGCCGGGATATTTCGCGTGAAAGCTCCCATGCGCGCAGAAACATTCCCTCCCGCGACGCAAGATTTTCAAAGTGCTCCAACGCAAACGGCAGACGGATACCCTCCTGCGCCGCATCCTCCTGTCCTGCGCCGGGAATTCTGCCGGAAAGCCTCCACCCCTCCATCGCCTCTTCTGTGCGCATACAGCCGCTCCTTTCCGCCCGGAACGCGGCTGCTCTGCCGCACTCAGGCCTGCTGATTCAGGATTTCCTTCGCCATCAGCACGGCGGCAATGGTCTTGCTGTCCTCAATGCGTCCTTCCAGAATCATGTTGGTGACACGCTCGATGGGCATCCACTCCACGTTGAGGAACTCATCGTCGTCCAGATCGCGCTCGCCCTGAGAAAGCCCACGCGCCATATACATATGAATCGTCTCATTACAGAAGCCGGGCGTCGTGCGCAGCGCGACGAGTTTGCGCCACTCCTCCGCCTTCAGGCCGGTTTCCTCGCGCAGCTCGCGCTTGGCACATTCCAGCGGGTCTTCGCCCGGGAAATCCAGCTTGCCGGCGGGAATCTCCAGCGTTTCGCGCTCCAGCGGCGTGCGGTACTGGCGCACCATCGCGACGCGGCCCTGCTCGTCCACCGGAATCACCGCCGCAGCGCCCTTGTGCAGCACGATCTCCCTCAATCCCTCGCTGCCGTCGGGCAGACGCACCTTCCAGTGCTCTACATCAATGACCACGCCGTCGAATTTACGCTCTTTGCTCAGGATGACTTCGTCCAGTTCTTCCATTGCGGAAAATCCTCCTTCACGGTTTATCAAAAATATTGTACTCTTCGCAAGACCGCCTGTCAAAACATACGGCGTTTCGACAAAAGCCGTTCTAACTTTTTGCTTTACATTCTCCCCCACGGGGGCTAAACTGGATGCGTAATGTATGCAGGCAAGGAGGAATTCCTTTTGAAGAGAATCGTATTGACCGGCGGCGGCACAGCCGGACACGTCACGGCGAATCTGGCGCTCATTCCGCATTTGCAAAAAGCGGGTTGGGACATTCATTATATCGGCTCCGCGTCCGGCATGGAGCGCAGCCTGATCGAGCCTTTAGGCATTCCCTATCATGTGGTTTCGGTGGGCAAGCTGCGCCGATACATCGACATTAAGAACCTTTCCGACCCGTTCCGCGTGCTGCGCGGCATCGGCCAGGCGGCGGGGATCATGCGCAAGCTCAAGCCCAATGTGGTATTTTCCAAGGGCGGATTTGTATCGGTCCCGGTGGTTTACGGTGCAAAGCTCAACGGCGTACCCGTTGTGCTGCATGAATCGGATTTAACGCCGGGCTTGGCCAACAAGCTCTGCGCGCCGTTCGCCAAAGCGGTCTGCACCACCTTTCCCGAGACGGCAAATGCAGTCAAGCATGGCATTTATACCGGCACGCCGCTGCGGGACGAGCTGTTCACCGGTACAAAGGAAGGCGGTCTTGCGCGCTTTCACTTCGACGGCAAAAAGCCTGTTCTGATGGTTACGGGCGGAAGTTCCGGCGCACAGGCGGTCAACGAGGCCGTACGCACCGCGCTGCCTCGGCTGCTGCCGGATTTTGACGTGCTGCACCTGTGCGGCAAGGGCAATCTCGACCCGGCCTGCGACAAATACAGCGGCTATCGTCAGGTGGAATATCTCACTGATGGCATGAGCGACGCCTTTGCCTGCGCCGATCTGCTCATTTCCCGTGCAGGCAGCAACACGCTGTGCGAAATTCTGGCGCTGAAAAAGCCGAATCTGCTCATCCCATATCCCAAAGGAGCAAGCCGCGGCGATCAGATCGAAAATGCAGCATCTTTCGAGAAACGCGGGCTTTCGATGGTGCGCGACCAGGCGGAGCTGACGCCGGATGTGCTGGCAGAGGATGTGCGCAAGCTCGCCGCAAACGCGGAACAGATGCGCGCACGTATGGAAACGGAGCCCTCCGGCAACGGACTTGAAAAAGTGCTTGCAATCATCGAAGAAAATGCAAAAAAGTAGCTCTTCCTTCAAATGCGAAAGCGGCCAAATCCCGGTGCTTTCGCATTCCTATTTCTTTACAAACCTTATTCTTCGTGTTATACTAAACACCAACAAATATAAATATATAGGAGGAAACGAATCATGGCACTTTTGCACGTAGACTTTTTCTCCGATGTGCTGGGGATGTGCCAGCAGATGGACGTGATTCTGCCCGAACAGACCCACGGCCAGATCGGCATGGAGGGCGTTCGCGGAGAAGGCAAATACCCCGTGCTGTATCTGCTACACGGCATGAGCGACGACCACACCATCTGGCAGCGCAGAACCTCTATCGAGCGCTACGCCTCGGATTACGGCATCGCGGTGGTCATGCCCACGACGCAGCTGGGCTGGTATACCGATATGCACATTGGCTACAAGTGGTGGACATATATCTCCAAAGAGCTGCCCGCCATCTGCCGTAGTTTCTTCCCCTATATGTCCGACAAGCGGGAAGATACCTTTGCAGCAGGGCTTTCGATGGGCGGCTACGGCGCACTGAAGTGCGGTCTGCTCGCGCCCGATACCTTCGGGGCGGTTGCATCGCTCTCCGGCGGCGTGGATGCTATCGACTGCGCCAAGGACGTAGACAGCGAGAGCAAAAACGGGACGCTGTGGTTCGATATTTTCGGGCCGCACGATCAGATCAAGGGCAGCGACAACGATCTGTTTGCTGTGGCAGAGCGCCTGGCAGCATCCGGCAAGGACAAGCCGAAGGTCTATATGTGGTGCGGCACGGAGGACTTCCTCTACGGTCAGAATGTGCGGATGCGCGACCACCTGAACAAGCTGGGCTATGATCTGACCTACGAAGAGAGCCCCGGCGACCACCAGTGGAAATATTGGGATGAAAAGATCCAGACCGTGCTGGCCTGGCTGCCCATCAAGAAATAAAAAAGGGGGTATACGATCATGGCACTCATTCATGTGAACTTCTTTTCCGAGGCGCTGGGCATGTGCGCTTCCTGCGACGTGATCCTGCCCCAGCGCGCTACCCGCCAGATCGGCATGGCGGCGGCCGCGCGCGGCGATAAGCACCCGGTGCTGTGGCTGCTGCACGGTGCGAGCGACGACCAGACCATTTGGCAGCGCAGAACCTCCATCGAGCGCTACGCCGCGCCGCTGGGGCTTGCGGTGGTAATGCCCGCGGTGAGCCTTTCCTCTTATGCTGACATGGCGCACGGTGGAAAATACTACACCTACATCGCCAAGGAGCTGCCGGAAATCATGCGCTCGATGTTCCCGCTTTCCGAGAAGCGCGAAGACAACTTCATCGCCGGTCTTTCGATGGGCGGCGCGGGTTGCATGAAGATCGGTCTGGCCAATCCCGAAAACTACGCAGCAATCGGCTGTTTCTCCGCAGGCGCGGTCAACCGCGGCGGACAGAAACTGACGCCGGAGCGTGAAGCCCGCATGATCATGACCTACGGCACGACCGACCACGATGCACTCAAGGGCACGGTGGAGGATGTTTTCGGTTCCGTACAGAAGATACTGGACGAAAACCTGCCCCGCCCGCGCATCTTCCACTCCATCGGCACGGAGGACTTCATCCTCGAATCCGCGCATGAAACGCGCGATTTCTTCCAATCTCTGCCTGGAAACCCCTTCGATTATCACTACGAAGAGCATCCCGGCGCGCACACCTGGGAATATTGGGACGAGCACATTCAGGATTTCCTGAAGTTCATCGCCCTCAAGCCTGTCGAAGACATTCGCAATTAAGGAAATAAAAATCATGAAAGCATTGCTCATCAACGGCAGCCCGCACGCAAAGGGCTGCACCTACATCGCTCTTTCAGAACTTGCCAAAGCGCTGGAAGCGGAAGGCATTGAGGCCGAAATTCTTCATGTTGGGCATCAGGATATCCGTGGCTGCATCGCCTGCGGCAAATGCCGCGAAACAGGCAAATGCTTCTTTGACGATGCGGTTAACATCGCGGCTGAAAAGTTTGCGCAGGCGGATGCACTGGTCATCGGCGCGCCGGTTTACTATGCCTCCCCTGCCGGTGGCGCCATCTCCTTTATGGATCGCCTGTTCTACAGCACAAGATTCGATAAAACCATGAAGGTGGGGGCATCGGTCGTCACCTGCCGCCGTGGTGGCAACTCCTCGACCTTTGACGTGCTGAACAAATACTTCTCCATCTCCGGAATGCCTGTGGCCAGCAGCCAATATTGGAACATGGTCTACGGCTGCACGCCGGAAGAAGTGCTGGAGGACAAGGAAGGCTTGCAGACCATGCGCACGCTCGGCCGCAACATGGCTTTCTTGCTGAAGAGCATCGCGCTGGGCAAGGAAAAATACGGCCTGCCTGAAAAAGAACCTTTTATCGCCACAAGCTTCCATCACTGATACAGCAGATAAAACGCCCACAATCATCGGGTATTCGATGACTGTGGGCGTTATTTCATACTCTTTTGCAGGTATATACTTCTACCGTGACGGTTTCGTTCCCGCCCCAGTTGTGCCTTTCTTCCGTCCGTTGTTCTTTTACAAAGCCGTTCCGCAGCAGTACACGTCCTGACCAGACATTCTCCGGCATCACGAAGGCAGCCAATTGATCCATGCCGCAGGTCTCCAGCAGATGTCTTTTCAGCA
>Ga0129310_1003500_pt1 | contig 10085 bp, 7 predicted proteins | sample Go1ome_2_FD_94433 | JGI IMG/M metagenome (GOLD analysis project Ga0129310, IMG submission 94433) | Western lowland gorrila individual fecal microbial communities from Wisconsin, USA - Go1022A metagenome | ecosystem: Host-associated > Mammals > Digestive system > Large intestine > Fecal | place...
CAAGTCTCGCTCCACATGAAATAAGAATAGATTTTGCTGTCTTGCCGGCAGCAAGCTTATATTTTTTATACTGCCTTACCGCAAAGTGGTTTGCATCCTTTTCCTCCAACTCCTCAAAAAGCAGATCAACAGCGTTCTTAAATTCCTCATCATCCTCTCTCGCTTCGCTGGCATCTACCAAATCTATAAGCATTGAGAAGTTCTGTTCTTCCTCTGGTGCTTCATACCAGATATAAGAAATAAGTGCTGTATAATACAATTTTTCTGCTTTCACCCAGAAATCTTCGGTAGCCTGTGCTCCCTCACCCTTGGTATTTACGATGATTGTATTAACAAGTTTCAAAATGTCCTTTTCACTTCGGATGTAAGCAAAAGGATTGTAGTGACATGACTTTGTAAAGTTAATGGTATTGAGTACCTTGATACGATACCCATTCTTCTGAAGCATCTTGCCAACTTCCAAGAGAACTGTGCCCTTCGGAAGCGTTTTGTCAATACAGAGATTAGTAATTCATTAAAAAAATGATTGTTTTTATGACAAACTGATTAGAAATTACCGGCAACCACTTCCTGACAGATCAGATTCTTCACTCTGTCCTCTACTGTTACCTTTTTTGCTTTGTTGAAGAACACCCCGACAAGGTAGGTAGTGTTTCCTATTCTCGCCTTGAAATTGCCACCATCAATATAATTCTCTTTATTTTCCACTGCTTTCTCCTCCTGCATTCGCACCGCTCCTTTCCAAGATTCCCCTACAAGGGAAAGGGTAACAAAAAAGGTAACATGACCGAAAAGACTTCTCAAATCACCGCTACCTATGCCTGCTACCCGTATTTTATTTATTTTTCTATTTTCTTGTTACTTTTGTTACCTTTAATAGAAAACCCAGTAAAATCAATGCTTCCACTGGGTAACAAGATAAGTAACAGCAAGGTAACTTCATCAATTTTGTTACTTAAATGGTATCTCCAACTCCATCTGCTTTGGTATTTCAATAAAACCACCGCTATCCGCTTTGTCGGGGATTTCCTGAGACGAACCGGCACGCACCCAACCGCGCTGTTTGCCATATTCTCCAAAGTGCATTGCTCCATCGCTCATTACCCAGTCGGTCACAGAGTTGTTCATAATATCACAAATCTGCTTTAGTTCAATTCTCTTTGGCTCATAGTCTCTGTGTAGTGCTTCTTTCCATAGCAGTTTGGAGCAGACTCTGTCTCCCTTAAAATCATCAAGAAAAGAAAATATCATACCGGCATCAGCATCTTCCGGCATGAACTGCTTCTGATATTCTTTCAGGTAATCAGATGACTCTTTACCAAGCATCAGCTTGAAATCTCCTGATCTGAATATCTCCATAGCTTCCGCCCACACTTGCTCGATATATTCCCTTGAAAGAGCTTCATTATCAAGAATATGACACTCCGCTCTCTCAGGATAAACCATGACTGGCATGAACCGTCTGTTACCGGTTCGGTCAAGCGGAAGCGTATCCATAGCATTGGATGTGCCACCAAATACACACTGTCTCGGTCTGTCCTTGGGCTGTGTTTCATAAGGTACTTTGTAAATATCACTCTGCCTGCTGATAAAAGACTTAATATCTTCAATACTCCTTGCACTGGCTGTCGCTATCATTTCCGACAATTCTATGATTAGATGTCCCTGCATTTTTCGGAACACATTTTCATCATCAAGCTTTTTCAGATCATCGGTAAACCACGAATCATTCATAGCAAGGAATCTGAAAAAAGTTGACTTTCCGGCTCCCTGACCGCCCACAAGTATCAGCATATATTCAAATTTCGTTCCTGGTCGAAACACTCTTGAAATTGCCCCCAACAAAAGAACTTTCATTGCTTCGTAAACATAAACATTCCTGTCAGCTCCAAGAAAGTGATACAGCACATCCTTGATACGCTCTTTTTTGTCCCAAACCAGAGAATTGAGTTTTTCCTGAATGGGATGGTACTTGTTTTCCATAGCCACTACATTGATTGCCGATTTTATCTTTTTCTCCGTTGTCAGGCTATAGTTTTCTTCAAGATACAGCATGATATGGTCTATGTCAGAATCCGTCAGGACAGGACTTTCCCGATACCATCCTAAATCTTTTACAATGTCGTTCCGGTCTGTCATCATGTTGTAACAAATAACACCCCTGAACTTCGGATCGTTCTCCAATACCGTAACAACATTCCTAATGCACTGCCTCACAGCTCCTTTGTCTGTTGTGATTAACTGCTCCCTGATTTCTGCGATACTCATTGACTCTCCGTTCAATATCCTCCACCCCCTTTCCCAAATCTCTTACCAACATTTCCTTTTCTTCTTCTGTCCCCCATAGCAAAATATCAAGCTGGCACTCCACTTTTGGCAGATTCTGCACCGCTTCCTCATACCTTGCATCAATTTCATCCATGCTCTTCGGTTTGAAATTTCTTTCCCATTCTTTTAACAAATGGAAGTAATCAGACAACACCCGGTAGGTCTTTGTCTTAGCTTCTGCCAGTATCTGCATTGGGGATTTTTCTCTCCTGACCGGCTTTGGTGGAGAACGAACCGAACTGTCATAGGCTATTCCAAATTCATCTGCAATCTGCATGGCTGCATCTTTGGGAGAAAGATTATAATACCTGCCAACAAAATCAATCGCATCTCCTTTTTCCCCACAGCCAAAACAGAAATATTTTTTATCTGTCGGCTTTACTTTCATGCTCGCTGTCTTGTCCTGATGAAACGGACATCTGCACATATTACTACGGTTAAAAACAATTCCGGCTCGTTCCATAACCGCCCTTGCGGTCACTCGTTCCTTTACTTCATCAAATACTCCCATAATATCCTTTCCGGACAATAAAAAAGCATCTGTTTTTCCAGTCATGGATAACAAATGCTCCTTAAAGTTCCATATTCTTTTTTCTGATAGATACGTTCCGTTCTTTCTCTGCTTCCCTGACTTGCTTTTGCATTTCTTTCAGCTTCTCCTGAATAGATACTCTTGCCTGCTCCCGAATCAGCTCCTTTGCTTTCGCCTTATTCTTCGGTTCATTCAGGGCAGAAATGATATTGCCAAGAAAAACCTGAGATGCTTTCTCCAGTCGGGAAACAATCGCATTTACAACTTTGGAAGCAACCGATTTGGAACTGTCACTGAGTTTCTCCTTTGGCTGTTTCTGTAACAGTTCCCCATAATCTTTTACGACATCCACATCATGCTTCACTGTTTCCTCTTTCACACGCTCTGTGACCACCTCACAAGCCTTTTCATAGGCAAGGTCTACAGCTTCCTCAACAACTGCATTTACATCCTCTATCTTCATCATAAGACCATCTAAAACAGCTTGTTTCTCATCAATGCGCTTCTGTTGGTTCATGATAATAAAATCCTGCTTTTCCAGATAACTTGCACCACCAAAGACCGGTTCAACATCTATATCCAGTCCATGTTTCTGACAGATGCTGATTAACAGCTTTCTGCACGCTTCATCAAAGACCATCTTACGGTTATTGTATTTCCCCTTTTTCTCATTCGGTTTCGGGAGTTCAAACCCCAATTCTTCCAATGCCTTATCCTGTTGGGGACACAATTCTCCATATTGATTGACCGCATCAAAAACGTGTCTTTCGTGGATATGCGGTGTGGCTTCATCAAGATGCAAAGCCCAGTCCAGAATATGGACGTGAGAACCATACCGCTTATTAAATTCCTCAAAATATTCTGCACTAATCTGAGCAAGTACATCGGCTGAAACTGTTCCGTCAATGTTTCCAAGCTGTAATAAAGTCTCTTCCGGACACGTTTTGTTATTTTCAAGAATACCATCAATCGTTTTTACACGGTCATAATGCCTTGCCTTTCGATTTCTTTCATTCTGTCCGTCCACATGATCTGAATATTTTTCAACATAATATGCCTTCTCCACTTCGGTAAAAGTAAATCTTGCTCTTTCGTTTTCATCATTCGGCAGACTATAACCCTGATAGCAGTCCCAATAGACATTAAATTTCGTCCTCTCTGCGTCAATATGCTCACTGTTCTCAACATCAAATCTGCGGTCATTATGTTTGGCATCATAAGTCCCATGCTTTCCCGACCTTCCATTATGTCTTGTTGCTTTCATTCAACTCTTCCTTTCTTTTTCTACAAAAAAAGACCAAGTAAATCTCTCTACTCAGTCTGTTAATAATAACAATATTTAGTTTTTCCCGAAGGGATTTGCAACGAAGTTGCTTAATCTTGTGAAGCTCTGCTACAAGCAATACCCAGTACTTAGTGGCGAAACGCCACTAACTGGGCAATGGTTGCACCCTTGACCGGCTAAGGCGCTTCGCCCTTAACCCGAGCGGAGTCTTTCTCCTGCATCTTGCGTAAAGCTCTGCCTTTACAATCCGACAAAGGTTGCACCTCTGTACACTGCTTTGTTGTCTCGCACTAAATCTCCATTGTATTTTTTAGTTCTTCAACAACTGCCGATCCTTTAATCCACACATACTGCGGCAACATTCTAATTCCGTTTACACACTCAGTTTTATGGATTAAAGCAGAATCCGCACCGGATCCTCTCATAAATACTTCATTATCTCTCGATTTCATAAAGTTTGGTGCTGAACTTATATCGCCTGATTTATTTATTTTGGGGTTTCCATCTCTATCGTACTGGATAACATCAACCAGTCGATTATTCATTACCTTATCTCGGAGATCATCCCATAATTTCCTTACAGCACCATCTATAAACTCATCACTAAAAACCAATCTCTTAAAACCAACAAACTTGTTTGCAGATAGAGAATTTGGTTTGACTTGCAAAACTTCATTGCCAATTTTGCTTACTTGCACATCGGGTTCCTGAAACATAATACACAAAAATTCATGGTCTGCAAAATAAGAATACATTTCTGAATCTTCAAAGGTAAGAGGACGAGTCTCTCCGTTTTCTTCTTCAACGTCTGTTTTTACAAGCTCTTCAAAGTCCATATGAAAAAGTTTCATATCTTCTGTTCGACCACCCTTTGAGGTTACAGCAATCGACTTAGCAATTATTCCGAATCGTTCAAACAGCTCTATTTGATTTAGTTTTGTTGAAGTACCACCAAACATTGCAATGATGATTTTCTCTGCTATGCCTTTTCTATCTAGTCCACCATCTGCAACAACAGACAATCCAAACTCTCTTGCGAGCTGACCAATTGTCATTCCTCGGTATTTTTCAGTTAATTCGTGGCACTTTTTATCTATATCGCTCACGGTTGCGTATCGCCCCGGAAGTTGTTCCAATTCATAACCAAAATGCTGTGCTATCATGCTCGAAACAACCGGCTTTTTCAATCGGAATCTCGGTGGGAATTTAGGCGCAAGATCAATATAATTGAGTACTCTTCTCAAAACTCCATGACGTTCAATGTATTCTTGCTTTACAGCTTCTTTCCATTCCTTATCTCGAACTCCTTCATGATTTGAAACAATATCTTCTGCTAACGCACGAACATTTTCCCAGTCTTGCCGAAGTGCTTCTATTTCCAACTCCCCAAACTCATGAAATTCATAGCCTTTTATTGGAAATACCCTATAATCATAAGCTTCCACTGGGTGATCAGATAGATAATGATAATACACTATCAACATGTGTTCTAACTTCTCCCAAAAATGTGAAGTTTCAAACTCCTGATCCGCTATATCATATATTCCTACCGCAGTAATTGACATGGGTTCTTTTGCTACATAATGTTCTGTTGGTGAAGAAGCTATTACCATTCCCGTAGTTTTTAATTCAGTCTTTACCTCTTTTGATCCATCAACGACAAGTAAATCAGGTTCTTGTTTTGAATCCGGCTCATAACCCAGTACACACTGTTCAATAAGTGAACCGGCTACTCCTTTTTGTAAAGAATACGCCCGAACACGATTAAAAAAGCCATTATTGTCTACTTCTTCAAATGTTGCCCCTAAAATTCCATCAAACCTTTGGATTAAATCCATTCTTGTATATTTGTGTTCAGGCATATTCTTCACTATCCTTCCATTGAAATTATCTCATCTAAAACATTTCCCATTCTTGTAATCATAGGCACTACCAAAGCATTCCCCATACAAAAGAAACGCATTCTTTGTGGCATTCCTGAATTTGTCCAATCATCATCAAATCCTTGTAATCGTTCTGCTTCAATAGGTGTAAGAGTTCTCAATTTGCCACTTTGCAAATCAGCAACAACATGTGTACTCCTATTCAATGTAGATTCACTGGTAAGCATTGTTCGCCCCGGTCTATCCCATGGATCAGGAAATGCAACCGGTCCTTCTGAAAATACATATTCATGACCATTTGCAGACTTTCTAGGAATTTTCTTTGCTCCTTTTAGATATACCCATTTTGCCATTCTTGCTTCATCAGTAATAAAGAAACTATCTGCTACATTCTTCTCAAGAATTTGTCCTAACTTAATTGATTCTTCCTCTTTTTCATTAACGTCAGCTGTGAAAATATGATAATTGTTCATATATCCTGAAGCCCTAAAATCAAAATGGAAATTGTCGGAAACATCAACAATATCACTATTTATTTCCGTTTCTCCAATTGCTCCAATAGATTCAACTGGAAACGCTTTAGCCATCAATCCTGTTTTTAGAAGAATATCATCAGCTTGTCTACCAGCCATTCTTTTTCCATATTCAGTATCGTTTCGATAAGCAAAAATGAATGTTCTTCTTCTCCTCTGTGCCGCTCCATAAATCGCAGCATTTACTACTCTCCACTCTGCTGAATAACCCAACTCAGCTAAACATGAAAGAATAATTCCAAAATCTCTTCCTCTTTGACTAGCCGGAGACTTCAAAATTCTGTCTACATTTTCAAAAATACAAAATGGTGGTTTCTTAGCAATAAGTGTATCTCGAATCTGCCACCACAATACACCTTTCTTTCCCTCAATTCCTTTAGATGAAGCTAAGGTATGTGCAACACTATAATCTTGACAAGGGAATCCCCCTACAAGCAATGTATGGTTAGGTATGCTCTCTTTATTTATGGTACTAATATCTTCACCAGTGTGAATTTCTCCATTAAGATCTACACACTCTCCAAAGTGGCTCACATAACAGTCATGTGCCCACTGAGTCTTTGCTCCCGGCTCCCATTGAGAAAACCATTTCGTTTCCCAACCCGAATTAAGGCGCTCAAATCCTAGCCGAAATCCACCAACTCCGGCAAACAACTCACATATTGTTTTCTGCATAAGTCCTCCTTGGCTCTATTTCAGCCATCTCACTTGTATTTTGGGTCTGGATTTCTCCTATTAGCACTATCAGACGATAGATCAATGACCCTCAAAAATTATACCATAAAAACAGCCTGATCCATAGCCCCCAAACCTTATGATTTAGATTTTTGTAAAGCATTTTCAATATCATATGCAGTTATTGTTCAGCTCCCGCTGTTCCTCTTCATTCTACAATTACTGCACTATGATAATATCTTTAAGCTGTCTGTTCACTTTTCTTTGCATGATACGCTTCACGTCTCATAGCCAATGTTTTTTCATATCTCTCTTTTGCAATAGGGTCTCCATTCAATGCATCTTCACGCATTTTTCTGTAGCTCTTCACTGTAGCTCTAACCTGATACTGTTTACGCTCTGCAAGCTGACTCTGTGCTTCCTGATCTCCGGCTTCTGCCCTGGCTCTCAAGGCTTCCATCTGCTCCTTTCTCCTTGCGGTATGCCGTCTGTTATATTCTGTATTTCTCTCTTCCAAATATTTCTCATATTCAGGGTCATTTTCTGCTCTCTGTTTACGCTTTTCTGCTGATTTCCTTGAACGCTCCCTTGCAATGGCTCTACGCTCCTCAAGCTCTCTGATGGCTTCCTGATTGCCTTTTTCTGCCTGCTCCCTTAATTCTGCCAAAGCAACCTTTTTCTTCTTTGTAGCACGCTCCTGACGCTTCTTTTCCCTTTCCAGAGCCAACCGTTCTTTCTCTTCCATCTTCGCCCGATATTCAGGGTCAGCCATTCTCAATTCTCGCATCTTTTCTGCTCTCTTACGATTGTTCTGTCTGCCCTTTTCAAGAATTGCTTTATATTCTTCCATTGCTACAGGATCTCCGGCTTCTGCTTTTGCCTTGATTTCTGCACGCTTCTGATTTCTCTTCTGCGTAGATTTCTTTGAAGATTGCCTTTTTCTTTCAGCAATTTCTTCCTTTCTGCGTATCTCCTCTGACTGCAACTTTTTCACTTCTTCCTCACTAAGCGGAAGTACGAAATTACCAATGAAATTAAAGTAAATATCCACTTGTTGGATGCGGTCTTTTGTTCTGCCACCCTCTGCCTCATGAATCACAACTTTTTCAATGAAATCATTCAGCATAGGTGTTGTCAGTTCCTCAAAATCCCGGTATTTCTTAACCAGTCGCACAAATCTGTCAATCTGCACTGTCTTAGTGTATATACGTTCTGTAGCAGTTTCAAGTTCTGAAATTCTCTGCTCTAAGTTACTTTGTTCGGTGTCATATTCTGTCATAAGACGGTTAAACTGTCTCTCCGGCAATCGTCCCAGTGTGAAATTCTCATACAAACCTTTTATCAGATCATCCAAATCCATCATGCGACGCTTTGCTTCTAACAGCTCTTTTTTATCATCTGTATTATCCTTTTCACACTGCAATTCATACTGTGCTTTCAACTGTTCTACAAACTCTTTTTCATCTTTAAGGACATACTGTGACACTCTCTTAGTTGCCTGATAAATCAGCATTTCTATTGTGCTTGCCTTGATATAATGACCAGTACATGAATGATATTTATTGTGATACCGGCTACACCGGAATGCCTGATTGCTGTCATATATTTTCCCATCTTTTGGCTTTGAATTGATATATGCCAGTCTGCTTCCACAATCCGCACAATAAAGAAGTCCTGACAGCCTGTGCGCAGGCTTTTCACTGTTTCGTCTTGGAGATACCCTTTTTCTCATTCTCTGCGCTTTATCATACGTTTCTTGATCAATGATAGCTTCATGTGTATTGTAAAAGACAAGCAGTTCGTCCTCATTTACAATTCTTTTCCGTTTTGTCTTAAAATTGTCCCTCGTTGTCTTCCCAAGAACGGTATGCCCCAAATACTCACGTCTGTTCAAAATATAGCCCACTGTTGTAGCATTCCATGTATAAGGGTCATGGTAATTCGTACACTGGCAATCCTCAGGATGGTTCTGTCTCGCATAAGCCGAAGGAATAAGGATTTTATCCTCTGACAAGGTATCTGCTATTGCGGTTGCACCCATTCCATCACAAGCAAGCTGAAAAATACGTCTGACAACCGAAGCAGAAACTTCATCAACATACAATATCTGCTTATCCTCAGGTTTTCTGTAATAGCCATAAGGCACTGCACCGCTGACACGTTTTCCGTCTCTCATTCTTGCCTTGAACACTGCCTTGATTTTTTTACTGGTATCTTTTGCATACCATTCATTCATGATATTCAGAAATGGTGTGAAATCATTATCTGTCGGATTGGCACTGTCAACTCCGTTATTGACTGCAATAAAACGGACATTTTTCTTAGGGAACATCATTTCAGTATAGAAACCTACATGCAGATAGTTTCTTCCAAATCGGGACATATCCTTGACGATCACTGTTCCCACTCTGCCGGCTTCAATCTCTGCCAGCAGAGAATTGAATGCCGGTCTGTTAAAATTCGTTCCTGAATATCCATCATCACTAAAATGCTGAATATTACCAAAGCCATGTTGCACTGCATAATCTTCCAGATACTTCTTCTGATTTGTTATGGAGTTGGATTCACCCTGCATCTCATCATCACGGGACAGACGCTCATAAAGTGCTGTTATTCTGTTATCTTTAACCATTTTCTCAGCTCCTTTCGTTATGCTAAAAAATAAGAACACACAGAAAACACTTCATTTTTTAATGACTTGTTTTCTCTGTATTCTTAAAATCTACCCCTTCGGATCAGTTACCACATAGCTGCTATGCATCTGCATAAGGTTCGGTTTAACAAAGAATCTTGTCTTACCTGAACCAGAACCACCTATGATAAGCACATTTTTATTTCTGGCATATTTA
>Ga0129310_1003501_pt1 | contig 10084 bp, 10 predicted proteins | sample Go1ome_2_FD_94433 | JGI IMG/M metagenome (GOLD analysis project Ga0129310, IMG submission 94433) | Western lowland gorrila individual fecal microbial communities from Wisconsin, USA - Go1022A metagenome | ecosystem: Host-associated > Mammals > Digestive system > Large intestine > Fecal | place...
ACAGTTCAAGGAAATAAGCTCCGTCTGCTTTCACAAGCGGTGCTATCTCATCTGTATCAAACTTGGAATCATATGCTTTATTGATGCAGGCCTTAAGTTCCTCTTCAGTGAAATCCGTAAGGAAAAGCTTCATAACTTCATAAGCAACCTGTCTGTAATCCATTCCCGATAATTCTTCAAAGCTGGCATCAAGTGCCGGGATGCTCTCCGGTACATATAATCCGCCGTCATCCGCAAGTCCTTTAAGGATAGCCTGCGAAGCCGTAACTCTGACATCATCGCTTCTTGTACTTCTGTAATAAAGATCCATCTGTGAGTACCACCTTTTTCATCAAATTCTTAATTGTATCTATATTACCATAACTCAATATCAAAATACAAGCATCATACACATAAATAATCAAAAAACTCCCGCAATTCTTAAAAACATTTTTAAGAATCCAGGAGTTTTGTTTTAATTGATGAAATATACGTGACCGCCATATTCAAAAAGCCTTGTTAATGCGCTTGCATGCCAGCTTCCCGCTCCGGCGCTCGCCCTGGCCGCAAAAAAAGTGGCTCCCTGTGAATAATCTTCTCCGTAAAGAGCTCTGTCAACAGCCTCTACCGTTGATTCCGTAACATTTACAGTGTAGAACCTTCCGTCCATAACAGGCTGGAACTGCTGCCCGTTTCCCTGAAAGATCACATCCGTTATCGTATTCGGGAAATCACTTCTCCTTACTCTGTTGATAATTACATCCGCTACAAGTATCTTGGATTTAATATCTCCGCCGGTAGCTTCCGCCTCAACTATTCTGAGAAAATTATTATAATCATTATCTGTACAAGGCACAACCATTGCCTGTACCGTCTCTGTCTCTGTTTCGGTTTCTGTTTCGGTTTCCGTCTGAGCCTCTGTAGTCTGTGTTTCTTCCTGTGTATTATCGGCTGTTGTCATTTCTTCAATTGCTGATGATGCAGACATTACACGGAATATGTATTCATCCCGTACCTCGACAACTTCTTCAACCGGCTCGCTTATATCATCAATTTCTGCCTCGGCAACAACCTGCGGCTCCGTACTACTGTCGGCCGCTCCGGTAAAACCTTCCGTTGTCACACCAGCAAAAACCATTACTGCAGCAATTACCACTGACAGTTTTGAATTCATACCGGACATATTTACCTCGCTTCAAAATTTTTGTTTGCTTTCAAAAGCATGTTGCCATTATCTTCCAGCCTTCAATTTGTTGTCAACCAAACCGCTGATTTTTGTTACTTTTTGCCCGGATACCGTTTTCGTAAAAATTTATTTTATAAAAGCGCATATATTTCCGTTTGATTTTATAATATTTTTGTGCATGTTGTCGCTTTACTTTTGTTTTTCAAGTCTTGAGAATGATTCTTATTTAGTTAATGTTATCATTCAAATCCCATTTTTGCCGGTAAAAAAGCTTGAAAAGTGGGGAGCAGGCACAATTTGGAGGCATTTTCGTATGCATTTTCAATCTGTCAAAAGTGCAAAATGTAAGAGATTGAACTTTCTTACATTTTCGGTTATAATGATTGTATCTTATCGGAAAGGAGACTTTATATGCCCAATCCCGCAGGTGTATATACAACGAAGCGTAAAGACGGTTCCACATATTACCGTGTAAGCATTACCATAGGCGGCCGGCATATAAGTCTCGGAAGCTATGATGACATCAGTACTGCCGGTGCCGTATATACCGAAGCCGGTCAGATTATGAATTCCGGATATGGTATAGATGATTATGCTATGCACAATTTCAACATCCCATTCCGCAAATATGTCGTACTTATAAATTACAGGGATAATAAGATTTATTTCAAAACACCCGTGTACCTGTCGAAGAATTATTTTACATATTATATAGAAGAAACAGATTTTCTGAAATTCAGTGTTGATGATCTATTCTATTACACAACACACTCTATAATGCGCCGCGGAGGACACCTCTTCGTTGCTGATTACGGCATGCAGGTCAATATTCTTTCGCGTTACGGTATCCGTGAACATTCCGTATGCGGACGCGATTACTTATTTGCCAACGGAGACCGGACCGACTACCGTTACGGCAATATCATTATCATAAATCCATACCACGGTGTATTTCATTATATCAAGAACGGCCGTGATTATTATAAGGTCAAGATTCACATAAACGGCGATTATGTCGTAGGTACATATCCGACTGCCGTCGAAGCCGCAATAGCATATAATAAAGCTGCTGACATATTGCATGCTGCGGGATGTACCATTAATTATCCGGAAAATTATCCGGAAAACATATCCGCTATTTCATATGCGTCAATATATAATTCCATACGAATTTCATCAAAAATAAGGGAATGCCGTTTCTGATAATCAAAAACATGCATTCCCTTTTTATTTAATATAAATACCGGTACAATTCCCGCCTTCTGTCACTCTTTACCGGAAATCCGGCTCTGTATTCCCGCACAGCGCCGATATCGATATCTTCTATTATAATTCCGGGTCTGTCTGACAAAACATTCAGCATCTCACCCTTAGGACTGACAACCATGGAATCTCCGGAATAGTACAATTCTCCTCCCCTGCCATATCTGTTAATTCCCAGAACATAGGACTGGTTCTCAAGCGCTCTGGCTCTTAAAAGCAGTTTCCAGTCATCCCGCCTTGATGCAGGCCAGTTAGCTGCCACGACAATCACTTCCGTCTCATCCGTCACTGCCTGAAATATCTCCGGAAAGCGTAAATCATAACATATAAATGTGCTGATTACGGTTCCGTCAAATTCAAATTGGGACAGCGAATTACCGGCTGAATATTTAAGATTCTCTCCTGCGTATGAAAACGGATGAATTTTGGCATAATCGCTTATAATTCTGCCATCCTTATCCACCACAACATATCTGTTGGTATATTTGCCGGCCGAGCGGGCCGTATACCCAAAGCCAAGTGCAATACCATATTGCATAGCAAATCGGGTCATTGCCTGAGCCGTAATGCCATTTCCGTATTCCTCAGCAACGCTCTCAGGTTCAAGTCCAAATCCAGTCATGCTCATCTCAGGAAACAAGGCAATTTGAACGCCCTTATCGCTGCATTGGTGGATATAATCCTCTGCTGCGATAAGGTTGTATTTCGTATCACCCATTACAACATCTGTCTGACATATGCCAACAACCATCTTTTTCACCCACTATATCCTATGATTTGTTAATTGTTCTTATTATTAATATAATTCACAAGACCCTCTGCAGCAATGATTTTCTGCATAAATTCAGGGAACGCCTGTCCCTTGAACTGTGTATTTCTGGTGAGATTATATATCATACCGCTGTCGAAATCCACCTCTACCTCATCCCCGGCCTCGATTCCTTTGGAGGCTTCCGGACATTCAATAATCGGGAGTCCTATATTGATCGCATTTCTGTAGAAAATACGTGCAAAAGTCTCTGCTATTACGCAGCTTACTCCCGCTGCCTTAATGGCAATCGGCGCATGTTCTCTGGATGAACCGCATCCAAAGTTCTTATCTGCTACTATTATGTCGCCTTTTTGTACTTTTTTAACAAAGTCTTTATCAATATCTTCCATACAATGTGTGGCAAGTTCTGCCGGGTCCGATGAATTAAGATATCTTGCCGGAATAATTACATCCGTATCAACATTATCTCCATATCTGAAAACTCTACCATGTGCTTTCATTACATTACCTCCTCAGGTGAACTGATTTTACCTGTTATTGCACTTGCTGCAGCCACTGCAGGGCTTGCAAGATATACCTCTGAATTAACATGTCCCATTCTTCCTACGAAGTTACGGTTCGTTGTCGAAACACATCTTTCGCCCTCGGCGAGAATTCCCATATATCCGCCAAGGCAAGGTCCGCATGTAGGTGTACTCACTACTGCGCCGGCCTCGATAAATATCTTTAAAAGTCCTTCTTCCATCGCCTGAAGATATATCTTCTGGGTCGCCGGAATTATTATTGTCCTGATGCCTTCTTTAACTTTATGACCGTCAAGGATCTTGGCTGCGATACGTAAATCGTCAAGACGTCCGTTAGTACATGATCCGATAACAACCTGGTCTATCGCAATATCTCCGACTTCATCTATTGTATGTGTATTCTCCGGAAGATGCGGAAATGCCACGGTAGGCTTTAATTTATCAAGCTCAATAACATATTCCTCATCATAAACAGCATCCTCATCAGCTTCATATATCTTATATTCTTTAACTGAGTGTTCCTTCATATATGCAACTGCGCGATTATCAACCGGAAAAATACCATTCTTTCCACCGGCCTCGATAGCCATATTGGCTATTGTGAATCTGTCATCCATGCTAAGATATTGTATTCCGTCACCCACAAATTCCATTGATTTGTAAAGAGCTCCGTCAACGCCTATCATTCCGATAATGTGTAATATGATATCCTTACCGCTGATCCATTTGGCAGGTTTACCTGTGAGCACGAACTTAATTGCCGAAGGTACTTTAAACCATGCAAGTCCTGTTGCCATTCCTGCTGCCATGTCCGTTGAACCGACACCTGTTGAGAACGCTCCAAGTGCACCGTATGTACATGTGTGCGAATCCGCACCTATCACAACATCGCCTGCAACCGTAAGTCCTTTTTCAGGGAGAAGCGCATGCTCTATACCCATCTGTCCCACTTCGAAATAGTTCGTAATCTTATTTCTCTTTGCAAATTCTCTTACACATTTGCAATGCTCTGCCGATTTAATGTCCTTATTCGGTACAAAATGATCCGGCACAAGTGCTATTTTGTCCTTGTCGAAAACACCTTCGACTTTCATCTTATCCATCTCATGGATAGCAACCGGTGATGTGATATCATTGCCAAGCACAAGATCAAGTCTGGCTTCTATAAGCTGTCCTGCTTCTACCGAATCAAGACCTGCATGCGCAGCCAGAATTTTCTGAGTCATTGTCATTCCCATAGTATAATTTCTCCTAAAATATTATTTATTGAATTTTACCATATTTAGCGATATAATTGAAATACATATTAAACATATTTATTATAACTTATAGTTATACAACGGAGTGTATATGAATAATGATAATCTGCCATTATATACGGCATTTCTCGCAGTCGTGCGTGCAGGAAGCATACTTGAAGCTTCCAGACAATTATATATAAGCCAGCCGGCCGTCAGCAAGGCTGTCCATAAACTGGAAACCAACCTCGGAACGACTCTTTTCATACGCTCATCAAGGGGAATCCAGCTCACGGAAAGTGGATATATCTTATACGAGAATATCAAAAATGCATTTGAATATATCGAAGCCGGAGAAAATGGTGTCACATCTCACAACAGCCCGCAGACCGGTCATATCCGTATCGGCGCCAGCACGACATTATGCAAATATATATTGCTTCCATACCTTGGAAAATATACAGCATCGCATCCGCAGATTAATATCTCAATTGAATGTCAGTCAAGCAATGACACAATAAATATGCTGCGCGACAATGCCATCGACATCGGATTAATTGCCGGAACGCCGGGGCTTTCCGACTTCACATGCCACACCCTTGGCAATATACATGATATTTTTGCGGCATCTCCCGGATACATAGATAACCTCGGTTCACACAACCCGCTTGCCAATCTCATACTATTAAACCGCATGAATGCAACAAGGCAATTCGTAGACAGCCACATACCGGCAGAGTTCCTTGCCGGCAAAAATATACTCGAAGTTGATAATATGAATCTATTGATAGATTTTGCCAAAGCCGGAATAGGCATAGGTTGTATCATTAAGGAATTTATCCGTGATGAACTCACATCCGGCTCCCTGGTTGAATATAAGAAGGGATTATTAAAGCTCCCTCGCCGTGAGGTCTGCTTCGTCATCTGCAAGGGTGCACCCGTTTCCGTACCGGTCAGGGATTTTCTCGACTTCATAAGCAGCAACCGGGCCAATCCTGAACTTAATATCCTAATTTAATCCATACATGGTACGGCATATCATTTTGCCGCTCTCTGTTGTAAAAATCTTATCATAAGCGGTGCGCACCGCATTAATGTCTGCATCATCTTCATACATATTAACGAGAAAATCCGCTTCGACAAGAATCCTGTAATCCGCGCCATCCATTCCCGTATATGTATGATGATGTGCCACGAGATAGCACACTCTCTCCCTGTCCTTCAGGCCGTATCCACATTCCCTCAATAATGCATCCGCAGCCTCCGGACCGTATTGTTCCTGCAGTTTCCCGTTATTATATCCATACAATTCCTCGGCTTTCTTAATTCCCGTATCATGTACAACCGCTGCCGCTTCAAGGACACGCATTGTGTCATCATCAAGTCCTTCCATTCGGCCGATAAGTGCCGCATAGGTATATACTTTCATAAAATGCTGTATCCTTCTGGCATCTCCTCTGAAAAACTCTGTTGTCTTAATAATCAGCTCGTCAATCATAAATATCTCCTGCATGATTTAGATAAAAAACCCCGGCGCAATGCCGGGGTAACAAAATCGTAATTAGTTATTGATAAGCTTTCCGCTTTCATCGTTCCAGCTGTAAAGCTTACGAACTTCTTCACCAACCTTCTCTGACGGATGCTCTGATGCAATCTTTCTGAGTGCTCTGAAGTGAGCCTGTCCGCCTGCCGGTGACATATCAAGAAGGAAGTCTTTAGCGAATGTACCATCCTGAATATCAGAAAGGACTTTCTTCATAGCCTTCTTAGTATCTTCTGTGATAATCTTAGGTCCTGTTATATAATCACCATATTCTGCTGTGTTGGAAATAGAATATCTCATTCCTGCAAAACCTGACTGGTAAATAAGGTCAACGATAAGCTTCATCTCATGGATACATTCGAAGTAAGCATTTCTAGGATCATATCCTGCTTCGCAAAGAACTTCGAAACCTGTCTGCATAAGTTTGCAAACACCGCCGCAAAGAACTGCCTGCTCACCAAAGAGGTCTGTCTCTGTCTCTGTTCTGAATGTTGTCTCAAGAACGCCGGCTCTTGCTCCACCGATACCAAGTGCATATGCAAGTGCAAGTTCCTGAGCCTTACCTGTTGCATTCTGCTCTACAGCTACAAGACAAGGAACACCCTTACCTGCAAGGTATTCGCTTCTTACTGTATGTCCAGGTCCCTTAGGTGCGATCATTGTTACATCAACATCCTTAGGCGGTACAATCTGTCCGAAATGAATAGCAAAACCATGAGCGAACATAAGCATGTTACCAGGCTCAAGGTTCGGCTCGATATCTTTCTTATACATTGCTGCCTGCTTCTCATCATTGATAAGAATCATAATAATATCAGCCTGCTTAGCTGCCTCTGCTGCTGTATATACTTTAAGTCCCTGAGCTTCTGCTTTAGCCCATGACTTACTGCCTTCGTAAAGACCGACGATGACATCACATCCTGAATCCTTAAGGTTCAATGCATGAGCATGTCCCTGACTTCCGTAGCCGATAATAGCTATCTTCTTTCCTTCCAGTAATGAAAGATTGCAGTCTTCCTGATAGAAAATTTTTGCTGCCATTGTTTTTATCCTCCTGAAAAAAATCATATATTTTAATTGGCATTGCCAATAAAAAACTTATTTCTTTACCGCACTTCCTCTGCACAATCCCGTGAGTCCGGTTCTGGCTATTCCGAGTATCTCATATCCTGTAAGTAACTCAAGAAAAGCATCAAGCTTGGACGTATCTCCTGTAAGTTCAATCATCAGTGAATTCTTAGCAACATCAACGACATTCGCCCTGAATATATCTGCTACCGATACCACTTCCGGTCTCTGAATCTCGTTAACTGCCACTCTTACAAGAATAAGCTCACGGCAAACTGATGTTCCCGGCTCAAGTTCTTCTATCTCTATAACGTCCTCAAGCTTGGAAAGCTGTTTGGTAACCTGTTCAAGTACCGCTTCCTCTCCATGAACCACAACTGTCACTCTGGTGATATCCGGGTCTTGCGTAACGCCTCCTGTAATACTGTCCATATTATAGCCGCGTCTGCTGAATAACCCTGCAATCCGGCTGGTAACTCCTGCCCTGTTATGTACAAGCAGTGATAAAACCATCTTTCTCATATTACACCTTCAAAATTCGTATTTTACCAATCCCTTAGGAATTATTTTAGCACATTGAAAACAGTTGTCAATTAATTATTTGTTATTTCGGCCATCTTTGCTTCCGAAAGTCCTTTTTTGTTCTTAAAAAGAACCTTTAAAAGAATAGGAACTATAACTGACGACGTAATTATAAGAAGAATTACAGGTGTAAAATCTTCCGCCGTAATGAGTCCGGCATCCAGGCCTTTCTGTGATACGATAAGTGCAACTTCTCCTCTCGTCATCATTCCTATTCCGCATATGAGTGACTCTTTCCATGTGTGTTTGGTAACTTTAGCTGCAAATCCGCATCCGATAATCTTTCCCACAAGCGCAACTAACACAAACGCAACCGAGAATGCTAAAAGTCCCCATGTCATTCCCGACACATCGGTCTTAAGTCCAATGCTTGCAAAGAAAATAGGTCCGAAGAACATATATGAACTTATGTTGACTCTTCGGTCAACATAATTGGAATCGTTAATATTACAAAGGATTACACCCGCAACATATGCACCTGTAATATCTGCTATTCCGAAATATTTCTCGGCAACATATGCAAGTGCAAAACAGAGAGCGATACTGAATATCGTTATACGTCTCATATGCGGATATCTCTTATCGAGAAATGAAAACAGTTTATAAAGTCCGAATCCTACAACCGCTGCTGCAACAAAGAACAACAATGTCTTAAGAAGAATTTCTCCGACACCGGTTCCGGTTCCGTTAGCCACACCGATTACAACCGTAAGCACTATAATTCCAAGTACATCATCTATAATAGCTGCACTGACTATTGTCGTTCCCAGCTCCGTCTTAATCTTTCCGAGTTCTTTAAGTGTCTGGACAGTAATTCCAACCGATGTTGCCGTCATGATTACACCAATGAAAAGTGCTTTATAGAATCCCTGGCTTCCAATCGGATCAAATCCATAGAATGCCATTGTAATAATTGTACCAAGCACCATAGGTACCAGCACGCCCATTGTCGCCATAAGAAGTGCCACCGGGCCGGTCTTAACAAGTGTCTTAAGATTGGTACCGAGTCCTGCCGAAAACATAATAAGCACAACGCCGACTTCAGCAAAAATCTTAATATATTCAGTGTTGCCTGCCCATCCTAAAACACATGGTCCGATGAGAAGACCCGCTATTATCTGTCCGACAACCTGCGGAAGCTTAATCTTACGTGCAATAAGCCCAAACACCTCCGCCACTGCAATAATTATTGCCAGATCCCGCAAATTTTCGTAAATTTCCATAAAATATTACCTACCTTTAATGTTCTCTTAATCATTAATATTTTAGTACATCTTCCTGAAAAATCAAGTAATTTTTATATATCCCAGTTCTTTTATTTTATTATACAACTGGGCACCGAGGAGGCTGAAAAATTTCTCATTGCCATGCACATGATCATATTGCAAAGCTTTCATATAACTTCCGGGAATTTCTCCCGCAGCTGCATCCACTGCATCTGATTCATCGGTTACCGGAAGTGACAGGATATATTTACGGAAATCATAGAAATGCTCTTTAAATTCATCCGCAAGCATCTCATTAACCGCCTCTATTTCGGGCATATATGATTTCGCTGTCATTCCGATCACAATGTATTTTGTACCGGCCGTGCGCTGTATCATAGCTTTAATATTTGCGATTACGGCACATACATTATCCGTAGACGCATAGTCATTGGTACCAACCCAGAATATATTAATATCCTGTGAAAAGTCATTATGTGACAATCTCGTTACAAGGCTGCTGCCTTTTGGAATCACCTCAGGCCTGCCGGTGTTATTCCTCGTAAAATATAATATATTATTATTACGTTCCAATATTCCTTCGCATTCGCCAAGTTTAACAGGATTGACAAGATCATCTCCGTCATTTTCCCTTACCTGGCAAAGAAGTCTTGTCGGCTGCATAAAAATGTCCCCCAGTGCTACCGGCACTGATGTATCGTCC
>Ga0129310_1003503_pt1 | contig 10077 bp, 9 predicted proteins | sample Go1ome_2_FD_94433 | JGI IMG/M metagenome (GOLD analysis project Ga0129310, IMG submission 94433) | Western lowland gorrila individual fecal microbial communities from Wisconsin, USA - Go1022A metagenome | ecosystem: Host-associated > Mammals > Digestive system > Large intestine > Fecal | place...
CCTTGGGCCCCATGGTGATCTTGACAGTATTGGCCAGCTGGTCCACGCCCCGCTGCAGGGCACGGCGGGCATCCTCGCCGTAAGAAATGAGTTTGGACATAAACGGATTACCTCCATATCAATGATGTTATTTTAGCAGGGGAGAAAAACTCTATCAAAGTTTTTTCTTTCTTTTTCAAAAGAAAGAAAGTTACTCGACCACGGCCAGGATGTCGCTCTGACGCACGATGGTGTACTCCTCGCCGTCCACCTTGACCTCGGTGCCGGAATACTTGCTGGTGATGACCTTCTGGCCCTTCTTAACAGTCATCTTCACTTCCTTGCCGTCCACCAGTCCGCCGGGGCCCACTTCGATGATCTCGGCCACTTCCGGCTTCTCCTTGGCGCTGCCAGTCAGGATCAGGCCGCTCTTGGTCTTCTCCTCGGCTTCCATCATCTTGATGATCACGCGATCTCCCAAAGGCATGAGTTTCATTTTGGGTTCCTCCTTATGTTATTTTTCCATTAACACATTCAGCGTGTTAGCACTCATTTCATCTGAGTGCTAACACGCTTATTATAATAGCCTCGCCCGTTCGATTTGGCAAGTCTTGTTTTTTTAATTTTTCTTTTATTTCTCCCGTTTTTTGAATTTATACGAAGATATCTTAATCAAAGTCTTTCGCACTTCTATTTTCTAATTTTATCTTTACTTTTCAGAAAATGCCCCCGCCAAATTATTAGCAGTCTGTGAACTTTCACGCCAATATGTCCCCAGAGGATAGAAGAAGTTCACTTTTTGCTCGGAGAGCCTGATGGTAAAGCTCCGGCCCCGGAGCACTTCCCCGTCCACCACAGCCACCAGTTCCTCCTCTCCGGAAAAGACGACCCGATCCCCGTGCCAGGCTCGAATGAGCTCCGGACACTCCCGGTAGCGTCCGGCCGCATACCGGCCCACATACCGGGCAAAGGTGCGCCGATCCACGTCCTCCACCAGCAGCATGTCCAGCACCCCGTCGTCGGGCTGGGCCTCGGGCACCGGACAGAAGCCTCCGCCGTAGTGCCGGCCGTTGCAGATGCATAGAATGGCGGTGGGTCCGCTGTACCGGATGGGGCCCATCTCCACCGTCATAGGCCGGGTGATGCCACGGAAAACATTGACGACGAGGGAGAGAAGATAGGCCCCCACACCGTTGACCAGAGGCAGGCGCTTATAGCGGTGGACTTCGGCGGCCACCCGGGCATCCACACCGGCACAGACCACATCCAGTCCCAGCAGCCCATTGCAGTCCATCAGGTCCATAGAGGACTGAGGTCCATCCCGGAGCGCAGCGATATCGGCAAAACGCCGCCGCCCCTCCTCGCCAAAGATGCGCAGAAAGTCATTTCCCGTGCCCACCGGCACATTGGTCACCGCCGCCCACGGCCGCCCCGCCGCGGCGTTCACCACTTCGTTGAGAGTCCCGTCCCCCCCGCAGGCATAGAGCCGCACCGGCTCTCCGGAGGCCGCCGCCTCTTCCGCCAGACGGCGGGCGTCCCCTCTCCCGGCAGTGAAGAACACCTCGCACTCCCCCGCCGGGAAGGCGGCTGAGATCCGCTCCAGGAGCCGGCGCTCGCTGCCGCGCTTGCCCGCCACGGGGTTGATGAGAAAGACGTGCCGCACGCTCAAAAGAGGTCCACCCGTTGTTCCGGCCGGGCCAGACGGGCGGCCAGTGCGGCGGCTTCCGCTCGGGTGACGGCGGCGTCCGGCCGGAAGGTGAACGCACCGTCCACCCCTGTGAGGATCCCCTTGGTGTAAAGCCCCAGAATGGCCCCGGCGGCGGGATCAGAGGCGGAGATATCTTTTACGGCGGCTCGAACCAGAATGGAGTTGTTGCGCTGAGGCAGACTCTTGGCAAGGCCCGTGGCGGCAAAGACCTGAGCCAGTTCCCTGCGGGTGATGGGCCTGGTATAGCTGTCGAACTGCCCGGCGCGGACGATCCCGCTGGCCTCGCAGTAATTCACCGCTGCGCTGTACCAGAACTTGCCCGTATGGACCGTGGTGTGGAAGTCGTCTCCCAGAAAGCGGCTGTCCATGTTGGCGGCAATCTGAATAGCCTCAGCCACGGTGACCGCCCGGCCCGGCTCAAACGTTCCGCCCCCCGGCCCGGACATGATCCCGGTATTGTAGGCCAGGTCCACCCAGAGGGAAAACCAGTCCTTCCCCTGCACATCCCGGAAGGAGGGCAGCTTTCCGCGGGTCAGAGGGAATTGGCTCCCCTCCACCCCCAGTTCGGCCAGATAGGAGGGAAGTTGGAAAATGGGCATGGTGGTCCGTTTCCCGTCCCGGGCCGTAAGCTGGAGCACATCCACGCCGCCGCTTCGGCCCAGCTCCACCCCGGCGTAGACCAGAGGGTAGACCTCATTGGTCTTTTTCCCGGTGGAGTCGGTGTAGGGCAGGACGCTCACCACGCCCCAGGCTCCCCCCTTCTGGGCGAAGTACAGCCCGCAGTCCACAGGCATCAGGGTGTCGTACTCCAGCTGAATGAGGTACTGCCCGTCGGGGCGGATCACCCCCAGCTTGCCCCCCTGATTCACCGCCGCCATCCCCAGGGCAAAGGAGACCACGGAATCATATTGCAGAGGGATGGCCACACCGCCGTCCCCGCCGGCAAATCCCCACTTGCCGTCCTCCTCCGCCTGAGCCAGGCCCTCACTGTATCCGTGGATCTGAAGGGCGCCCGCATCGGGCAGGCAGGACAGCATCAGCCCGGTGCACAGTACCAGCGCCGCCAGCCGTCTCCTCATTTTCTCTCCCCCCGCTTCCCCAAATATTGAAACAGATCGCATTTGAGCATTCCGTTATAGAGCTTTCGCTTTTTGTCGGCCTGAACTCCGAAGGTGCGCTCAAACTCGGTGTGGGAGGACAGGAGATAAAGGCTCCAGCCCTGTGGCATTCCCCGCCAGGCCTTCCCGAAGCCCGCATAGAGCTCCTCGGCCTCCCCCTTATCCATGATGCGCTCGCCATAGGGCGGGTTGGTCACCACCCGTCCGGCAGGGACATCCCGGTGGAAGGTCAGAGCGTCGGCGACCTCAAAACGGACCAGGTCCTCCACCCCCGCCAGCTGGGCGTTGTGCCGGGCGATGGACACCGCCTGTGGGTCCACATCCCCCCCCCAGATGTCATACTCCCCCTGATATTCGGCGGACATGGCCCGGTCGGCCTCGTCCAGCCAGATCTCCCGGGGCAGGAATCCCCACTTCTGGGCGGAAAAGCTCCGGTCCAGACCGGGGGCCTGGTTTCTGGCGATGAGGGCGGCCTCGATGGCAATGGTGCCCGAGCCGCAGAAGGGATCGCAGAAGGGATCCCGCCCCCGGTAGCGGGAGAGCATCACCATGGCCGCAGCCAGGGTCTCCCGCAGCGGGGCCGCCACTCCCACCGCCCGGTAGCCCCGCTTGTGGAGGCCCGGGCCGGTCGTGTCCAAATAGAGCTCGGCCACATCCTTCATCACGGAGAACTGGAGCTGATAGACCTCTCCCGTCTCGGGGAGGGTCTCCAGGCCGTAGTGCTCCCCCAGCCGCCTCGCCACCGCCTTTTTGAGGATGGACTGGCAGGCGGACATTGCGAAGAGCCTGGAATCCAGGCAGAAGCCCTTCACAGGGAAGGCCCCGTCCCGGGGGATGAACTGCTCCCAGGGCAGCGCCCGGGCCCCCTCGAAAAGCTCGTCAAAGGTCTCCGCCGGGAAGCGGCCCACCCGGAGAAGCACCCGCTCGCCGGTGCGCAGGTTCAAATTGGCCCGGGCCAGTCCCTCCGGCCCGGACTCGAAGAGCACCCGGCCGTTTTCCGCCCGGACGTTCCCCAGCTCCAGCCGGCGCAGCTCGTCGGCGCACAGCCCCTCCAGGCCAAACACGGTGGGGACTGAAAAAGTATACTGTTCCACGGATGTTCCTCCTTCGGCTCCGGCGTGTCCGCGCCCTCGGAGCACCTCCGCCGGGTTCGTCCCGGCAGTCCTTCGGTTTTAAAATGCTTTCCCATTTTTTACATTATACCGAACAAAACAACGTTTGGCAAACAGTTCATGATTATTTTACTTTTCATTCTCCCAAGAATATGGTAGACTGAAATTTAAGAAAGGAGCTGATCGCTATGCCCTGGCTTCCCAGCGCCGTCTGGCTGGCTCTGCTCGTTGTGTTCGGCCTGGTGGAGGCGGCCACCGTGGGTCTGGTCTCCATTTGGTTCGCCGCCGGTTCCCTGGCGGCTCTGCTGTCCACCATTTTTACGGACAATATCTGGGTCCAGATCGCCATCTTTCTGGCGATCTCCGCCGCCGCGCTGGCCGTGGTGCGTCCCCTGGCCCGCAAGTATCTCACCCCCAGGCAGGTGGCCACCAACGCCGACCGGGTCATCGGCCGCGAGGCCGTAGTCACCGAGGAGATCGACAACCTCAAGGGCTGCGGTGCGGTGTCCGTGGGCGGCGTCATCTGGACCGCCCGCTCCGACTCGGGGGAGATCATCCCCGCCGGTGAGACTGTCAAGGCCCTTCGGATTGAGGGGGTCAAGCTCTTTGTGGCTTCCGTCCCCACAGGAAAGGAGTAAAACCATGCTGAAAAACATCATTCCAATCGTTCTGGTCATTCTGGTCCTGGTGCTGCTGGCCGTCAACATCCGGGTGGTCCAACAGTCCCGCGCCTACGTCATCGAGCGCCTGGGTGCCTTCCACAGCGTGTGGGGCGTGGGCGTCCACTTCAAGATCCCCTTTGTGGAGCGGGTGGCCAAGGCCGTCTCTCTCAAGGAGCAGGTGGTGGATTTTGCCCCCCAGCCTGTCATCACCAAGGATAACGTCACCATGCAGATCGACACGGTGCTCTACTTCGCCATCACTGACCCCAAGCTGTACGCCTTCGGCGTGGAGCAGCCCATGTCCGTCGTTGAAAACCTGACCGCCACCACCCTCCGAAACATCATCGGCGAGCTGGAGCTGGATCAGACCCTCACCAGCCGGGACATCATCAACTCCAAGATGCGCGCTCTGCTGGACGAGGCCACCGACCCCTGGGGCATCAAGGTCAACCGCGTGGAGCTCAAGAACATCATCCCGCCCCGTGAGATCCAGGACGCCATGGAGCGCCAGATGAAGGCCGAGCGGGAGCGCCGGGAATCCATTCTTCAGGCCGAGGGCCAAAAGGCCAGCCAGATCCTGGTGGCCGAGGGCGAGAAACAGTCCGCCATTCTGAGGGCCGAAGCCGCCAAGGAGGCCGCCATCAAGAAGGCCGAGGGTGAGAAGGAAGCCCGCATCATGGCCGCCGAGGCCGAGGCCCGGGCCATCCTCCAGGTCCAGGAGGCCACCGCCCAGGCCCTGAAGCTCCTCAACGAGGCTGCCCCCTCCGATCAGGTCGTCAAGCTCAAGGCCCTGGAGGCCTTCACTGCCGCCGCCGACGGCAAGGCCACCAAGCTCATCATCCCCTCCGAGATCCAAGGTCTGGCCGGTCTGGCTGCCAGCGCCAAGGAGGTCTTTACTGATCTCCCAAAGGCTCCGTAAATGAAAAGCAGCCGCCCGGGGCACCCTGACAACAGGATGCCCCGGGCGTTTTCCTTTGATCGTCCTTTCCCGGGAGCAAGTGCCTGTTTTTCCGGAAAACCGTATAAAAAACGTCCCCTGCCGCCCCCTTTGAGGCCCCTTCCGCTCTTGTTTTTTTCCTATGGGTCTGATATAATAATCTCTCTATCCAATTCTGTTTTGACCCCCGGGGAGGTGTCCGCCATGCACAAAAAGGGTCTGTCCCATCTGCTGGAACCCAGCTTCCGGCTGTATTTCATCTTCCTGGCCGCCTTCGCCGCGGCCACCGCCATCTCGGGCAGCTTTGGTCTGGCGGCGGTGGAGGGCGTGGTGGTGTTCCTCCTGTTTCTTTATTTCCGCCGCAGCAGCAGCCTGCGCCGCCGGGAGATCCTGGGCTATATTGAGAATATCACCTGCAATATGGATGTGGCCGCCAAGGACACCATGGTCAACGCCCCCCTCCCAATGGTCATTTTCCGTCCCGACACCGAGGAGGTCATCTGGTCCAACGACCGTTTTCTCCAGATCAGCGGGGAGCGGGACCACCTCTTCGACCGGAAGATCACCGACGCGGTGCCCGACTTCGACCCCCGGTGGCTCATGGAGGGCAAAACCCAGTGCCCCACCGAGGTGCGGGTGTCCGACCTGCGCTTTTTGGTGTTCGGCCACCTGGTCCGCACCGATGACAAGGACGAGCGGCGCTATCTGGCCACCACCTATTGGGTGGACGTCACTGCCTTCTCCGACCTGAGAGATGAATTCTATGCCACCCGTCCCGTGGTGGCCATTCTCAACCTGGACAACTACGAGGAGGTCTTTAAGGGCGTCAGCGACAACGTCAAGACCGCCATGCTTTCCGATATCAACCGGCGGCTGGACGAGTGGGCCGCCCCCACCGAGGGGCTGCTGTGCCGCTACGACCGGGACCACTACCTCTTCCTCTTTGACGAGCGCTACCTGCCCGCCTTTTTGGAGAAAAAGTTCGACGTGCTGGACCAGATCCACGAGGTGGTCAATCCCAACGGACTGCCCGCCACCCTCTCCATCGGCGTGGGGCGGGACGCCGACACTTACGCCGGGCTTTTCCAGTACGCCTCTCTGGCGGTGGAGATGGCCCTCTCCCGGGGCGGCGACCAGGCGGTGGTGAAGAACCGCTTCAATTTCGACTTTTACGGCGGCCGGGCCAAGGAGACAGAAAAGCACACCAAGGTGAAAAGCCGCGTCATGGCCAACGCTCTGGCCGAGCTCATCGGGGACGCCTCCCAGGTCTTTGTCATGGGCCACAAATTTCCTGATCTGGACTGCATGGGCCCCGCCGTGGGGATCCTGGCCATCGCCCGCAAGCGGGGCGTCCCCGCCCACATCGTCCGGGACCCGGATCCCAATCCGGCAGACAAGCTGGTCCAGGAGCTGACCCTGCTCCCGGAATACGAAAACGCCTTTCTCTCCCCCGCCGACGCCCTCATTCAGGCCGACGCCAGCTCCCTGCTGGTGGTGGTGGACACCAACCGCCCCGAGCAGGTCCTCGCCCGGGATCTGCTGGAGTCGGTGAACAAGGTGGCGGTCATCGACCACCACCGCCGGGCGGCCAGCTACATTGAAGGGGCCGCCCTCAACTTCCACGAGCCCTACGCATCCTCCGCCTCCGAGCTGGTGACCGAGCTGCTCCAGTACATCATGGAGCCGTCCGACCTCATCCGCGGAGAGGCTGAGGCCCTGATGGCCGGCATTGTGCTGGACAGCAAGAACTTCACCATCCGCACCGGCAGCCGCACCTTCGACGCGGCGGCCTTCCTCCGCCGGGCGGGGGCCGACACCACCGAGGTCCGGCGTTTCTTCAAAAGCGACCTCACCCACACCATCTCCCGTTACGGCATCCTCAAGGAGGCCAAAATGTACCGGGGCGACATGGCCATCGCGGCGCTGGACCACCCGGTGGACCGGGTCACCGCCGCCCAGGCCGCCGACGAGCTGCTCAGCGTCTCGGGGGTCGCCGCCTCCTTCGTTCTCTTCCCCGACGCCGACCGGGTCATCCTGTCGGCCCGCAGCCTGGGCGATACCAATGTGCAGGTCATCCTGGAGCCCCTGGGGGGCGGCGGCAACGCCGCCGTGGCCGGGGCCCAGATCCCCAAGAAGTCGGTGGCGGAGGTGCAGGACGCTCTGCTGGCCTCCATCGACAAATACTGCGAAGACGAGTGAGCGGGCGTTGCGCCCAGTCTCCCCCGATCATACCGAGATACTATCAGCAAAGGAGTACAATACCATGAAAGTGATTCTTCAGCAGGACGTCAAAGGCCAGGGCAAGAAAGGCCAGCTCATTGAGGCCAGCGACGGCTACGCCCGCAACTTCCTCCTCCCCCGGAAACTGGCGGTGGCCGCCACCAACGAAAACCTCAACACCATGAAGCAGCAGGAGAAGGCCAAGCGCGCCCAGGAGGCCGCCGAGCGGGCCGCCGCCCTGGAGATCGCCGAGCAGCTCAAGAGCTGCATGGTCAAGATCCCCGCCAAGGCCGGCAACGGCGGCCGCCTCTTCGGCTCCGTCACCTCCAAGGAAGTCTCCGAGACTTTGAAGGCCCAGTGCGGCATCGACATCGCCAAGACCAAGATCGTCATGGACGAGCCCATCAAGGCCTTCGGCACCTATCAGCTCAAGTGCAAGCTGGGCTACGAGGTCTCCGGCACCGTCAACGTGGTGGTCACCGAGAGCAACTGAGCAATCTTACGGGATGCGGCGGGGCCTGACCCCCCGGCTCCCCATTTCACGGAGGTGTTCCCATGGACGAGCTGCTCTCCCGCCAGATGCCCCACTCGGTGGAGGCGGAACAGGCGGTGCTGGGCTCCATTCTCATTGACGAGGGCTGTGTGCCCCAGGTCATCGAGGCGCTGAAGCCGGAGGACTTCTATCTGCGGCAGAACCGAGAGATCTACGAGACGATCTGCTCCATGTTCAACTATTCCGAAATCATCGATCCGGTGACCGTGCTGGACAAGATGAAGCAGAACGGCGTCTACGACGAGAACACCTCCTACGACTACATCCGACAGCTCATGGTCATCACTCCCACCTCCGCCAACGTCAGTGAGTATGTGAGCATCGTCAAAGACAAATCCCTGCTCCGCCGTGTGGCCGAGACCGCCGGGGCCATCACCGCTCTGATCCAGGAGGGCACCGCCACCGCCCAGGAGGCTCTGGAGGCCGCCGAGCAGCGCATCTACGCCATCCGGCAGGGCCGCTCCGCCCAGGGCCTGGAGCACATCTCCAGCGTCATCCTCAACGTGTACGAGCGCCTCAACGAGCTGGCCGCCAGCGAACAGGCGGTCCCCGGCCTGTCCACCGGCCTGCCCGACGTGGACGCCGCCATCTCAGGCCTCAACAAATCCGACCTCATCCTCCTGGCCGCCCGCCCCGGCATGGGCAAGACCTCCATGGCCCTGAACATCCTCCTCCACGCCGGAAAGTTCTCCGGCAAGGCGGTGGTGTTCTTCTCCCTGGAAATGAGCCGGGAGCAGCTGGCCATGCGCCTGATCTCGGGGGAGTCCTTCGTGGACAACAAAAAGCTGGTCACCGGCCAGCTGTCCGAGGACGACTGGACCAAAATCGCCGCCGCCTCGGCCGCCCTCAACCAGACCCAGATCCTCATCGACGACAACCCCATGCTGTCGGTGGCCGATATGAATGCCAAGTGCCGCCGGGTGGATAACCTGGGTCTGGTGGTCATAGACTATCTCCAGCTCATGACCTCCGCCGGCGGCCCCACCCGCATGAGCGACAACCGCCAGCAGGTGGTCTCCGACATCTCCCGGAGCCTGAAGATCATGGCCAAAGAGCTCAATGTCCCCGTCTTGTGCCTCAGCCAGCTCTCCCGGGCCAACGAGTCCCGGGCCAACAAGCGGCCCATGCTCTCCGATCTGCGGGAATCGGGCGCCATCGAGCAGGACGCCGACATCGTCATGTTCCTCTACCGGGAGGGCTATTACGACGAGGATACCGAGGACCACAACCTGGCCGAGTGCATCATCGCCAAGAACCGCCACGGAGAGACCGGCACGGTGGAGCTGCAGTGGCTGCCCGAGTACACCACCTTTGCCTCCATCGACCGCAGACACACCGAATACTGACGGGCGGGGCGGATTTTATTCCGCCCCCCGCCGCTTTCTTTTTGTAAGGAGCTCCCATGCTGAAAGAAGCCGTCAAGCTCACAACAGAATACGCTATGCTGCCCCCCGGTGGAACGGTGCTCTGCGCCGTCTCCGGCGGGGCGGATTCCATGTGCCTGCTCCACTGGCTCTCCCGCCGGGAGGGCATCACCCTCCACGCCGCCCACTTCGACCACCGGCTGCGGGGGGCGGAATCCGAGGGGGACGCCGCCTTTGTCCGGGGCTGGTGCGCCCAGGCAGGGATCCCCTTCCATCTGGGGCAGGCCGACGTCGCCGCCGAGGCCGCCCGCCGGGGGCAGGGCATTGAAGAGACCGCCCGGGAACTGCGGTACGCCTTTTTGGAGGAAACCGCGGCGGAAACGGGCGCGGCGGTCATCGCCACCGCCCACAATGCCGACGACAA
>Ga0129310_1003504_pt1 | contig 10074 bp, 14 predicted proteins | sample Go1ome_2_FD_94433 | JGI IMG/M metagenome (GOLD analysis project Ga0129310, IMG submission 94433) | Western lowland gorrila individual fecal microbial communities from Wisconsin, USA - Go1022A metagenome | ecosystem: Host-associated > Mammals > Digestive system > Large intestine > Fecal | place...
AATAGTGCCCAGACTATGTGCTTCATGTCATCTGCACTAGATGAAGCGGAGGAAGAATAATGAAATGTTTCTATCATAGCGATATGGACGGTAAATGCGCCGGTTCAATCGTTGCAAGAGTAACAGGGAATTACAACTCAAAAGACTACATCATGTACAACTATGATGGCGAAATTCCAACAGAACTTATTGAAGACGGTGAGACAGTCTATTTTGTAGACTTATCATTCTCTGTGAATACAGTAAATAAGCTGAAAGAAATTGTTGAAACAAAGCACTGTGATTTAATCTGGTGCGATCACCATTCATCAAGTATGGATATTCTTGCTAAATATCCAGAATTCAGCAGCATTAAAGGAATCCGAAAGGAAGGAATTAGTGGAGCTGGCTTAACATGGATGTACCTTATGGGATGCAGTTTCGATGATATCCCACTCTTTGTAAAATATGTTAGTGATTTTGATTGTTGGCAGTTCAAATATGAAGAGTCACTGTTTTTCAAATATGCGCTCGAATCTACAGATTATGACGCACTGGATATTATCTGGAACAAACTTGTAAAAGATTCAAACAATAAGGACACCCCATTACTTGTTGAAATGGTACATAACGGCACAATCATTTCTAAATATGTAGAAAAAGAATATGAAGCATACAGAAATGCTTATGCATATGAATCAAGAATTGATGGAATCAAATGCCTGGTTGTAAATAGAAGCTGCAACAGCTTAGTATTCGGAGAAGTAATCAAAGATTATCCGATTGTTGCAATCTGGGCATTCAATGGAGAAAAATACAAATACTCCATTTATTCAGAAAAGCCGGATGTTGATTGCTCAAAAATCGCTGAGAGATACGGCGGTGGAGGTCATAAAGGTGCATCTGGTTTCGTATCAAACAAAATGATTTTAAACAAAGCGAATTAAGAAGGAGAAAGATTATGTGTAAATGTGAATGCAAAAAAGTTGAAAATGTAGAAGTAACTGATGAAATGATGGCAGCAATGCTTGGTTGTGTATTCGGAGAAATTATTTCCGACATCATTGACGATATTGTGGAAGAAGAGGAAGAGGTTAATATTTCACAGAATATCGACCTGGAAAAAGCGATTGAGCGTGTCGTATTCAATGATCCAGCAACTATCGTGTTCTGGAAAGATGGTACTAAGACAGTGACTAAATGCCATGCTGGTGATACGTTCAATAAAGAAACTGGGCTTGCAATGTGCATTATCCGTAAGCTGTGCAACAACAAGCATTTTAACAATGTGTTTGAAAAATACTGTAACTAATAACGGATAAACAAACTATAATAAATGCGTTGACAAATTTGGAAAACGTGATACAATAAACAAGAACTAAGAAAGTGAGAGAATTATGTTGAGGATAATTATTGCCGGATCAAGATTTTTTGAGGATTACAATTTATTTGAATCCACAATGTTTAAAGTGTTGTTTCATCTCAATAAAGAATATCCTCAATATAATATTCTCGTTATCAATAAAGAAGAGAGATTATTCAAAATAAACCCATGTAGTCTGGAAATTATTAGTGGAATGGCAAAAGGAGCAGATACATTGGCAGTGAGATTCGCCAATAAATATAATCTTACACTTAAAGAATTTCCGGCTGACTGGAATAATTTGAATGTATCACCATGTAGAGTTATTACAAATTCGTATGGAAGCTATAATGCATTAGCAGGGCACAAAAGGAACAGAGACATGGCGGTATATGCTTCTTCAGACGATGCTTTTGGAGTTCTTGTTTTATTTTGGGATGGAAAAAGTAAAGGTAGTAAAAATATGAAAAGTCAAGCCGTAGCTTTTGGTCTTGAAATTTATGAAAACATCATAAACAGACAATAATAAAGGAGAATGATAAACATGTGTTCAATATGTTTACAGAACCCTTGCCACCCAAGATGTCCTAATGCTGTTAGGAGAGTTCGTGGAACTTGTGATGAATGCGGAGAAGAATTATACGAAGATGAGTATTATGTTACAGATGATATGAATGGAACATATTGCTCAGAAGAATGTGCGAAAAAAGCAAACGGCATACATGAGACAGAATGGGAAGAAGAATACAATGATTGGAGAGAAGAATGATTAACGAATTTAAAATTAGTCTTTGTACTATAGATAGAGTTAAGGATTTCTGCCGGATTACATCTGCTATTGAACCAGATATGGATATCATTGTTGGCAGATATATCATTGATGCAAAATCAATTATGGGAATCTTCAGTGTTGATCTTTCAAGAGATTTAGTGCTGAGAATTTCATCAGATGATGTTGAAGAGTGCAAAGAAATCAGAGAAAAACTGAAAGCATTCATCGTGGAGGATTAGCATGAATAAAGCAGATCAGTATATGGAAAGAGATATCAAGAATATCCTTGAAAATGGATATATTGATGAAAACCCAAGACCTAAGTATGCAGACGGAGTACCGGCACATACATATTCAGTGAATCATGTTTGCCGAACCTACGATTTATCAAAAGGCGAATTTCCTATTTGCTCTTTGAGAAGAATTGCATGGAAAACTGGTATCAAAGAAATTTTCACTATTTATCAAAGACCGACAAACAATATTTCGGAAATGGAAAAGATGGGTGTTACATGGTGGAAAGACTGGGATATCGGAGATGGAACTATAGGACAGAGATACGGAGCAACCGTGAAAAGATATGACTTAATCAATAAGCTCATTGATAAGATTAAAAAAGATCCTTACGGCAGAAGAAAAGTTGTTTCCTTATGGCAGGAAAATGATTTGAAAGAAACAGCCGGTCTTGCACCATGCGCCTACAACACAATATGGAATGTGCGTGGCAAGTATCTTGATATGGTATTGATTCAAAGAAGCGGAGATATGCTTACTGCTTCTGGTGCTGGTGGGGTTAATGAAGTTCAGTATGCAGCATTACTTATGATGATTGCACGCCACACTGGTTATGAACCAGGTGTATTTACACATTTTGTGGCAAATGAACAGATTTATGACAGACATATTAATCAAGCCAAAGAGATGCTCAAGCGTGTAGAGAATCTGAAAAATTCCGATATTCAAAATAAGCCAATACTTAAACTCAATCCGGAAAAAACTAATTTCTACGATATAGTAATCGAAGATTTCTCTATGGAAAATTATGATCCAATTGCTCCCCAGTTGAAGCTAGAACTCGGAATTTAGGTGATAATATGGCAAGAATAAATTATGTTAAATGTGATATATGTGGAAGAGTAATAGACGAAAATGCATTTGATAGTGCAATCAGATTCTTTGCTGGAATAACTCATAAAGGAAAAATAGATATTTGCAAATCATGTCTAAATAAAATAGATAAAGTTTATGAGGATATACGGACAGAAGAAGAACTTATTGGATATGCAGTAGATAGTGAAAATGCAGAAGAATTTAAAAAAGATACAAACTTATATACTGCCTATTTAACAGGTGTTCAAGACACAGCAAATTATTTAAGTCAACATCAAATAACAAAAGGTAAGATTTGAATGGTAGCAGCAATAGTAGCAGTGGATGAAAACTGGGGTATTGGTAGAAACGGAGATTTGCTTGTCAATATCACAGAAGATAAAAAATTTTTCAAAGAAAAAACAAGCGGTTCAATCGTAATTATGGGGAGGAAAACATGGGATTCTCTTCCGAAAAAGCCACTACCAAACAGAAAAAACTATGTAATCAGCAGAAATCAGAAACATGTTGATAGCGTAGATTTCATATCAATGGATTCAGCAGTAGAGTTTATCCAAAATGAAGATAGTGATATTTTCATCATTGGTGGCGGTCAAATCTATGAGAAATTGCTTCCATATTGTGAAAAAGTGTTCGTGACGAAGATTTACAAATCTTTTGAATCGGACACATTCTTTCCTAATATAGAGAAGGGCAATACATGGAAATGTGTGGAAAGTGGCGATATTCAGTATTATCACTTTATTCCATACGAATTTCTTACATACGAAAACCGTAAAAAGCAGGAGGGCTTTTGATGCTTATACTTGTTGGAGGAAGTGCAAGCGGTAAGTCAACCATTGAAAAGATTTTATGCGAAAAATATGGGTACAACAAAATAGTATCTTATACCACTAGAAGCCCAAGAGAAGGAGAAATTGATGGTGTAGATTACCATTATATTTCAAAAGAAGAATTCTTGAAGAAAGCTCAAAGTGGATTTTTCGCAGAAATTGGTGTCTATAATGGTTGGTATTATGGAAGTGCAGTAGAAGACTGTACAAACGACAAAGTAGCTGTTCTTACACCACACGGAATGAGACAGCTCAAAATGAAATCTGATATAGATGTTACAAGCATTTATATAAAAGTTCCCAGAAGAGATCGTCTGATAAAGATTCTTCAAAGAAAAGATGACATTGAAGAAGCCAAAAGAAGAGATGCTTCAGATGTCGGTCAGTTTGACGGAATCGAAGATGAGGTAACATATGTTATTGAAAACCCTGAGTATAAAATTGCACCACAGGATATGGCAAAATTTGTACATCAGAAATATACTTCAACGCAAAAAACAAGCATAAATAAATGCAAGACAATATTATGTGATGTGGACGAAGTAGTAAATAACTTAGTTGAAAAAATTCTTGTCGAATATAACAAACAATACAATGACAGTCTCACTCTGAATGACATAACAGACTGGGAAGTTAAAAAATTCATCAAGCCAGAATGTGAAAATATATTTACGGAATTTGGTACTGATGAATTCTTATCTTCTTTAGAGCTACAGCCAAAAGCAAAAGAAGTAATCGAAAAATTGATGGCAAAATACAATTTCTATTTTGTCACATCAACTTATCCTGACCACGTAAGAGTCAAAGATGAATGGCTCAAACGTAACATTCCACAATATGACAGTGGGATGCTTGTTGTGTGCCAGGACAAACACCTGGTACATGGAGATATCCTTATTGATGACTGTATAGGGAATTTTACACTGGATCATACGAAAGATTCACCAGTTAAATACAACTTCATATTTGATAAGCCCTGGAACAGATCAGTACAGGAAGACAACATAAAGAACTTTAGAGTTCATGGTTGGGACGAAATACAAAATATATTAGACAACTTAGGAGGGACTATACATGGTCTTTAAGAGAGATGGAAGAAAACAGCAATTTGATGGAAGTAAAATTGAAAATGCTGTTATCAAGGCTTTTATAGAAAAAGATGGAAAAATAACATCTCATGCAAAAGAAAAGGCGAAAGAAATTGCTGACAGTATTGCAACTGTTGAAAAAGACTTATCTGTTGAAGAGATACAGGATATGGTCGAAGAAAAACTTATGGAAGCCGATAGAAAAGATGTTGCAAGAGCGTACATAATCTACAGAAATGAAAGAGCTAAAGCCCGTGAATATAAAAGTGGGCTTGTGCAAGGAATCATGAATAGAGCTTATTCTAAGGTAGATAATCGTTCAAATGCGAATGTAGATGAGCAATCATTTTCTGGAAGGGAAAAAGAGGCATCAGCGGATATTGGTAAAATAATTGCTCTTGAATATGGTGGTTTGTCTGAAGAAGTAGCAAATGCACATAAAATTATGTTAGTGTATCAGCATGACTTAGAAAAATCAATCTATGGAATACATAATTGTTTAAATCTAAATTTTCAAGAAATTTTTAAATATGGATTTAGAACTAGAAACGGAGATGTTCGCCCACCTGCCAGTCTAAGTTCAGCGTGTCAGCTTTATGCGGTTGCATATCAGTGTCAATCACAAGTACAATTTGGTGGAGTTGGAAGTATTCATACCGATATTGATTTAGCACCATTTGTAAAAATGAGTTTTGTTAAACATTTTCAGGATGGTCTTAAATATCTCGAAAATAAATCAGATTGTGAGATTAAGCAATTTAAGAAATGGTTTAATGAAAACAAACTGTCAATTGATAATGAAGAATTAAAAACGAAGCATTCAACAGTATATCGTTATGCTATGGATATGCTTGAAAAAGAAGGTCAACAGTCTATGCAAGCACTTTACCATAACTTAAATACACTGGAATCTCGTCAAGGATCACAAGTTCCATTTACTTCTATCAATCTTGGACGTGATACCACTGTAGAAGGTAGAATGATTACTAAATGGGTTATGGAGGCAAGCATTGATGGAATAGGAAAAAATCATCTTACAAGTATTTTTCCGATTAGTATCTTTCAATATAAAAAGGGGACAAATGCAGATAAAGATGATCCGAACTATGATATGAAATTACTTGCTCTCGAATCTATGAGCAAACGAATCTATCCTAACTGGGCAAACTGTGATTGGTCACAGGCGCACGAAGATCCAGATAATCCAGATACATGGTTCAGCACAATGGGATGCAGGACATTAGTTGGATATGATAGAAACGGTCTTGGGTATATCAGACAAGGGCGTGGAAATAATGTTCCAAATACTATAATACTCCCTAAACTTGGTATAGAATTTGGAATTTGTTTGGGAGAAAGAGATGAGCCAGATATTGAAGGATTTTGGCGTGCATTTGAAGAAACATTGAAGTTATGTGAAAAAGGATTGCTTGAAAGATTTGAAATTATGATTAAACAATCTCCAAAAGCAGCACCGTATATGTATCAAAATAATACGATACAAGATGCAAGAGAGTGTAAAGAAAATGTATATAATGCATTGAAACATAATACTCTCGCAATCGGTTATATCGGAATTGCTGAAATGTGTCAGGCACTATTCGGAAAGAATCACGTACATGATAAAAAAGTACATGAATTTGCATTATCGGTTGTAAAAAGGATAAATGAATTTGCAACAGAGGCATCGGAAAGAAACGATCTCAATTTTTCTTGCTATGCAACTCCGGCAGAAGGACTTTGTAGAACGGCTTTAAGTGCTTTACGAAAACAGTACGGAATAATTGAAAATGTAACATCTCATGATTATTTAACAAATTCTCATCATGTTCCAGTATGGGAAAAAGTTTCAATTTATGAAAAATTGGAATGTGAAGCACCATTCTGCAAATACCCGACAGGTGGAAATATTACATATATTGAGTTGGATAGCACATTTGTAAAAAATACAAAAGCAGTAGAAGATATCATTGATTATGCTTTTAAAGTGTTAGATATTCCATATCTTGCATTCAACTTCCCGATTGATAGTTGCCTTGATTGTGGATATCAAGGTGAATTCAATGATTGTTGTCCTATGTGTGGCAGCGAAAATATTCAGCAACTTAGAAGAGTGACTGGATACTTAAGTACAGATTGGCACAATTTTAATGATGGGAAAATGGCAGAAGTTAAAGAAAGAGTAAAGCATAACCAATATAATGATCTTGGTGATTCTAATGAATAAATACTCTGATGACTTAATTAGCCAAATCGTAAATGAGTATATTGATGGTCAGTCCTTAAATGGACTGGCTGTCAAACATAATATTCCGTATTCGACAATAAAACGCTGGTTAATAAAAAGAAATGTGCAAAATAACGGGACGGGGAGATTTAACCAACACTATGAAATAAAAGGTGAATATGCGGAAATATTTGTTAGGCATGGGAATGGATATGTTAAAGCAATTATAGACATAGATGACATTGAAAAATGTAAACAGCTTGGAATATGGTCTTTATCGAAAAACGGATATATTGCTAATTTTAAAACAGGAATATATTTACATAGGTATGTTATGAATTGTCCAGATGATATGGAAGTAGATCATATATATCATAACTTGCTAGATAACAGAAAATCACAACTACGTTTAGCTACAAGTTCGCAGCAAAAAATGAACAGTAGAATCCGAAAAGACAATAAGAGTGGTTGTCGTGGTGTTTATTATGATAGAATCCGAAATACTTGGAATGTGCATTTAAAAAACGGAAATCAAAGAATTTGTAGAAGATTTGGCAATATGTCAAGTGCAATAGAATTTTGTGAAAAGAAAAAATCTGAAATTCAAGGAGAATTTCAATATAAGGAAAAGAAGGAATTATAATGATTAAATTAGCAGGATATGATTATGAGTCATTTGCAGATGCAGAAGGAGTATCTTGTGTGTTATTTATAAGTGGATGTAGGCACAACTGCATTGGCTGTCATTCTCAACAAACACATGATTTTAATTACGGGTTGGAACTAACAGATAAAGTGATTGAAAAAATAAACAAAGAAATAGATAAACGTCCATTTCTTAATGCATTGGTATTATCTGGTGGAGATCCGATGTACTCAGCAAAAGAACTTTTAACAATTATACCTAAAATACATGTGCCTAAAAATAATATATGGATTTATTCTGGCTTTACATTTGAAGAAATAAAAAAGAATAAATACATGAGCGCATTATTAGATAAATGTTCGCATCTAGTTGACGGAATGTTTCAATTAGAAAAAAGAGATGTTAGTTTAAAGTTTAGAGGAAGTTCTAACCAAAATATATGGAAAAAAGAAAATGGTAAATGGATAATTGAAGAATAGGAGAAAAAATATGGCAAAAGTAGTAGCAAAATTTGAAAAGGTAAGTTATGAGCAGTTCAAGAAAGACTGGGAAGATACATTTAACGCAAGTGATGAGGAAATTATCAGAAAAATTTATGATGGAATCAAATTACCGAAACGTGCAACGGTTGGTTCTGCTGGATATGATTTCTTCGCACCAATCGGATTGAAAATCAAACCTGGTAAAACAGTAAAAGTACCTACTGGAATCAGATGTAGAATTGACAATGACTGGGTACTGAAATGTTATCCTAGAAGTGGTCTGGGATTCAAATTCAGATTACAGCTCAATAATACAGTCGGAATCATTGACAGTGATTACTATAATTCTGACAATGAGGGACACATTTTTGCAAAAATTACAAACGACACTAACGAAGAAAAAGTTATAGGTCTTAAATCTGGCGAAGGATTTATGCAGGGAATTTTTGTTGAATATGGCATCACAGAAGATGATGATGCAACTGGAATTAGAAATGGTGGTTTTGGAAGTACAACAGAATAATATTAAAAAATAAAGTTGAAATATAATCACAAAGCAGATATAATATAATTGCCTTGTAATACTATGTACAGAAGTAACTAGCATTTTTCTATAATTTGTAAAAACAATTATTCTGTAGCAAACCAACCAACAAAACGAAGCGTATTACTGGCAAAACCGGTGATACGCTTTTTTAATGGAGGCAAAATGAAAAAATTTAAAGCTAAAATCTACCTAAAAAACAAAAAAGAATTAAATGAATACCTAAAAAATCTCGTAAAAATAAAGAAAAACCCTACTTTAGAAGATGTGAAATTTTCATTCAAGTGGGGAACAATCCCTTGTGACCAATAACTACCATTTGGAAATATCAGGGAAAAAGAAGATGTGGAGGAAATATAATTATAAATAACGAAATACCTAAAACAATTCCGGTCGCAGACTATGCCGGATATATTATGAAAAATTTTAAACCGGATGTCATAAAATTCAAAAAGCCTGAATCGGAATGGACAGAAGAAGAACATACAGAATATACAAAGTGGGTTCTTAAACTGTCTATGGCACATAGATTCAAGCAACAAATACAGGAGAATAAACCCTTAACAAATAGGGACAAAAGGATTATAGAGCGTTTTAGAAGTGGCGCAGATTTCTTTGACGAAAAAATATGTGGCAAAGAAACATCAAGACTATTCGAACAACCATATACTTTTGATCTATTTAATGAGTGGCAGGAAAAGCACTTTAAAGAACACCCGGAAGACAAAGATAAAACAATCGAAGAGTTATTTGACATACGGCTTTCTGAACAGAAGCTATATCATTACAAAGAAGTAAACGGCAAATATTATGGTGCAGAAATCCCAAAAGAAATACATTACACAGAATATTTCCGATATCTATATTTCAATGTAAAGTATGAATTTAGTGAGAAAACATATTACAGATCTATCCCATATACAGACAAGGATAAGCAAGAAAGTATATGGGATAGGGAACGCTGCTTCGTTGCACAAGAGATCAGTGAATGGAGAGTGGACGAACTAGAAGATTGGCAGCGAGATCTTAT
>Ga0129310_1003508_pt1 | contig 10071 bp, 5 predicted proteins | sample Go1ome_2_FD_94433 | JGI IMG/M metagenome (GOLD analysis project Ga0129310, IMG submission 94433) | Western lowland gorrila individual fecal microbial communities from Wisconsin, USA - Go1022A metagenome | ecosystem: Host-associated > Mammals > Digestive system > Large intestine > Fecal | place...
GGCGAGCGTCTGGGCTATGTGGCGGTCAACCCGGCCTGCGAGGGGGCGGACATCCTGGTGGACATTCTGGCTCAGATCTCCCGCTTTACGGGCCACAACTGCCCGCCCAGCATCATCCAGAAAGCCGTCAGCCGCTGCCTGGATGCCACCAGCGACCTCTCCGTCTACGAGACCAACATGAACCTGCTGTACGACAAGCTCACCGAGCTGGGCTTTGAGGTGGAGCGCCCCGGCGGTACGTTCTACATCTTCCCCAAGGCGCTGGAAGAGGACGCCAACGCGTTCTGCAGGAAAGCCCGGGAGTTTGACCTGCTGCTGGTGCCCAGCGATACGTTCGGCGTTAAGGGCTATGTGCGTTTTGCCTACTGCATCGACACCGAGAAAGTCAAGCGGAGCCTGCCCGCCCTCGAAAAGCTGGCGGCAGCATACCGCAAGTAACTGCAAACGCTTTTATCCAAAATAAAACCTCTCAGGCCGCGCTTTGGCGCGTCCAGCTCCTCGATCAGGGGAGCCCAATAGAGGAAACAGGAGGGCAAAATGCAGCACCCACTTTCCGAATATCCCCGCCCGGCGCTGCGGCGGGACAGCTTTGAGTCCCTGAACGGCCCGTGGCAATACGCGTTTACCAGGGCGGCACAGTTCCCCACGGCGTGGGATGGGACCATCCGGGTGCCCTACTCGCCCGAGGCTCCGGCTTCCGGAGTGGGGCGGACGCTGCAGCCCGGGGAGTGGCTCCACTACCACCGCGGCTTTACGCCCCCGGCGGGGCAGGGCGGACGGGTGCTGCTCCACTTCGGGGCGGTGGACTACGCCTGCGCCGTGGAGGTCAACGGCCATCTGGCCGGCGGCCACAGGGGCGGCTACTGGCCTTTTACGCTGGACATCACCGATTATTTGCGGCCGGGCCGCAACACCCTCTGGGTGGCCGTGCAGGACCCCACCGGGAATGGCACCCAGGCCCGGGGCAAGCAGACCCTGACCCCCGGCGGGATGTTCTACCATGCCCAGAGCGGCATCTGGCAGACCGTCTGGCTGGAGCGGGTGCCGGACAATTACATTACGGAGCTGACCGTCACCCCGGACTACGATGCCCGGACCGTGACGGTAAAAGCCCACACGGCCCAGCCCGGCGGGGCCAGAAACCTCTGGGCTGTGGTGCGGGCCGGGGGCGTGACCATTGCAGAGGACTGGGGCAGCGACGAGGCCGACCAGGACGGCGAGGTGACGCTGAACATCCCGGAGAAACATTTCTTTCCGTGGAGTCCGGACAGCCCGTTCCTCTACGACCTGACCGTGGGCACCACCCAGGGGGACGAAGACGGTTTTGATACCGTGCACAGTTATTTTGCCCTCCGCAAATGGAGCTGTGAGCCGGACGCGAAAGGCATCCTGCGCTTCTGTCTCAACGGCAGACCCATCCTCCTCAACGGCCTGCTGGACCAGGGCTACTGGCCGGAGGGGCTGTATACCCCGCCCTCGGACGCGGCGGTGGTGCACGAGCTGGAGCAGGTCAAGGAGCTGGGTTTCAACCTGCTGCGCAAGCACGCCAAGATCGAGCCGCAGCGGTGGTACTACCACTGCGATAAGCTGGGCCTCATCGTCTGGCAGGATATGGTGAACGGCGGCGGGAAGATGAACCAGTGGTACGTCACCTACCTGACCAACGCCCTGCTGCCCCTGCTCCGCCATACACCCGACGCAAAGCCCCTGTGGGGGCTGATGGGGCGCGAGACGGAAGCCAGCCGGGAAAGTTATCAGGCCGAATTAAAAGCCACTGTAGAGGCTCTGCGGTGCCACCCCTGCATCGGGTGTTGGGTGCCGTTCAACGAGGGGTGGGGGCAGTTTGATGCCCGCGCCGCCACGGCGGCCCTCCGGGCGCTGGATGACACCCGCCTGATCGACGAAGCCAGCGGCTGGTACGACCAGGGCGGGGGAGATGTGGACTCCCGCCACAATTACTTCTACCCGCTCCGCATCCGGCCCGGCAGGCGGACGGTGGCCCTGAGCGAGTACGGCGGCATTGCCTGGCCCATGCCCGGCCACGAGCCGCCCGGCAAGACCTACGGCTACGGCACCGCCAAAGACAAAGCCGACCTGACCAAACGCTATAAAATGCTGCAATGGAAGACCATTCTGCCCCAGCTGGGGCGGGGCCTCTCGGCGCTGGTGTACACCCAGCTGACCGACGTGGAGGACGAGGTGAACGGCCTGTTTACCTACGACCGCGCGGCCCTCAAGCCGGAGGCCGCTGCCGTCCGCTCCTGCAATGCGGCGCTGGCGGCGGAGTTTGCAAAGGCGACTGCAAAATAAGAGCGCAAAAACAGCGCCCTGCTCTGGAGAAGCTTCTCCGGGCAGGGCGCTGTTGTGCTTTTACGGAACTTATTTGTTGACGATCTTGGTCATGGGCAGTTTGTTCATGGCCGAGGTGTCGAGGTGGTTCTCCAGGGAGGCACCGTAATCACTCAGTGCGGTCTTCAGCTCACTGGTCTTCATGTCGGTGATGACCTGATCCCGCAGGTCGTCCAGCGAGGCCACGGCCAGCGGGTCCAGACGCAGAGCAAGCATCATGGCGTAGCTGGAATACTGCACGGCGGCCGCCTGCCCGTAGGCAAGGTTCCGGATGGTATCGGCGGAACCGCTCTGGGTGAACGTGGAGTCCAGCGTGGAAGCGCCCAGCAGCTCGGTCTGAACATTGGTGTCGGAGGGGGCGCTGCCCAGCACGGCGTAGATGTCCGGCAGGGCGGCCTGAGCGGCGGCGTTCAGGGCACTGACCTGCTCCGAAGCACTCTCATTGGAGGCCAGATTGACGGCCGTGGCGGCCTGCTGGGCCAGCGTGAGCATCTGGGCCTTTTGGTCGTCATCCGCAAAGGCATAGGTGCTGGTGTTGTAGAGCGGGACAACGTAATAAGCCAGTTCCACCATGTTGTTTTCCAGATGCTCCGTCAGGTCGGCGTCCGAGACGGGGGTCTCGCCGCCGTTGCCATAAACGAGGGTCAGCAGGTCGTTGCTCTTGAGCAGGATGCGCTCAAAGTGCTGCACGGTCGCCAGCCCGATGCCGTTGGCCTTGTAGGTATCGCCGTACTGGTCCATCAGCTGCTGGGCGTAGCTGTCGGCCTGCTGCTCCTCTTCGGCGGTCAGCTGGCCGCCCAGCTCGTCAAAGCGCAGCTCAGTGGCGGCGTAGGTCTGCAGGTTCTCCAGCGTTTTCCGGGCGACATAATCGCTGACGGTGGCCGTCTCGCCGCTGTCGCTGTCCACGGTGATGGTCTGCTTCAAAAAAGCTTTCACATTGGCGGCGTCCTGGTCGGAGGAGGCGAGGTCGGCGGCTTTCTGATAGGCGTCGTACTGGGCCAGCAGATACAGGCCGGAGGAGATCTCGTAATCGCCGAGGGAACCCACGGTGTCCGGGGTGGAGATGACACAGCCTGCCAGGCTGACCACCAGGGCCAGCGCGCAGACCAGTGCAAGAAGTTTCTGTTTCATAGTTGGTTGCTCCTGAAATTTATTTTTGGTTTTTCACAGGCTTGGGCTCGTTTAAAATCTCGCCCATGGCCTTGAGGATACTTTGCAGCAGCTCCAGCGGCTTTTCGTCGGGCTGGAGGGTGACAGAGAGGTAAGGCTTGGCCCCGGCCCCTGCCGTGACACGGCCATTGAACGCGATGAGCAGGCCCCGGATCATGCCAAGGTCCAGCTCCTCCACCTGCAGCAGCAGGGTGTCTTTCTTCTGGGTGACCTCGTACACGCCCACGGCGGCGGCCTGCACCCGGACGAGGGAGACATTGACCAGATCGCTGACCGAGGGAGGCGGGTCGCCGTAGCGGTCGATGAGCTCGTCCAGCACATCGGCGGCGTCCTCGGGGGTCTGGATGGCGGCAATGCGTTTGTAGGCTTCGATGCGGCCCGGCCCATCCGCGATATACTTTTCGGGGATGAACGCGTCCACCCGCAGGTCCACCAGGCACTCGCTCTTGTCCCGCTGGAGCGGTTCGCCCTTGGCCCGGGCGATGGCCTGATTCAGCATCTTGACATAGAGGTCATAGCCCACGGCCTCCATGTGGCCGTGCTGGCTGTGGCCCAGCAGGCTGCCCGCACCGCGAATTTGCAGATCGCGCATGGCGATGCGGAAACCGGAGCCGAACGCCGTGAACTCCCGGATGGCGGAGAGCCGCTTCTGAGCAATGTCCGAGAGGGTCTTGTCCCGGCGGAACGTGAAGTAGGCGTAGGCCTTGCGGCCGGAACGGCCCACGCGGCCTCTTATCTGGTACAGCTGGGCCAGGCCCATCCGGTCGGCGTCCTCAATGATGAGGGTGTTGCAGTTGCGCACGTCGATGCCTGTTTCAATGAGGGTGGTGCAGACGAGGATGTCGATCTCGCCATTGAGCAGGTGCTGCCAGACGGGGTTGAGCTCGTCCTCGGTCATCTTACCGTGGGCGATGCCCACCCGGGCGCCGGGCACCATCTGGCTGACATGGGCGGCGGTGGACTCGATGTTGTCCACCCGGTTGTGCAGATAGTAGACCTGCCCGCCCCGGGCCAGCTCTTTCTTCATGGCCTCGGCCAGGATGACATCATTGTACTCGAGGACGAACGTCTCCACGGGCTGGCGCTCAAAGGGCGGCTGCTCAATGGTGGAGAGGTCGCGGATGCCGCTCATGGCCATGTTCAGGGTGCGGGGGATCGGTGTGGCCGAGAGGGTGAGCATATCCACCCCGATGAAGTTTTCTTTCAGCTTCTCCTTGTGTTTGACGCCGAACCGCTGCTCCTCATCAATGATGACAAGGCCCAGGTCGTGGAAGCGGACGTCCTTGGAGAGGAGCCGGTGGGTGCCCACCACGATGTCCACACTGCCAGCCTGCAGGCCCCGCAGGGTCTCTTTCTGCTGCTTGGCGGTGCGGAAGCGGGACATCATCTCCACTTTGACCGGGAACGCCTCCATCCGGGAGAGGATCGTGTTGTAGTGCTGCCAGGCCAGCAGGGTGGTGGGGGCCAGAATGGCGCACTGCTTGCCGCCCATGACGCACTTGAACGCGGCCCGCAGGGCCACTTCCGTTTTGCCCACGCCCACGTCGCCGCAGAGCAGGCGGTCCATGGGGTAGGTTTTTTCCATATCCTTTTTGATCTCCGCCGTGGCGTTGAGCTGGTCGTCGGTCTCGTCGTACTCAAAGCGGGTCTCAAAATCGCTCTGCCAGTCGCCGTCCGGCGGGAACGCGTAGCCCTGTGCCTGTCGGCGGCGGGCGTAGAGCTCAATGAGCTCCTGGGCCATCTCCTCGGTGGCCTTTTTGACCTTGGCGCGGGTGCGCTGCCACTCGGCACCGCCCAGCTTGGCCAGCTTGACCTTTTCTTCCTCGCCGGGGGCGGTGTAGCGGGAAAGCAGGTCCAGCTGGGTGACGGGCACATACAGCACGTCGGAGCCGGAATACTGCACTTTGAGGTAATCTTTGGTGGCACCCTGCACTTCCAGCCGCTGGATGCCTGCGTACATGCCGATGCCATGGCTCTGGTGCACCACATAATCGCCGGGCTTGATGTCCGAAAGGCTGGACAGGGCGTTTTTGTTCTTTTTGCGTTTCTTGGCGGCCTCGCTGGCTTCATCCAGACCATGGCGGCGGGAAGAGAGGACCGCCACATGGGCAAAGGGAAACGTGCACCCGGCCGTCAGGTGGCCGGGCAGGATCTGCACCAGCCCTTTGGCGGGGCGGACGTCCCGGCTCATGCTGACCGCGTAGCCTTGATCGGCCAGGTCCCGGGTGAGAGCGGCAGCGCCCTTGGGGGTGCCTGCGAACAGCGCGATGGCATAGCCCTGCTCCACCAGCGGGTCCAGATCTTCCCGCAGGGAGGCCAGGTCGCCGCCCCAGTTGGGGGCCGCGAAAGCCTCCGCGTTGATGAGGTCTTTCAGCTTGAACTCGTTCATGCCGCGCAGGAAGTTCTCGCACAGCAGGGTGCTCTGTTTCTGGGCGGCAATGGCCAGGTCGTCCATGGTCTGGTAGAGCACATCCAGCCCGGGGCAGATGACGCCCTCTTCCAGCAGGCCGGTGAGCTCTTCGCCCCGGCGGAACTCGGTGGCTTTCTGAGCATCCCGGATGCCGCCTACCTCATCCAGCACAAAGATAGGGCCGGTGAGGTGGTCCAGCAGGGTGGCGGGGACAGCGTACCGCAGGCCGTAGTATTTGTCCATGGCCTCGGGCATCAGGCCGGAATCCAGCTGGGCCAGATCAGCCTCCATGGCCTTTTCCAGCGCTGCCCGGTGTTTGCCGCGGGCCTTTTTCCAGGCGTCGCGGAGGGCCTCCGCCGTCTGTACCGTGTTGCCGAACAGCACCTCGCGGGCGGGGGAGAGATAGATCTTTTCCAGCGAGCCGTCCCGGCGCTGGGTGAGCAGGTCGAACGATGCCAGCGAGTCGATCTCGTCATCCCAGTACTCCACACGGGCGGGTTGGCGCATGTCCGGCGCGTAGATGTCCACAATGTCGCCCCGGACGCTGAACTGGCCCGGGCCATCCACCTGGCTGCGGCGGACATACCCGGCGGCAAACAGCCGCTCCACCAGCGCCTCCCGGTTGTAGACCATGCCGGGCTTGAGGGTGAGGGTATTCTTTAAAAATTCGTCCCGGGGGACGGTGTACTGCAGCAGGGCCTCGGCGGGGACACAGACGGCATTCAGCCGCCCGCCCGCCAGCTGGCCCAATACAGAAAGACGGCGGTACTCGTACTCGCGGCCCGCGCCCTCCACGGGGCGGAGCATAAAATCCCGGGGCGGGAAGACCGCTGCCGTCAGGCCCAGGGCCTTGAGGTCTTCCGCAAAGTGGGTGGCCTCGGCCTCGCCCGGGGTCACGATGCAGAGCACCCGGCCCAGGTCTTTTTGCAGGGCGGCGTACAGCAGGGCGCGGCCCGCCGGGGGCAGGCCAAACAGGGCTGCCGGGCCCGGTGCAGCCAGGCTGGCAGCGATCTTCTGATATTCTGCTGTGCTTTTCAGCAGCGCTTCGTACATGGTGACCCTCCTCTCTGATGAAGAACCTCTCCGTCATCATCGCTTCGCTTGATGACACCTCTCCTGTCAGGAGAGGCATTGGCAGTCCGGTACGTTTTCCATCGAACTTCAATCAATCTCAGCAAAACGACACCTCTTTGCCAAGGGCTCCCCTGTTAGGAAAGACTCCCCCGGCCGGGGGAGGTGGCACGCAAGTGCCGAAAGGGGAACGGCTGTCGAGCGGATGCGAGACTGAGAGGTTTATCCATTATATTTACTCTGAGCCAGTCCCAGCTTGCCGTCCATGATGAGTTTGGCGGCGGCTTCAATGTCCGGGTAGCGGTCGGTCATAGCCTTGGCATCCTCAGGCGGGAACTTGCCCAGTACCCAGGCGGCAAGGTCGTAATCCGGGTGGGGTTTGGCCCCCACGCCAAGACGGATGCGGGGGAAGTTCTCCCCGCCCAGCCGGGCAATGATGCTCTTGAGGCCGTTGTGCCCGCCTGCCGAGCCGGAGGGCCGGATGCGGAGCTTGCCGGGGGCCTGGGTGATGTCGTCGCACAGGACGATGACATGGTCAGCCGGGATCTTGAAGAAACCTGCCAGCGGGGCGATGGAGTCGCCCGAAAGGTTCATGTAGGTCAGAGGCTTGAGCAGGACGACCTTGTGGCCCTCCACTTCGCCCTGGCCCCACAGGCCCTGAAATTTGCTCTTGTTGACCGAGATGCCCCACTTGGCGGCGAGGGCGTCCAGCGCGGCAAAGCCCGCGTTGTGGCGGGTACCGTCGTATTTGGCTTCCGGATTGCCGAGGCCGGCAATGAGCCAGATGTCGTTTGCAGTTGTCATGGTGTTGCTTGCCTTTTCACTTTCTCTAATAATGTGTGGTACAGTTTTTCAGTATAGCATAGATGGGGTGAAAAAACAAACAAAACGCCCGCCGAAACCACGTCCCGACAGGCGTTTTGCAAAAGTTTACTGATTCTGCTCTTTTTCCAGCTTCTGTTTCTTGGCGATGTAGGCCTCCATCTTGGGCTCGGCCCAGCCGTCCAGATTGGTCTGGCGCTCCCGGGCGATGCCCAGCGCCTGCGCGGGCACGTCTTTGGTGATGGTGCTGCCGGCGGCCGTGTAGGCTCCGTCGCCGATCTTGACCGGAGCTACCAGATTGGTGTTGCAGCCGATGAAGCAGTAATCGCCGATGGTGGTGCGGAACTTATCCTTGCCGTCGTAGTTGCAGGTGACGGTGCCGCAGCCGAAGTTGCAGTACTTGCCCACATCGCTGTCGCCGATGTAGGTCAGGTGGCTGACCGTGTTGCCCCGGGCAAAGTTGGAATTCTTGGTCTCCACATAGGCACCCAGATGGACGCCGTAATCGGTGACGGTGTTGACCCGCACATGGGTGAACGGCCCGATGTTGTTGTGGGGGCCCAGATGACTGCCGTACACCTGGCTGGCGTTGACGGTGGTGCCCTCGTCTACGGTGCTGTCCTCAATGAGGCTGTTGGGGCCGATGACGCAGCCCGCGCCGATGACGGTCTTGCCCCGCAGGATGGTGCCGGACAGGATCTTTGCCCCGGGGGCGATGACGACGCTCTCGTCGATCTCCACGGTACGGCTCTCGATCATAACGCCGTTTGCAATGTGGCGCAGCAGCACTTCTTCACGCTTTGCCTCGGCAGCATCCAGCCGCGCGCGGGCGGCGGAAAAATCGGAATTCATAAAAATACCTCCTCCGGAATGCCCAACTGAGCGACAAACTCGGCCAGAAAGGGCAGTGAGACGGAATGCGACAAATTAAATGGATAGTAAGTTGTATCCAACAAGCGAGAAAAACAACGAAAAATGAGAAAATACTCTCGAAATTCTTCCCATTCTATATTAGCGTAAAAGTGAGTGAAATGCAAGAGATTGCACAAAATTTATCAATTAAATTTGGTGCTTTGACCGATGGAATGACCCGGGATTTCTGGTATAATAGTTTAGCATTCACAATAACAAATGTTCATCGTGACCAAAGACAGAGCAAACGATGAGACCGCCGGAGCGTTGCGCCGGAGGCCACCAATTGGGAGGTAAAGAACGCATGAGCAAAAAGTATCTGTACTACTTCAGCGAGGGCAACAAGGCCTTCGGCGGCGACAAGACCACCATGAAGAACATTCTGGGCGGCAAGGGCGCCGGTCTGGCAGAGATGACTGCCGCCGGTATGCCGGTGCCTCAGGGCTTCACCATTACCACGGAGGCCTGCACCCAGTATTATGCAGACGGCCGTCAGATCAACGATGAGATCACTGCGGATATCTTCGAGCACGTCAAGGGCCTGGAGGAGATCACCGGCAAGAAGTTTGGCGATAACGCAAACCCCCTGCTGGTCTCCGTCCGTTCCGGCGCGCGTCAGTCCATGCCCGGCATGATGGACACCATCCTGAACCTGGGCCTGAACGACGAGGCTGTTGAGGGCCTGGCCAAGAAGACCAACAACCCCCGCTTTGCATACGACTGCTATCGCCGCTTCGTGCAGATGTTCGCCGATGTCGTCATGATGGTCCCGAAGAGCCTGTTCGAGGTCGAGATCGATAAGATGAAAGAGGTCAAGGGTGTCAAGAACGACGTGGACCTGACCGCTGATGACCTGAAAGAGCTGGTCGGCATCTTCAAGAAGATCTATGAGGAGAACGAGGGCAAGCCGTTCCCCCAGGATCCCCGTGATCAGCTGATCGAGGCTGTCAAGGCTGTCTTCCGCAGCTGGGACAACCCCCGTGCAAACGTCTACCGCAAGATGAACGAGATCCCCTACGAGTGGGGCACCGCTGTCAATGTCCAGCAGATGGCATTCGGCAACTCCGGTGATCGTTCCGGTACCGGTGTTGCATTCACCCGTGACCCCGCCACCGGCGCTAAGAAGCTGATGGGCGAGTACCTGATCAATGCACAGGGCGAGGACGTCGTTGCTGGTGTCCGCACCCCGTCTCCCATCAGCCACCTGCACGAGCAGATGCCTGAGGTGTACGATCAGTTCGTTGAGATCGCAACCCGTCTGGAGAACTACTTCCGCGATATGCAGGATATGGAGTTCACCATTGAGGACGGCCACCTGTACATGCTGCAGACCCGTA
>Ga0129310_1003509_pt1 | contig 10071 bp, 6 predicted proteins | sample Go1ome_2_FD_94433 | JGI IMG/M metagenome (GOLD analysis project Ga0129310, IMG submission 94433) | Western lowland gorrila individual fecal microbial communities from Wisconsin, USA - Go1022A metagenome | ecosystem: Host-associated > Mammals > Digestive system > Large intestine > Fecal | place...
AGTTTCCGCAAGGAGGACGCTCATGCAGGAAAAGCTCGATGCGCTGGTGCGCACACAGGCCATGCAGCTGTTCCGTCAACAGGGGCTGCATTTCACCATGCAGCAGGTGGCAGAGCCGCTGCATATCAGCAAAAAGACCATCTACACCGTTTACCCCTCCAAGGAGGCGCTTTTGCTGGACATGGTAGACCACGCCTTTGCAGAGATCCACCACTGCAAGCAGGAGATCCTGGCGGGCAGCGGTACTTTGCAGCAAAAGCTGCGGGCAGTCATCATTGCCATGCCGGCAGAATACGCTGCGCTGGATCTGCGGCAGATGAAGGAGCTGGACGAAAAATACCCGGTGGTGGCAGCGCGGGTGCGCAGTCAGCTGGAAAACGGGTGGGAGCCCACCATGGCGCTGCTGGAGCAGGCTGTGGCCGAAGGGGTCATGCGTCCGGTGTCCCTGCCGGTGCTGCGGCAGATGATCACCGCATCCATCGAAAGCTTTCTGGCAGACCGCAGTCTGGCAGAAAGCGGGGTGCAGTATGTGGCTGTGCTGGAGGAAATGATCTCGATCTTACTGGAAGGAGTGCTGCCGCGATGAAACACAGTTTTTGTGATGGATGGGAGTTTACACAGCACTGGACGGAGGCCTTTGGCAAGGGGCTGCCGGTGCCAAAACAGCAAGTCGTCCGCTTGCCCCATACCTGCCGGGAGGTACCGCTGCACTATGCCTCCCCGGCCGATTACGAGATGGTCTGCGGTTACCGCAAACGGTTCCGGGTGCCGCCGGTGCAGGCTGCGCCCCGGCTGTTCGTCCGCTTTGACGGCGCCGCCCATCAGGCGGTGGTGCGGGTCAACGGGAAGCTAGCCGGGCAGCACCGGGGCGGCTATACCGGCTTTACGGTGGAGATCACCGACCTTGTGGACCGGGAGGGCGAAAATCTGCTGACCGTGCAGCTGGACACCCGGGAGGACCCGTCCATCCCGCCCTTTGGCTTTGTCATCGACTACCTGACCTACGGCGGGCTGTACCGGGAGGTCTGGCTGGAAGCTACCGCAGAAAGCCGCCTGACCGACCTGTTCGTCTACACGCCCACCCTGCATGACGCCGTGGTACAGTGGACGGCAGAGCTTGCGCCCGCTGCCGCGGCTGTCCGCATCCGGCTGGAGACCGCAGACGGCACCCTGCTGGCCGAGCAGACCGCACAGGCGGCAGAAACCGGAAAGATCCAGCTTTCTGTGCCGGATGCACAGCCGTGGGATACCGAGCACCCGGTGCTGCATCATACCGTGGCAGAGCTTTTGAACGCAGCCGGACAGGCCATCGACCGTAAGCAGGTGGTCTTTGGCTTCCGTACCGCAGAGTTCCGGGCAGACGGCTTCTACCTCAACGGAAAAAAGACCTTTCTGCGGGGTCTGAACCGACACCAGAGCTACCCTTACATCGGCTACGCCGCCCCGGAAAGCCTGCAGCGGGAGGATGCCCGCATTTTGCAGGAGGAGCTGCACTGCACCGCCGTGCGCACCAGTCACTACCCCCAAAGCCCCTATTTTCTGGACGAGTGCGACCGGCGGGGTCTGCTGGTGTTCACCGAGCTGCCGGGCTGGCAGCACATCGGAGATGCTGCATGGAAGGACGCTGCCTGTGAGATGCTGCGGGAGATGATCTTGCAGAACCGCAGCCACCCCAGCATCATCCTGTGGGGCGTGCGCATCAACGAGAGCGTGGACGACGATGCCTTCTACACCCGCACCAACAAGATCGCCCACCAGCTGGACCCCAGCCGCGCCACCTCCGGTGTGCGGTATCTGGAAAAGAGCCATCTGCTGGAAGATGTCTACGCCTATAACGATTTTTCCCACAACGGCGTAACGCCCGGCGCAAAGCCCAAAAAGGACGTGACTCCGGATATGGGCAAGGCGCTGCTCATCTCGGAGTGCAACGGTCACATGTACCCCACCAAAGCCTTTGACGATGGCCCGCACCGGCAGGAGCACGCCCTGCGGCACGTCCGGGTGCAGAACGCCGCCTATGCCAGCAAGGAGCACGCCGGGTGCTTTGGCTGGTGTATGTTCGACTACCAGACCCACAAGGACTTTGGCTCCGGGGACCGCATCTGCTACCATGGCGTGCTGGACAGCTTCCGCAACCCGAAGCTGGCGGCGGCGGTCTATGCCAGTCAGGGGGATGCTGACCCGGTGCTGGCGGTCAGCTCCTCTATGGATATCGGCGACAACCCCGCCGGGCAGCTGGGCACAGCCTACGTTTTCAGCAATGCCCAGCAGGTAAAGCTGTACAAAAACGATGTGTTCGTCACCGCCCTGCGCCGCAGCGAGTGGACAGCACTGCCCCACCCGCCCTTTGTGATGGACGATACCATCGGCGAGCTGCTGGAAACGCAGGAGCACTTTTCCCCCTCCAAGGCAGCCGCTGTGCGGGACTGCCTGCTGGCCGCCGGGAAATACGGCTTAGCGGGACTGCCGTTGGCCTACAAAGTCAAATTCGGCTGGTGTATGCTGCGCTACAAGATGGCTTTTGCAGACGGCGTGGCGCTTTACGGCAAATATGTGGGCAACTGGGGCGGCGAAGCCACCCGCTGGCGGTTCGATGCCGTGCAGGACGGCAACGTGGTGCGCAGCGTGACCCTTTGCCCCAGCGCAAAGCTGCACTTGGAGGTCAAGGCCAGCCGGACGACCCTGCGGGAGCAGGACACCTACGATATGGCCGCTGTGCGGGTGCGCATTCTGGACGAGAACGGCACCCCCGCCCCCTACGCACAGTTCCCGGTGCAGTTTACGGTGGAGGGCAGCGCCGCCCTTGTGGGCCCGCAGACCGCCGTGGCAGAAGGCGGCATGACCGGTACCTATCTGCGCACCGTGGGCACTGCCGGAGAAGCCGTGCTGACCGTTTCTGCCCCGCAGACCCAGCCCGTTGTGCTGCGGTTCACCGTTGAAAAGGAGGATGCTGTATGGAACTGACCCTGAAACAGAAAGCCGCGTTCGGCATTGGTGCCGTGGGCAAGGATATGGTATATGCCCTGTCGGCTTCTTACGTCATGTATTATTATCAGGATGTGCTGGGGCTCTCGGCCAGCTTTGTGGGCGTCGTGCTCATGGCAGCCAGGTTCTTCGATGCCTTCAACGACCCCTTTATGGGGGTTCTGGTGGCAAAGACCCGCACCCGCTGGGGGCGCTTCCGTCCGTGGATCTTTTCCGGCACGCTGCTCAATGCGCTGGTACTCTACGCCCTGTTTGCCGCCCCGGTGCTGGACGAAGCTGCGCTGATGGTCTACTTCAGCGTGGTGTATATCCTGTGGGGCGTCACCTACACCATGATGGATATTCCATACTGGTCCATGATCCCCGCCGTGACCCGCACGCCCAAAGACCGGGAGAATCTTTCCATGGTAGGGCGTACCTGTGCAGGCGTTGGCTCTGCCCTCATCGCTATGTTTACCATGCTGCTGGTGGGAGCCCTTGGCGGCGACAGCGAGCGCGCAGGCTTCCGCTGGGTGGCGCTGATCGTATCGGTGCTCTTTGTGGTGACGGAACTGATCTGCTGCGCCGCCATGCGGGAGACCACCCCCAGTGAGATGAAGACCGCCACCGTGAAGGAGATGTTTTCCGCCCTGTTCCGCAACGATCAGGCCATGGTAGTGGTAGGCAGCATCGTGCTGATCAACTCGGCGCTGTACCTTACCTCCAACTTCATCATCTATTTCTTCAAGTACGACCTTGGCGGTGCAGGCTGGAAAGCCACCTACACCCTGTTTTCCACCGTGGGCGGTGCGGCGCAAATCCTTGGCATGATGGTGCTTTACCCACTGCTGCGCAAAAAGTTCAGCAGCACACAGGTATTTCACCTGAGCCTTGTGCTGGCGCTGTGCGGCTACGGCACGCTGCTGGTGTTCTGCCTGACCGGACTGTCCCACAGCCTTGCCCTGCTGTGCATCCCGGGCGTGGTGGTGTTTGCCTGCAACGGGATGCTGAGCGTGCTGACCACCCTGTTCCTTTCCAACAGCGTGGATTACGGCCAGCTCAAGACCGGCCGCCGGGAGGAGAGCGTTATCTTTTCCATGCAGACCTTTGTGGTCAAGGCAGCCTCCGGCGTGGCGGTATTCCTGACCGGCATCGGGCTGGACCTCATCGGCCTTGTGGGCAATACGGAGGAGACCGGCCCCGTAGCGGTGCAGAGCGCCGGCACCCTGCTGGGTCTGCGCCTGATGATGACGGTTCTGCCCATGCTGGTGCTGGCTGGTGTGCTGGTGCTGTTCCGCCGCAAGTTCGTCCTCACCGACGCCCGTGCTGCCGAGATCAGCGCACAGCTCCACGGGGAGGAAGCACGCCATGACTGAAACGCTGCACTGGTACGCTGAGACCACCGGCGGCGTGCGGCAGGGCGATGCCCCGGTGCACCCGAGCTGCGGTGCGGTGCATCTTTCCGCTGACCTGCCCGCCGGGACGTTGAAAACCGTGCGTGCCGCGCTGCCGTGGAAGATGGAAGCAGACGAGCGCCTGTTCATGAACGGCTACCAGACATGGACCTACAGCCCGGAGTTGGACCGGAACGGCAAGCTGCGCGGCACCGATCACATTCCGGGATTTCTACTGAAGAAATATGCTTTTGACCGCTACGGCGATTATCATTTTGTGCCCTACGGGCATCATAACGGCCAGAGCCACGGCTTTTCCTACTGCTATTTCCGCAAGGGCGGGCAGTTCCGGCTGATGGCATCGCTGGACGAGACCCCGGGCTACACCATCCTCCGTTACGACAGCGGCAAAGCCCTGCTGACGCTGGAACGGGACTGCGCGGGCGTGGAGCATCCCGGCGGCAGCTTTGCCCTGTTCGATCTGTTTTTTGCCGAGGGCAGCGAGGCGGCGGTGTTCGACGGCTGGTTTCAGGCTATGGGCATCCGTCCACGAACCGAAAAGAAGCTGGCGGGCTATTCCAGTTGGTACAACCGCTATCAGGACATCACCGAGGACACCATCCGGGAGGACTTGACCGGATGCCGCAGCCTGCTTTGCCCGGGAGACCTGTTTCAGATCGACGATGGCTGGGAGCCGAAGGTGGGCGACTGGCTGGAAACGGATACACAGAAATTTCCCCATGGGCTGCGGAGCATGGTAGAGGAAATTCACGCTGCTGGCTTTCAGGCCGGGCTATGGCTTGCGCCCTTTGTGTGCGAAAAGGACTCTGCCCTTTTCCGGCAGCACCCGGACTGGCTGCTGAAGGTGGACGGTGCGCCGTGGTGCTGCGGCAGCAACTGGAGCAGCTTTTATGCGCTGGATATCGACAACCCGGCTGTGCTGGACTATCTGCGCCGGGTGTTCGACCGGGTGCTGAACGACTGGGGCTTCGACCTTGTCAAGCTGGATTTTCTGTACGGCGCTGCCCCCTTTGGCAACGCCCATGAGAGCCGGGCAGGCAGAATGTACCGCGCCATGGAGCTGCTGCGCAGCTGGTGCGGGCAAAAGCAGATCCTTGGCTGCGGCGTACCGGTGATGCCCGCCTTCGGGCTGGTGGATTACTGCCGTGTCAGCTGTGACGTGAGCCTGGACTGGGACGACGTGTGGTATATGCGCCTGTTCCACCGGGAGCGGGTTTCCACAAAGCAGGCCATCAACAACACCGTATTCCGGCGGCAGCTCAATGGCCGCGCCTACGGCAGCGACCCGGATGTTTTCTTCCTCCGGGAGGAAAACTGCAAGCTGACCGCCGAGCAAAAGCGCACCCTTGCCACGGTCAACGCCCTGCTGGGCAATGTGTTCCTTACCTCGGATATGCCGTCCCGCTACACACAGGCGCAGCGGGACGAGTACCGCCACCTGCGCACCCTCTTTGAGCACGCCGCGCAGGTGCAGGCAGAAACGGAAAATGGCCGCCTCAGCATCCGGTATCTGCTGGACGGAACACCCCAAAAGCTGTGTTTTACGCCCTTCTGACGGCTTGCGCAAAACACAACATAGCAGTCCAACCTTTTATGTTCCAAGACAAGATGTAAAAAGCTTTTGGCCTTTATATAGAGGGCCAAAAGCTTTTTTGTTCGCCGCTGAACTTCGGCTTTATCGCAAGTCAAGAAATCAGCGCAGCATTCAAACAGCATATTTGAAAATTGCGATAAAAGGCCCGTGCCGCTGATGGGCACGGGCCGAAAAGGTTACAGAGAAGCTTTAGGAAATAGAAGTGGCGTTATAAACAAAGCTGGCCTTTACAAGGGCATCGTTGCCATACTGGCTGATGGAGATGCCTGCGTGTGCCCAGTCGCTTGCGCTGCCGGCCCAGTAAACGGTGAGCGGCTGCTGGAAGCGGAATGCGCCGGTGCATATCTTGGAAAGGTTCCGGGGCAGATACACCTTTTGCAGCTGAGAGCAGTTCTGGAATACACTCTCAGGCAATGTGCGGATGCCCTCCGGGAGAACGATCTTTTTCAGGTGGATGCAGCTTTCAAAAGCGGATGCGCCCAGCACCTGCAGATTGTCCGGCAGCGTGATGCCTTCCAGTGCGATACAGCCACTGAACGCTCCCTCGCCGATGCTGGTCAGGGTGTCGGGCAGGGTGACGGAGGTCAGTGCACGGCAGTTGGCAAAGGCATTGGTGGAAAGAGACTTCACCTTTGCGGGAATGCGGATGCTCTGCAGTGCTTTGCAGTCCGCAAAGGCGCTCTTGTCAAGCGTGGTCAGCGCGTCAGGCAGGGTGATGCTCTTCAGGGCGTGGCAGCTGAAGAAGGCGGACTCGCCGATGCGGGTCAGGGTGTCCGGCAGCACCACGGTGGAAAGCTTTGTGCAGTGCGCAAACATTCCGTCGCCCAACCAGGTAAGGCCGCTGGCGATGGTAACGGTCTGCAGCTGGTCGCAGCCGGAAAAGACACCGGTGGACTCAGCGCCCTGATATTCAGGGTTGCCGTTCAGCACCACGGTGGTCAAGGAACGGCAGGCGGAGAAAGCGGCCTTGCCAACGCTCTTCAGGCTGTCTGGCAGAACAAGCTGCTTGAGTGCGCTGCCGGCAAAGGCGTAGTCACCGATATCGGTGATGGTGTCGGGCAGGGAAACGCCGGTGATATCGCTGTTGTAGAACGCATAGCTGTCGATGCGGGCAACCGTGACGCCATCCGGGGTCTTTTCCGGGATGGTCACCGTACCGCTGGGCTTGCCGCGGACGCCGGTCACGGCGGCCGTGCCGCCGGAGATCTCGTAGGTCAGCTCGACCTTGCCGGGTTCCGGGGCCTCACTGTCGGAGGAAGAGCCGGAGCTCTCGCTGGAGGAGCCGGAGGTGCTGCCGGAGCTGGAAGGAGCGGAGGAACCGGAGGGCTCAGAAGTACCGGAAGAGGCAGACGGGCCATCAGAGCAGCCAGTCAGCAGCAGGGAGGCGATCAACAGCACTGTCACGATGCAGAGCAGAAATTTATTGTTTTTCATGGTACATCACTCCTTTTCGCTGCAGCGGCCGCTTACAGGGTCCAGTCCGGAGCCGGAGCTTCGTCAGGATCGGCTGCGGAGAGAAGCACGGGCTCCCCGGCAGCCGGACTGCTTTCGCTGCTGCGCACCCAGGTGATGCTGCCGCCGAAATCGTAGCGGCCGTCCACAACGGTCTCCCAGCCGGAAGCGTAGACGGGATAGTAAGCCGTCAGGTTACGGAAGGTGAACACGCCGGTGCCGAACTCGGGAGCATCGCCGGCAAAGGTGATCCGGGACAGGCTCAAAGCGTCTGCAAAGGCATAGGAGCCGATGGTGCGGACAGAGGCCGGGATGGTAACATTGTCCAGCTTGTCGCAGCCGTAGAAGGTCATGGTGCCAATGGTCTGCAGGGTGTCGGGCAAGGTGACATCTGCCAGATTCTGGCAGCCGACAAAGGCGTAGCTACTCAGGGAGGTGACGCCGCTTTTGACCACCAGATGCTCGATGGAATCGCGGTAGCTGTACCAGGGCGCCTCGGCAGCCGATGTGTACTCCTTCATGGCGCCGGAGCCGTCCAGCGTCAGGGTGCCGGTGGCCTCGTCAAAGTTCCAGCCCTCGGCCGAAGCCAGAGCCCAGCGTGCAGAGACAGTGGCATCGCCGGTGAGGTCACAGGTGGTAAGAGCGGTGATCCGCTTGCCGGATTCAGTGTACCAGCCAAGGAACACCATGCCGTCCGCAGTGGGTTCCGGCAGGCGGCCGTAAGCCTCACCGCGGTAAACGGTCTTTTCCGGCGTGTCGGCCAGATCAAGAACGCCGTCTGTAGGGTCAAAGATCAGGGTGATGGGCTGGAACGCTGCAGCATAAACAGGCACCGTTACCTCAGCGGCTTCACTGGCCAGCTGGGTGGCAGTTTCGGCATAGCGCACCAGATAGGTGCCGGCGGCAAGGCCGGTCACGGTATTGCCGGTGCAGGCGGTGTAGGCGGTGCTGCCCTTTGCAGCCCACTCCATGGCGGCGGTGGTGCCGGTAATGGTGCCGTCTGCGGTATAGGAGGTGCTGGGTGCAGCGGCTTTCAGCCCAGCAGGTGCAGCCTGAGACGCCTTTGCAACTTTGACCTTGAAGGAGACCGTCTTGCCGCCGTAGGAGACGGTGGCAGTCTGGCTGCCGGTGCTGGTCAGTTTGGAAACATTGCAGGTGAAACCGCTGGAAATGGTCTTTACCGTGTCATTGTTATAGGTGGCTTTCAGGGTCAGACCGGCGGTGTTCAGGGTATCGCCCACAGAGTAGCTGGTTCTGGTGGGCTGGGTGGCAATGGTAAGGGCGGTGACCTCCTCCTTCTTCACGTTGACCGTGCAGCTGGCGGTCTTGTCATTGTTGCTCTGGGCGGTGATAGTAGCGGTGCCATAGCCAACGGCCTTGACGGTGCCGTCCGAGGAGACCGTAGCGACACTGGTGTTGTTGGAACTCCATGTGACGGCCTTGTTGGTGGCATTGCTGGGCATCACGTTGGCAGTAAGCTTGACCGTGCCATTCAGGCCATACAGGGTGGAAGTTTCCGGTGTGGCCTTGATGCCGGTGGGCTGGATGGGGTTCACCGTTACTTTACAGCTGGCGGTTTTGCCATTGTTGCTCTTGGCGGTGATGGTAGCTGTACCAAAACCGACCGCCTTGACCACGCCGTTGGAAACGGTGGCAACGGAGGTGTTGCTGGAACTCCAGGTAAGGGTCTTGTTGGTGGCGTTGCTGGGCGAGACTGTTGCAGTCAGGGTCTGGGAAGAGCCGGTGCCGGTAAAGCTCAGGCTGTCTTTATCTAGGCTGACGCCGGTAACTGCAACGGTGGGGGCCGGCACGGTGGCGCTGAGCTTTACAGGGCCGGAGCCATTGCCGCGATAGGAGTTATCGTAGGCGTAAATGTGGGTGTAGTATGTGCCGGATTCATTGTTGTGGTCGGAGGTCTTCACCCGGAAGGTAAAGGTGTTGCCGTTGCGGGTACCGCGGGCCTCGGGGCTGACTTCCCAGCCGGACAGCAGGTCGTCCTGATCGTTCTTTTCGGTCCATGTGGGGAACTGCACGCGGTCCACGCCGCTGGCATCGGTCACGGTGCAGGTGACGGTGTAGCCGGTGGAATCCACATCCGTGATCTTGGCATTAGTGATTGTGGGACCGGTCTTATCCGAAGTAACGGTCACCTTGGTGGGGTTTTTATAGGTCGAATTGTCAAACGGTTCGCTGCGCTGGTCGGAGTCCTGTTCGTCAATGGCGTAGATCGTTATAGTAACGTCGCCGGTCTCTTCGGTCGGGATGTCCAGCGCAAAGCCGTGATCCGTGCCGCAGTGATACGTATCATCCAGACCCTGATCGTGATACTTGTCGGCAATGATCTCGTGACCCTCGCCGTTGATATAGACGTGCACCGCCAGCTTTGCACCGGGGGTGTCCGGGTCAAAAGCCCAGCCCTTTATGTAAATGTGATTTTGGAAGCCCCGAACCGCATCCACGCACAGAAGGGGGAGGCGGTATTCTCCGCTCTTAGAAAAAGCCAGCGCCGAAAGTGGCGAAAACACAGTGAGCAGCACGGAAAGCGTAAGCAGCCATGCTGTGAGTTGTTTTTTCATAAAAATTCCTCCTGCCAGCTACCAGAAAACAGTGCACCGCTGTGGGTGCTGCGCAGACGGCAAGACCTCC
>Ga0129310_1003512_pt1 | contig 10060 bp, 8 predicted proteins | sample Go1ome_2_FD_94433 | JGI IMG/M metagenome (GOLD analysis project Ga0129310, IMG submission 94433) | Western lowland gorrila individual fecal microbial communities from Wisconsin, USA - Go1022A metagenome | ecosystem: Host-associated > Mammals > Digestive system > Large intestine > Fecal | place...
AAGATAAATCAGCTCCCTCTTTTAAGAGATATATTACAGAAAATCATCCTTCTACAGCCTTGCGGTTCTCCAAACGCGGCTACCGGAAGGATGGCGATATTACCAATCTTCCGCTATATCTTGTATGTAAGACCAAAGATTTACTATAAATATATTTTTCAAAAATAGATCAGACATTTTTCAGCATTTCCTGCATAACCGGGTAAATCCGCTCCGCCATGCGTAGGAAACCCAGAGTATTCGGGTGGCAGCCGTCGACGGTGCATTCAGGGCGTCCGATCTTGCCGAAGAGCTCATGTCCATCGACAAACCACACATTCTCATCGCCTCTGCGTTTCGCCGCCTCGTAGGTAGTGCGGACGACATCTCTACGGCGGATGCTGTCCTCTGGCTCCGCATCGGTATCGGGACGGCTGAGGAAGAGCACCGGAACGTCAGGATGCGCTTTTCGGATGATTTCAAAAAACGGTGCATGGGTCTCCGCCAGATGCTCCGGGCTCGGCGAATTGTGGTCATAATCCATGACAAAGAGACTCATCTCGGGAAATCCTGCAAGATATTCCGCGAAATCCTCTTCGCCCCGCGCGCTGCCGGAAAAACCCATGTTACGGTAGTCCGCATCCAGCCATCTGCTGACGATACTGGTATAGGCATTTCCGGGTCGGGGTGCGCATCCGCCCTCTGTAATCGAGGAACCGTAAAATACGATCGGCTTCTCCACGATATACGCAGGTGCTTCCCATAGCTTCGTGCTCTCCTCGATGCCGATCTGCATCCGGAGGAGATGATCGTTTCTCGGCAGATTGATCGTTACGAGTACCGCCTCTCCCGAGAGATCAAAAGTCTTCTCCACTGTAATCTCGCCCTCGGTATGGATCTTTGGTGCGATGTAACCGAGATATGTCGCCTCTATGCCCTTTCCGAGATAAATATCTGCGCCCGCCGAGCCGGACAGCGGAATATTGATATCCTCTTTCGTACCCGCAAGAGTCATTTTTACATATAATTTCTTTGCATCCGTCTGAAAGCGGACTCTGCCGCCGGCAGCTCTTCTTCCGAGGTAGCCGTACTGTGGGAAGCGCTCCAGTGCCTCTTCAGACAGCTTGAAAAACTGTCTTTTCTCACTGTCTGCTACAGCGAGACCGTAGATTTTTAACGGTTTCTCCGTGATATCATATAATTTCATCATGTCTTTTTCCTCTCATCCACTTAATAGCATCATTCGCTAAGTTTTAATGCTGGCTCCGGCGGAACTGCCCCGGTGTCATGCCGTATTTTTTCTTAAAGCTGGTTGTAAAATAGGATGCATTGCTGTAGCCAACAAGCTCACAGATCTCCTGTATGCTGAGGTTCTCCCGCTCTAGGAGTAGTTCTCTCGACCGCTCGATGCGGAGCGCCGCCAGATAGTCAGGGAAGGTGCAGCCACATTTTTCATGGAAGAGGCGGCTGAAATAGGACGGTGTAATATGGTATTTGTCCGCCAAATACTGGGCGCTGATATTCGGATTACCGTAATTGCTCTGCAAATACGCTATTGCCTTCTCCACAACGTCCTCTCTGCCCGTCTGCCGATTCCGCTCGAGGATCAGCCAGATTTCTTCTGCCATCCGGAAAAACCATTCCTCCACATCGTTCATATATTCATAGGATGCCAGTTGTCCCGCCAGCACCTCGTAATCCTTCTTCGTCAATGGTTCAAAACGATATTGCAGCGAATTCCGGTAGGTCTGCATCTGACCAGCGATCTCCATCAATGCATCCTGCGCTTTCTGGATCGACAGCTTTTTAAGCTCCCCAATAATCCTACGGTACTCCGCCGAAAAGCCTTCCCGGTCACTCTGCCGGAGTCTCTGGATCAATTCTTCTGATGACGGTGCCTGTTCTCCATTTAACGCCCTCTGCGCCATCTCTCCTTCCGTGACTACCGCACCCATGCCATAGATAAAACGGTATGCCGTCGCCGCCCGCGCCATCTGATACATGAGATTTAACTCCGCAAAGCCCTCTGTTTCGCCTTTTTCTCCGCTGATCCCCACATCCATGCCGATATGGATCAGCTCTCCGGTTACTTCAAGGATATGCTGCGACGCCACCGTCACACGTTCCTCCGTTACGCTCTCCTCACTGAACAAAATCGCTGCGATAAACTCACGGTCTACCGGCAAAACGAGGACGTTGCCCAACTCACGGAGCGTCTGCTCGACGATCGTCTTGATCGTCTCCATCTCAAAAGCGATCGCTTCTTCCGTGTTATTGCTGTGGAGATCCTGGATATCACTGAGGCGCATGACCACGACACGAATCTGGACACCCGGCTTGGCGTAAGTCTCTTCCACCCACTCCGGCAATTTTGCGGTTTTCTCTCTGCTGATCAGATACGCAGCAAGATCCTCCTGCTCTTTGCGCAGGTTGATATGGTTCAGTCTCTGCACCATCGTCTGATAGGTCTGGGCGATGCTGTACAACTCCGTATTTTCCAACTGTCTCGCCATTGCCTCAGAGGGCAGTCCCTCCTCGCTGGCAGTCCGCACCATCTCGCCGATCGGGTTGTATACACGATTGGACATAATGATTGCCAGTAGCAATACGATAATGCCGACCAATAAGCCGATTCCCAGGAACAGCGCGCCTACCCGGAGCACTGGTCCTGCGAACAGGCTGTAGGGAATCAGCCAGACCAGAATAAATCCGTCGTCGATTTCCGCCGTCACTGATACAACTCTGCCCCGCAGGGATCGCACGATCTCCGCCGTCGCCGTCGTCAGATCTCTGTCCTTCCATAAAACATCTTCGATCTGTCCGCCGATCGAATACACCTCTTCCGCACCCTGCGCATAGAGAACATTTCCCTCACGGTCGATGAGCAGAAACTGCTCCGCCCCGGTAGACTTCGGCAGTGTTGAGGTCATGATCTTGTCGAGATCCATATTGACCTGGATGCCGCTCTGCTTGCCTCCTGTGTTGGGATCCATCGATCCGCTGGTCAGGCAGAGAAGATTCTGGCTCTTTCCGTAGATATTCAGATATGGAATGACCGCACTCTCGTGAAACGTACTCATCCGGAAAATATCCAGCATTCGCGCATCCCCGTTCTGGTCGATCGGATAGGAGGGATTTGTGCTTTTGATCAGATAATCGTCCTCGAGCCAGACATAGACGGAGTGGATCATCGGATTCACAGAAACAAGATTCGTAACCTCCTGCGCTGCGATCCCTGTGGTGCTGTCCCATGCAAAGGTATTCCGGTTGATCAGCTTGCGGATATAGACGTCATTTTCGAGCACCGTTACCACATTCTCCATGGATTTGCCGTAATTCTGCAATACCAGCGCATAGGTGTCCATCCGGCTCTCATAGTCGCTTTCCTGTCGCTGGATCTGTGACACACGAAACCATCCGAAACCGAGGGTACACGCCAGCAGAATGCAGACTGCCGCCAGTCCGAAGCACACCGTAAATATTCTCCTCAGAATGATCTTTCCTCTGTATTTCTGTAATATCTTCATCCGAACTCTTACTCTCCATCTGAATCTTTTGTTACGCTTATTCTATCCGCTCCGCCGCCCAGAAGCCTTTTAACTTTGCAAACGGCGGTTCCGAAGTGCTTATCAGCCGGACACTCATCCGGTCGCCTTTCCATGCAACGTCCATTGCGACGTGCCCTTCCTCCTCATCAATGAGAAAGCTGTGGAATACAAAATGTCCCAACGTCCACTGTCCACGGCACGCACAGGTATAACCTGTCTCCGGGAACTTCTGATACTCCCATGTGCCGTCACCGTAATGCCATTCGTAGGTTTTCTCTGCTGACGCAAGTGTCAGGATCCGTTTATCCCAGTCAAAGACAACCGTCTCCCAGCCCCGGGAATCGCAGGCTGCTCCCTCTTTGTCCTGCGTTCCGTAAAAGTGCCAGCGTTCTATGCCGCACCGCGCCTCTCCAGCAGACAGCTTCGTTGTTTTCGTATATTCTGACATTCCTGTCACCGCAGGATATACCGTATCATAAAAGCAGTCATAGATCATCTGCAAACCCGCCGGATTTCCGATCGTATCTGCCATCGTAAGAAATACAAGATCCCATTCGGGGAAACAGAGTGCCAGCTGACCGCCCATTCCGTAGAATACAAAACCGTCATAACGGGTCTTCCACATCATATAACCGTAGCCCAGCTGCTCGTCAAACGTCGGCTGGAGATCCGTCGGCACCTGACAAGCGGTCGCTTCCCGCAGGAAATCCGCCGGGATCAGCTGTTCACCGTCCAAAACACCGCCGTGGCAACATAACATGGCGATCCCCGCAAGGTCACCCAGTTTGCTCACAAGACCGCTGCCGCCCTGGCTAACACCATAGGGATCCTTGAGAATATAGGCTTCCTCGGAGAATCCGACCCTGCGAAGCACCTTTTCCCGCAGATAGTCCAGCATATCCATCCCTGTCATCTTCTCCACCAGCGCCGCCAGCACATGGGACGCCGATGTGTCATAATTAAACACCGTTCCCGGCACATGATCCGGCTTCACCCGGAAAAAGGACTCCACCCATTCACCGTCATAGCGTTTAAAGGTCGTGGATTCGTAACAGGTACGCATCGTAAGCAGATCCCGGATCGTCATCTCCTCACACCAGGGATGTGCACCGCCCTCCGGCAGTTTTTCCGGAAAATAGCTACAGATCCGGTCGTCGAGACAAATCTTCCCTTCCTCCGCGAGCAAACCGGTCGCCAGCGAGGTAAAGCTTTTGGTAATCGAATACATCCGGTGCAGCCTGTCCCTGTGAAAAGGCTCCCAGTAATGTTCGCCGATCAGCTCTCCCTGATAAAGGATCTGATAGCCGTGCATATTTAACCGCAGGCTTTCCATCCGCTGTTCCATGCTCCGGACTGCGTTCTGCCATTTATTGTTCATCCCGAAATCTCCTCATAATTTTTATTATCTATTTGAATCATTCTCTATTTTAAGAAAAAAGCTGCCTGTTGCAAGAACAGGCAGCCCGAAAATCATTTATTTATTAGCCAGGAATTCGTCGTACTGCTTCTGGATCTCTGCTACATAGGTATCCCAGCCTGCTGCCTTCAGTGCAGATCTCAATTCGTCAATATTGGAGTCATAGTCCTTCAGACCTGCCAGCATAGGCTTTGCAAGCTCATCCCATACACTGTCGATCTGTGCCTTCTCGGTCTTGATATTGGAATAATCAATATTGAAACCAAAGGTTGCGGAAGGCTTTGCGCCATTATCCCAGTTCTTATATACCTCCATGAACTCGTCAGTGTAAGCAGTGGTCGGGGTGGAAATCTTTACATTATAGATCATCCACTCATAGAACAGCTCGTCCGTATTAATCTTGGATACTTTACCATCGATCAACTCATAATCAGTTCCCTCTACACCATATGCAAACAGGTTTGCCAGCTCGGTGTTCTTCTGTAACAGATTTACAAACATCGCTACACGGTCAGCCTTGTCAGAGGTAACGGGTACCTGGAATGCAGTGTTCTCGTAACTGTTTTTGTAGATCGGCTTCTCAGGGCTGATATAGTACTCAGCAGTCTTGCCTTCGGGTACTACCGTCTGGAGACCCGGCTCGTTCTCGATCAGGGTAGTGCCGCAGGTTCCTCGCATCAGAGAGCTCATGTTCGCCTGGAAAGGCAGGGTTACGGTGTTGGTCAGAATATCCTTCGGGATCAGACCCTCGTTGTACCAGTTATTGTATAGCTTTACAGCTGCCTCAAACTCCGGAGAATCCACGAGGCTTATGAATTCCTTGGTATCCTGGTCGATCCACAGATTGCTCTTGTCTACAGTAATCAGATTGCGGTCGCTGGTACCGCGAATGATGTAAGCTGCATCTGCCAGCTCGTAGGTCGCATATAAGCCGTACTGTTCTTTTGCTTTTTCAGCATATGCGGTAAGATCATCTAACGTTGCGATATTGTCCATACCGATGGCATCCATGATATCCTGTCTTACACATACGGTATTGTATACACCGGCGGTCGGCTTGTTGCCGATGGGGATCGCATAAACGCCGCCGTCATAACGGTAAGCGTCGAATGCAGTAGCATCCATATTCTCGTGCCAGTCGGGCAGATATTTGTCAATCACATCGGACAGATCCTGTAAATAACCCTTGCTGTAGCTGCTGGCAGCCCAAGTGGGATCTACGATGCAGGCATCGAATTCCTGTCCGGAAGCGATCATCAGGTCAACCTTGCCACCTGCGCCGTTCTCGGTCCAGGGCAGATACATCAGTTCTACCTTGGTGTTGATCTCATCAATGAATACCTGCTGATATTTTTCTTCCATTAACTGCTGCATACGGGGAGATTCCTCACCGAACAATACAACGGTGATGGTATCCAGGGTGTCTGGACGCAACGGATTGTCGCTGGTACTCGCGTCCGTGCTCTGTGCGGCACTGCTCTGCACGGTGGATGCCGCAGTGCTGCTGTCATTCTGTGCTGCATCGGAACCGCAGCCTGCCAGTCCCGCCATCATGGTTCCTGCCATCAGCAGGGAAAGTGCTTTTTTACTCCAGTTTCTTTTCATAAGTAACCTCCTGTGTTTTATTGTACTCTATGTTGCTATTTTTAGAAACCTTAATTATTTGCGATACGTTATCCCTTAACCGCTCCGACGATCACACCCTTGGTGATGTACTTCTGTGCGAAGGGGTAGAGCAAGATGATCGGTCCGACCGTTACGCAGATCGTCGCCATCTTGGTCGTCTCCAGCGGGATATTGATATTATATCCGAGGGAGGCGTTCGCCTGGTTCGCCATGAACTGTACATTGGAGAGCATATTGTACAGGTAATACTGTAAGGGATACATATTCTGTTTATTAATAAACATCAGTGACAGATAATAGTCGTTCCAGTAACTCAGTGCATAGAACAGTCCGACGGTCACGAGACCTACCTTTGCCAGCGGGAAGTAGATGACACGGAAGATACGGAGATAATTCGCTCCGTCGATCTTCGCCGCTTCCGCCAGTTCCTCCGGGATAGACTTAAAGAAGTTGCGCAGCAGGAACACGTTAAAGGCGTTCATGCAACAGGGTAGCACCAGCGCAAGGAAGCTGTCTGTCAGATGATAATATTTGGTACACATGATATACCAGGGCAGAAGTCCTGCCGAGAAGATCATCGGGATGTAGAGGAACATATTCAACGCTCCCTTCGGCTTGAACTCTCTCACGGTGAGCACATAAGCAAAAGCTGCAGATACAAGAACCGAGAGGATCGTACCGCATACCGTGACGCCAATCGTCACCATATAGGCGTTCATCAGGTTTTTACCCATAGATCCGAGGATCATCTGGTACGCTGAGAGGCTGAACTTTTTCGGAATGATGCGGTAACCGTTGACAGTTACGGAGGCTTCATCCGCAAAAGAGGTTCCGATCGCCAGCAGCAGTGGATAGAGGCATACAACTGCAAAGATCGCTACTAATATGTAAAATACTGTGATCAATACCCTGTCGGAGGCACAACGTTTTATTTTTTTCTGTTTTTCCATGATCTTCCTCCTAGAATAATTGATAATCCTTGTCAAAGCGTCCTACCAGCCAGTTGGAGAACAGTACCAGGACAAATCCGAAGATGGACTGATACAGACCCACGGCAGAGCCCATTACAAAGTCGCCCACACCGATAACCGAACGATATACGTAAGTATCGATGATATCTGTCGTATCTAACAGCATCGGCGACAGATTTGTGATGGACATCATCATGGTCAGGTCGCCGCTCATGATCTTACCGATGGACAGCAGGAACAGGATGATAATCGTCGGCTTCAGCAGAGGGATTGTAATGTAACGGATCCGCTGCCAGAGGTTGGCGCCATCCACCTGTGCTGACTCGTAGAGTGAGGTATCAAAGCCTGCAATCGTCGAGAAATAGATGATGCCGTTATATCCCGCGGACTTCCAGATGTTGCACAGGGTTAGGATCACTCGCCAGTATTTCGGGTCATTATAGAAATCAAGGCGTTCAAAGCCGATGCTTACCAATAAGCTGTTGATCGCGCCGCCGTCGTAATTGAGCAGCGCTCTTAAAATACCACCTGCAACAACCCATGAAATAAAGTAAGGCATGATCGACAGTGACTGGCTGACCTTTAGGAATTTCTTGTGGCGGATCTCGTTGAACATGATCGCGAGCCCCACCGCCGCCACCGTACCGAATACGGTATATAACAGGTTCAGGATGATCGTGTTCTTCGTCGCTCTCCATGCGTTACTGAAGTTGGCAAAGAAGAATTCGAAGTTTTTCAATCCCACCCAGGGGCTTCCGAAGATTCCGTCCTTGAAGTTATAGTCCTTAAATATGATGACCAATCCCGACATGGGGATGTAGGCAAACATCAATGTAAGTGCGATTCCGGGAAGTGCCAGCAGCCATAACTGATAATATTTTCGAAAGTGTTCGACTACTTTGTTGTTCCCATGCGGTCTGTTTACGACCTGCCCTTTTTGTTTTTCAGGCATTGCAGTTCCTCCTCTCTGTGGTCCGGCGCTGTGTCCGTCCGTTGCATTATACATATCATGCCTCCGGAGGGATTCTCAATCCAAAAAATTTCAAAAAATCTCAAAAAATAACAGATTACAAGATTTTGAAAGTAGTTCATTTTTTTATAATTGCGCTATGAAAATCCAGTATTTACAATGGTTTTAGGAATTTTGAGATCTATCAGAGATTGATAAAGGAGGAATATCAAGAAAATGACTACGATACACGTATCTAAAAATGACCCGTCCGCTTTTCACACTTTACAGGAGGCGATCCTGTCCATCGACGACCGCCACGATGAGACGATCCGGATTGAGGTGGCGCCGGGTATTTACGAAGAGAAGGTTTTTATCCGGAAAGAAAATATCGAAATCGTCGGCGAAGATCCCATGACGACCGTTTTCCGTTACGGCGACGGTGCAAAGAAGCCCCGCCCGGACGGCTCCGGAGAGTACGGCACGTTTAATACGGCGGTTCTTTTTATCGCTGGAAAAGATATCACGCTGCGGAATCTGACGATTGAGAACACCGCCGGTCCCGGATATCTCGCTGGGCAGGCGCTGGCAGTCTATGCAGCAGCCGACCGCTTAAGCTTTTATAATTGTCGTTTCATCGGCTGGCAGGACACGATTTTTAACGGCGATCCGATGACTTGTAATATGAAGAAACTGATGCTGCCGGACTTTTTCCAGACCTCGGAGGTTCCCATCGAGCATCCGCTCTATCGCAATTATTTCAGGAATTGTTATGTATGCGGCGATGTGGACTATATCTTCGGACCGAATACCGCATTCTTTGATCACTGTGAGATCCATTCCATCGCCAGAGCCAGCGAGGAGAAGGCATATATCACCGCCGCTAGCACTCCCTCAGGGCAGGAATTCGGTCTTGTATTCTCGCATTGTCGGATCACAGGCGAGGAGCCGGACTCCGTTTACCTCGGACGTCCCTGGCGAGACTGTGCAAAGACGGCGTTTATCTGTTGTGAGCTTGGGGATCATATCTGTCCCGAAGGCTGGCAGAACTGGGGAAAGGTTCGTGCAGAAGTGTTGTCAGACTATATTGAATACGGAAACTACGGACCCGGCGCGGACTGCTCCGAGCGCAATCCGCTCTCCAGATGCCTCATAAATCCGGAGGTAGAGACTTATTTTTCAAGAGAAAATGTCCTCGCCGGTAAGGACGGCTGGATACCGGCAGAATAATCTCCCCCCGGACCGGCTATCATTTTTGCTGCAGCTGTCGGTCAGTGTCTAATTTTCCCGCAGGATCTGCATGATCGTATCATAATGCTCCGGGTCATGCGGGAAGGTGCAATCTGAGCAGTCCTTGATCCGTCTGCCGTTTTTCTCGAAATACCTGGGATTCCCGGGGCAGTGCTCCAGGCGGTACATGGGGCAATAGCAGAACAGGCAGTTGAAGTCCGTAAGCCCCTTATGACAGGGGAAATATTTACAATCTTTATTCTCAAAAAAGCGATATGAATTTTCCATGCTAATATCGACATCCTCCCATTGATTACAAATTTTGTGCCATTGGCACAAA